>Ga0194131_10000395_pt1 | contig 73346 bp, 68 predicted proteins | sample TA2KigO120mmetaG_FD_148631 | JGI IMG/M metagenome (GOLD analysis project Ga0194131, IMG submission 148631) | Freshwater microbial communities from Lake Tanganyika, Tanzania - TA2015053 Kigoma Offshore 120m | ecosystem: Environmental > Aquatic > Freshwater > Lake | place: Tanzania: Lake... | reverse complement strand
TGGCCCGCTCCCTGCCCGCGCTGCGCGGAAACCCCCGCCGCGCACACCGCCACGCCGAGTGCCGCCGCCAGGATCGCGTAGGGGCGACGGATGCGTCGCCCGCGCTTTGAACCTGCCGCCATGAGTCCTCCTCCGTGAATTATTCCGACCGCAGCGCCTGGAGCACGGGGGACCGTGTCGCCAGGCGCACTGCGATTATGGACGAGAGCAGCCCGGTTACGAACACCGCAAACAGCAGCAGCGTGCCGCCGCTCGAGATCGGGACCGCGCCGCCGCGCTCGACGACCGCCGGCGTGATGGCCAGCCCGGCGCACACGGCGCCGGCCACCAGGCCACCTGCAAGCAGCAGCCCGTTCTCGGCCGCGACCATCAGCAGGAAATGGCGCCGGCGGTAGCCGACGGCGGCCAGCAGGGCCAGCTCGCGCCGGCGTTCCAGCACGTTGCGGAACAGGACCGCCGCCAGTCCAACGGTGCCGAGCAGCAGGCCGAATCCGCCCAGCGTCTGGAACGTGGAGAGATACGTGTTCTCGACTCGATGGAACTGCGCCAGCCGCTCGGCCGTACCGGTCGCATCCGCGCCGAAGTCCACGAGCGCGTCCTCGATGCGCGCCCCGATGGCGCCCGCTTGCTCCGGCGGCGCGTCCACGAGCAGCACCTGGTAGCCCTCCTGCTCCGGAAACAGCCGCATGAAGTTCGCCTGCGACATCAGCAGCTCGCCCTGGAAGATGCTGTCGCGGAGCGCGGCCACCAGGCGCAGCCGGATCTCGCGGCCGCCGCGGGTAATGACGATGTCGTCGCCGAGCCGGCGGTGCAGGACGTAGGTCATCGAGTTCGCATCCGCGATGACAGGCACTGCGCCATCGGCCTCGGTCCGCTGCAGCAGCAACCAGGGGTTCGCCGTCTCGGGGTCGGTCTGTGCCAGCGAGCCGGCGAAGACGAAACGGCCCGCCGCCAGGAAGCTGTCGCGCGGCGCGAGGATCCGCGGGTTCCTCGGCTCGTACAGATTCAGGCAGCTCGCATCGTCGCCCGGCAGCAGGCGAAACGGTTCGAGCGTGACGTTCTGCAGGTCGAAGAGGTTCAGCGCGTCGCGCCCGTCGCGTGTGTTCGGGTCGTGGACGACGGGCAGCAGGGTTTCGACGATGAGCGCGTAGCCGCCGACGCCCGAGCGCGGATCGGTGGTTGCGGTCGTCTCGCCGCGGCGAAAAGCGTCCACGGAGATGAGGACGAACGTCGCCGAGGCGATCACCGCCATCGAGAGCACGCTGCGGCCGGGCCGGTAGCGCGCGTTGCGCAGGCCGAGGCGCGAGACCGGCTGCCAGCCGTGGCCGGCCAGCGCGTGCCGCGGCACCGTGCGGAACATCGCGGCGAAGACGCAGAGGCAGGCGACGAGCAGCGCCGTGCCGCCGGCGAAAAAGGCGCCGGTGCGATCCAGCAGCCCGGCGGCGCCGGCGCCGAGGGCGATTGCGCCGAGCGCGGCAAACGCAAACGCTGCGGCGGCGGGTCCGCTCGCGGTGGCTCGCGACGCTCGCGGAACCCGCCCTACGTACGTAGGCCGGGTTCCGTCGCGCGCGCCATCCATGCGCGACGGACCCGGCGCTCCGGTCAGCAGCGCGCGCTCCGATACGCGACCGAGGCTGCGCAGCGTCCACCAGACGCACGCCGTGCCTGCCACGATGCCGCCGGCCGCGCCGGCGATGAGCGACAGCCACGAGACGTGCAGCGTCAGCGCCGTCGTGCCGACCGCGTCCACCCACCAGGAGCGGAGGCCGAGCATCATCAGCCAGGCATACCCGACGGAGCCACCCACGCCGAGCGCGCTGCCGATGACGGCAAGCACGACGCCCTCGGCGAGAAAGAGCTGACGCACGGCCGCGTCACCGAAGCCGACCGCGCGCAGCAGCCCGATTTCCCTGACGCGCTGCTCGATCCCGAGCTTGAAGAAGAGCGCCGCCAGGAGCAGCGCCGAAACAACGAGGAAGAAGCTGAAGTAGACGAAGTACGCGCCGAAGTCCGTGGCGCCGCGCGACGCCTCGAGCCCCTGCGCGCGCACGTCGCGGACGGCGAGTCCCATGGCCAGCGGGTCGATCGCGGCGCGGATCCGCTGCCCGTAACGCTCGCGCGCCTCCGTTGGCGGGTCGATCGGCGGGACGGCGATGCGCACGGAGGTCGCCGCGCCGTACCGCGAGCGCCACAGGCGCTGCCCCGTCTCGAGGCTGACAAACGCCTTCGGCGTCGTCCGATACTGCTCCCAGTAGATCTCGTCTTCCCGCCGGATGCGGCTCAGGTCGATCGGAAAGGGCGGGTCCCAGCCGCTCAGCGTGACCGAGTCGCTGATGCCGGGGAGCATCGGCGCGAGGTCGCGGTCGCCGAAGTCTGTCGGGACGATCTCCAGCATGCGGAAACGACTCGTGCGGGTCGCCAGGCGTCCGGGTTCTTCCCAGACGTAGTACTCCATCTCAATCGGATCGCCCGGCTTTGCCGCGAGCTCGCGCGCGGCCCACTCTGTCAGCACGATGGGGTCAGACCCCATGAGTCGACCCGTGTCAGGGGGTCTGACCCCATCCATCGCGGTGACCAGCGAATACGGAATCTCGCGGGCTCCGTGCCGCAACGTGTTGGCGACGTAGGTGAAGACGAGCGCGCTGCTGGCGCCGGTGCCCGCAAGTGCCGCCTGCGTCGCTTGCAGCTGGTCGTCGCTGACCAGACCGCCGTCGGACTCGACGACGACCCACCCGCGCTCCAGCGCGCGCACGCGCAGGCCGACATCCTCGAGCGTCGCCGCGGCACGCACGCGGTCCTGCAGGGGCAGGGCGCGCCGTGCCCCTACCGCGTCCGCGCCAACCAGAACGGTGTTGACCCGCGCGCCGACCTCGATGGCCTGCTGCAGCTCCTCGAGCGGCACGAACACCGCGCGCACGTCCCCCTGAGCCGCGTCGAGCGCGAACTCGCCCATCGAGGCCGGCGGCAGCACCTCGCGCACGGTCAGCCGCATCGTCCGGCCCAGGTCGTCCTTGCGCGCGTGCATCGATTCGAGGGGGACGTCGGACGGCCGCTGCACGCGGACGAGCAGCGTCGTGCCCGCGGCGGCGCCAAGCTCCGACGCCAGCGCCGGGCTCACGAGCACGCTGCCCTCGGCCGGCGCGGTCACGCCGGCGACGCCATGGAACCGCCAGAAGCGATCGTCCACGCCGTAGACCCGCACCTGTCCGACCCGGCGGCCGGTCTCCTGCGCGGTCACGAATCCCTGCGTGGCGATGAGCGGCGTTCCGCCTACGTCGTCTGCGAGCTGCGCGCGGAAGAACCCGGCAGACGCGACGACGAGGTCGGTCCGCCCCAGGCGCTGCACGACGAGATCCCGCAGGCTGCCGCGGACGGAATCGCCGACCAGGAGCGCGCCGCCGAGTACGGCAACCGCGGTGGCGACGCCGAGCACGACGGCGATGTGGGTCCGCCAGTAGTACGACAGACCGCGCAGGACGAGCCGGGTGCGGCGCATGGGGGTCGCCGCACACCATACACTAGGCGCGCGGCGTCACGGAACGGGCGCGCCGGTCGCCGCCAGGATGTCCGGCGCGTTCGCCGGGCACTCGAGCAGCACGACGACGTTGACCAGCAGGCCGCCGGGCGCGACCTCGAGGCCGGGAATGCCCGCACCCGCGCCGCCGCCGCCGATGCTGATCGCCTTGCACCCGGAACCGGCCGCATTGGCGATGGCGTTGCGCGCTTCCTGCACCGCCTCCGCCGTCGTGGCGAACGACTCACCGTAGACAATCGTCTGTTTCACCGGCGCCGGTGTGCAGCCGGCCGCGAGCAGGACACACAACAACACGAACGCGCCTGTTGGTCTCATCGGCAGTCCTTTCATCAGGCCAGGGGGATCGCCGGTGTTAACGACGCCGGGCCGCCGGGCGAACAGATCAGCCGCCGCGGCGCAGCGTCCCGCCGGCAATCTCGAACCGCAGCGGGAACTGCGACGCCAGGCGCTGGCTGTGCGTGACGACGATCAGGATGTTGTGGAGGTGCTGGTGCAGCTCGAGCAAGAGCGACGCGACGTTCTCGGCCGACACCTGGTCGAGATTGCCCGTCGGCTCGTCGCAGAGGAGCAGCCGCGGCTTGCGGATGAGCGCGCGCGCGATCGCCACGCGCTGCTTTTCCCCGCCCGAGAGCTCGCCCGGGCGATGGTCGATGCGATCGGCGAGACCGACCTGCTCGATGAGCGACCGCGCCACCAGGTCGTCGGTCGGCCCGTCACCCCGCCGGCTCGGCGGCGCGACCAGCGTCGGCACGAGCACGTTCTCGAGCACGGTGCACTGCGGCAGCAGGCAGTGGTCCTGGAAGACGAACCCGATCTCCGCGTTGCGGAAGTCAGCCAGTGCGGCGGCGCTCAACTGAAAGGGGTTGCGGCCGCCCAGCTTCACGACGCCGCTCGACGGCGGCTCCAGCGCGCCGAGGATGTACAGGAGGGAGCTCTTGCCGCTGCCCGACGGGCCGGTCATGGCGGCCGCCTGCCCAGGCGCCAGCGTGAAGCTGACGTCGTCGAGGACCGTCAGCGGGCCGCGCGGAGTGGGGTACTGCTTGCTGAGGTGTGCGACTTCGAGCACGCAATCACACTCTCATACACGTCGGTGAGGCGGTCGGCGGATTTCGCCACCGTGTAATGCGCGCGCACGCCGTGGAAGGCGCGGTCCGCCAGGTCCGCGCGAAGGCTGCTGTCGCTCCACAGCGTGTAGAGCCCGTCCGACAGCTTCTCGGGATCGCCGGCATCCACGAGGATGCCGCCGCCGGTCCGCTCGACGATCTCCGTGAAGCCGCCGCGGCGCGGCTGCACCACCGGAACGCCGCTTGCCATCGACTCCAGCACGAACAGGCCCTTCGGCTCGTCGTAGGTGGCGGGAACCGACAGCACGTCGAGGCCACGCAGGAACGCGAGCTTGCCGTCGCGATCGACCGACCCTCGGTACGTGAACTCGTGCGCCACGCCCGCCCGTTCCAGCACCCGCCTCACGTCCTCGAGATACGACTGCGAACCGGGCGCCAGGTAGCCGGCCGCTTCGAGGCGAACCGTCGCGCCGAACGTGCGCTTCCGGAAGCGCGCGTACGCCTCGGCGAGCACGTGCAGGCCCTTCTCGGGCGCGACGCGGGCAAAGTAGCCCACCGTAAAGACGTCGTCAGTCGCGGTAGGGGCGACGCATGCGTCGCCCGTCCGCCGTTCATAGCCGTCGAGCGTGATCCCGAGGGGCACGACGCTGATGTGCGACGAGGGCACCCGCAGCAGCTTCCCCATGAACTCGCCGCAGTACTCGCTGACGGCAATCAGCCGATCGACGGACGGCGCCTGCTGCCGGATGAGCGCCAGCGCCTGATCGCGGTACGGCTGCACCAGGCCGTCGAGAAAGAGCTCCTCGCCCTGCATGGTGCAGCAGACCGGACGCCCGAACTCGCGCTTGAGCGGGGCGGCCATCGCGACGAGCAGCGTGTTGGGCAGGTCGATGACGTCGGGCACCGGCTCCTGGCGGATCCAGTCCACGAGCTTGTCGAACTCCTTCCGCAGCACGCCGTGCTCGCCGCGGAGCATCGACACCGTCAGGTCGCCGAGCAGCCGCGCGTCGGTGGACACGGCGCGGCCGGCGAACGCGCGAATGACGCCCGGCGCGTCCCAGAGCCGATCGAGGAACCGCGGGGTCTTTCGAAAGATCGCCGAGTGCTGCTGCAGGTAGACGCTGATGCCGCCAAAGAGCACGCGGTCGCGGCTGACGTTCGGCTCGTCGGGCCGCGTCGGCGTGTACACCGGCAGGAGGGTGACGTCGTGGCCGCGCGAGAGCAGCTCGCGCGCGAGCGCGTTGTCGCGCGTGCAGCTGCCGCAGTACATCCCCGCGGCGCCGGCGGTGACCTGCAGGACCCTCATGCGCCGAGCGGAGCGGTCTGGAACGCGCGCGCGCGAAACAGGAACTCGACGATGTTGCCCTCGTGCGGCTGGAGCCAGTTGAGGCGGCTCGTCGGCACGGGACCGAGGTTCAGGCGATCGATGTGGACGGCGTCGAGCAGCTGGCGCCGGAACGTCTCGTTGCAGGTGATCGCCGTGCAGACGAGCGTCGGCCCGATCGACTCGAGCATCTTCTCCTGCGGGCACTCGACGACGGTCACGAACGGAAACATGAATTCCTTCTTCGCGACCGGGGCCTCGGGCGAGTCCGCGTGAATCACTGTCGGCAGGAGGTAGTCCGCCCGGCCATGCGGAACCAGGCGCTCGCCCTGGCGGTATTTCGCCGTGACGTCGGTCACGCCGGGTGTCTTCAGGTCGGCGTCGATGGACTGCGAGATCGCGGCGGCGACACCCGGCACCGTAAAGGCTGCCAGCGCCGCCTCCGGATGATCCGGCGGCAGCGGCTTCACCGCCGCCAGACGCGTCGCGATCGCGTCGGCGATGTCGCGCGTATGCCGGCTGGCCCAGATGCCCGACGCGTTGATGCAGCCGCGGCCGCTGTTGACGGCGACGCTCTCGACCATCATGTCCAGGTACTGCTCCCACTGGTCCACCTGGTCGTCGCCGATCAGGATCTTGGAGAACCCCGGGCCGTGCGCCTGCACGCGCGGGTTGCCCTTGTAGCGATCGACGGTCGGCTGGCCGCCGAAGATGAGGCTGCGCGGACAGCTGTCGAGCACGGCGGCGCCGACGTCGGCTTCACCGGGATAGATCGAGATCGCTTCGCGCGGGATGCCCGCTTCGAAGAAGGCGGCCGCCATGCGGAACGGCGTCCACGGCTCCTGCGGGCCGGGCTTGAGCACGAGCCCGATCTGCATCGGGATGATGGGCATCCACAGCACGTGCACGCCCGGGGAATTCGACGGCAGCACGAGGCCGAGCACGGGACTCTGCGCCTGGTAGCTGATGGGCACGTGGCGCTCCTCGCCGTGCCCCTTCGTCAGCACGTCGAGCGCGAGCCCGCGGGTGAGCGCGGTGAGGATGTCGCGCATGCGCGCGAGCACGAAGGCATTCTTCTTCATGTTCGCGCGGCACAGCGTCTCGGGGAGGCCCGTGGACGCCGACTGCGCGTGGACGAACTCATCAGGCGTCTGCGTGCCGTCGCCCATCGGCAGCGTGGCGCTCATGTACAGCTCGCCGGCGCGGCCCGCGCGGTCGATCAGCTCGTCGATCGGCACGGTCCGCAGCGCGTCGCGCGCGCGCTGCGCCTTGCGCATGTCCTTGTGGATCAGCCCGCCGTTGGCGCGGCTCACGCGCGCAATCGGCTCGCCCGTCGAGAAGTGGACGACCTCGTCCACATCCATGCTCGTGTAGGGCTGTCCCCACCGCAAAACTGGAATACTGATCATGCAATTAGGAATGCAGAATTCCAAATTCGTGTCACGCATTCTTAATTCCTAATTCGGAATTCCTAATTAGTACACGCCCACGGTCGTGGTCGATGCGAAGCCGCGATACGGACGCACGCCGCTGACGCCGTCCCAGGGTGCGCGGTCGTACGGCGCCTCGCGCTCGCCCTCGTCTCGCTCTAGGAACCCGGGCATGAAGAACTCCTTCGTCAGCGTCGTCAGCTTCACGCGCCCGGTCTGGCCGTAGTCCACGATGCGGTTCGGATCGTCGAAATCGACGACCTCGATGGCCGCGCGCGGCTGCGGCGGGTAGTAGGCGATCTTGTAGTTGTTGTGTGGGCCGGTCGGCGCGCTCGGCGCGAGGCCCATCAGCGTGTTGCCGTACATCGGGATCATGTACGCGCCGTCGAGCAGCTCCTCGTGGGCGAAGCGGTTCCACTGCGGCGTGAACTCGGTGCCGCCGCAGAAGACGCCCTGGATCCCGATCTTGCGGATGCTCGTGCCCATCGACTCGAGCCGCAGCGCCAGCGCCTCGAGCAGCTTCGGCGTCGTGAACATGCAGCGGATGTCGTGGTTCGCCTGCAGGATCGTGATGCCCTGGTCGATCACGTGATCCTTGTAGGCCTGCAGGTGCTCGCTCCACCCCTTCTTGATGAGCTTGATCACCCAGCGGGGATCGAGGTCCACGCAGAAGCAGATGCCGCCGCGGTACTGCGCGAGGTGCTCCACCGCGAGCCGCAGCCGGCGCGGGCCCGACGGCCCCAGCATCAGCCAGTTGGCCCCCTTCGGAAAGTGTTCCTCGGACATCGTGTCCGCGAAGATCTCGTAGTCGATGCGGAAGTCCTCGCAGTTGATGCGCGTCTTCGGCGTGCCGGTCGTGCCGCCGGTCTCGAACACGTAGACGGGCTTGCCCGCCATGCCGCGCGGCACCCAGCGCTGCACCGGGCCGCCGCGCAGCCACTCGTCGTCGAACTCGCCGAAGCGGCGCAGGTCGTCGAAGCCCTTCACCTCGCGCCGCGGGTCCCAGCCCAGCGTCTTCGCACGCTCGAGCCAGAAGGGACAGCCGGTGGCGGGATCGAAATGCCAGTCGACGACTTCGCGCACCCAGGCATCGAGTGCCTCGCGCGCGGCTGCGACGCGCGCCGCGGGCACTTCCAGGGAAACAGAAGACATGGCCCCGTAGTATAACCAGCCACGGGCATGGCTCCTGATTGCCCATGGCTGGTTGGCAGTATCACTTTCCACCCCAACGCGCACAGTCCGCGCGTTGGGGGCCCCGGCTTTGCGCGCGCTCTGCGCGCGCGGTTGAAGACATGAGCACCGCTGTCCGCACCGACGTGGCGCCGCCACCCCTGACCCCGGTTCAGTGGCTGATCTGCGCCATTGCGGCCATCGGCTTTGCGTTCGACTCGTACGAGCTGCTGATGCTGCCGCTCATCGTGCGGCCGGCGCTCGCCGACCTGCTCGGCGTGGCGCCGAACAGCCTCACCGTGAACGAGTGGGTCGGCACGATGCAGTACGTGCCGGCGGTCGCCGGCGGGATCTTCGGCCTGCTGGGCGGCTATCTCACCGACCTCTTCGGACGCCGGCGCGTGCTCGTCTGGAGCATCCTCCTCTACGCGTTCTCCGCATTCTTTGCCGGCTATGCGACGACGGTCGGGTGGCTGCTGTTCTGGCGCTGCTGCACGTTCGTCGGCGTGTGCGTGGAGTTCGTCGCCGCCGTCGCCTGGCTGTCGGAGCTCTTCGCGGATCCGAAGCAGCGCGAGCGCGTGGTCGGCTACACGCAGGCGTTCGGCTCGATCGGGGGGCTGATGGTCACCGGCGCCTATTACCTGATCGTCACCTACGGCACCGCGCTGCCCGAGGTGCGCGGCGGGCACGAGGCGTGGCGCTACACGCTGATCTCCGGCGTCATGCCGGCCATTCCGCTGATCCTGATCCGCCCGTTCCTGCCGGAGTCGCCCGTCTGGCGCCAGAAGAAGCTGGCCGGCACGCTGCAGCGTCCGAGCTTTGGCGCGCTCTTCACGCCCGAGTTCCGCCGCACCACCATCGTCACGACGGTGATGATGGCCGCCGTCTATGCGACCGCCTTCGGCGCCATCCAGCAGATGCCGCGCATCGTGCCGGGTCTCGCCGAAGTGCAGTCGATGGATCGCACGGCGCAGGAGCAGACGATCAGCGGCGTGCAGTCGTTCCAGGAGTTCGGCGGGCTGACCGGCCGCCTCCTGCTGGCCGCGCTCGCGGCGGTGATCATCAGCCGCCGCAGGCTGCTCTGGCTGTTCCAGATTCCCGGCCTCGTCTTCGTGCCTGTGGTCTTCCTGCTCACGCCGACGGTCGGCCTCACGCTCGCGCAGTGGGGGATCTTCTTCGTCGGCCTGGCGACGATTGCGCAGATGAGCTTCTGGGGCAACTATCTGCCGCGCGTCTACCCCACGCACCTGCGCGGCACGGGCGAGAGCTTCGCGGCAAACGTCGGCGGCCGCATGATCGGCACGATGGGCGCGCTGGCCACCACGTCGCTCGTCACCTCGATGCCGCCCGGACCCGTGCCCATCCGGCTGGCGTACGCGGCGGCGCTCGTCGGCACCTCGGCGTACATCGTCAACGTCGTCGCGAGCCGCTGGCTGCCGGAGCCCAAACAGCAGGACCTGCCGGATTGACGGGCATCGGGCCGGCCGTCGCGGGATCGCTGGCGCTGGCCGCGCTCAGCACGCTCGCCGACTTCATCTGGGCGACCTGGATCACCGAGCACCAGACGGTCTACGGCCTGATCCACGGCACCGTGCTGTTCCTCGCCCTCGGCCTCGTCCTGGGTGTCGTCGCCGGGCGCCCGGTGCACGGCGCGATCGGCGGCGCGGCGGTCGGCGTCCTCGGCGCCGCGGCGTTCTACGTGATCTCGCCGTTCATCGGCTTCTCGGCGATGGTCGTCGCGTGGCTCGGCATCTGGCTGGGGCTCGCCGCGCTGTACGGGTGGCTGCACGGCACCGTTCGCGGCGTCGCCGCCCGCGGAGTGGTCGCCGCCCTCGCCTCCGGCCTCGCCTTCTACCTGATCTCCGGCATCTGGCGGCCGTTCAACCCGCAGGGGCTGGACTACGCCGTCCACTTCGGCGCCTGGACGGTCGCCTTCCTCCCCGGGTTCGCCGCGCTGATGCTGGCGAGACGGTAACCCGCTGCGTCCACCTCTGGACCGCTTTGTAAACAGGCCGTTTCCTTACGGGCGAGGCAATGCCTCGCCCCTACCGCGTGACGTTGTCGGGATCCTCCGCCCCGGCGTATCTATGCGTGGTAGGGGCGACGCAGGCGTCGCCCGTACACCTCTGGATCGCTTTGTAAACAGGCCGTTTCCTTACGGGCGAGGCAATGCCTCGCCCCTACCGCGTGACGTTGTCAGGATCCTCTGCCCATCGCGCGGGGTTATCCAGAATGTACTGCCGCAGGCGCAGCAGCGCGGCCTCATCGCGAATGACATGGTCGTAGTACCCGCGCTGCCAGAACGGAGGCGGCCTGCGCGGTCGGGCCGGCGTATCTATGCGTGGTAGGGGCGACGCAGGCGTCGCCCGCAATCCGTCGTGAACACGCCGGGTCACAGCCGATTTGAACGACCCGACGATGGTCCCGAGAGACGGCGGCCGCCGCAGGGGTGCTGCGGGTAGCATCGACCCGCGTTCCAGCATCGGCACGGGTAGGAGCGACCCACGCATGCGTCGTAGGGGCGACGCATGCGTCGCCCGCAAACCGCCGCCGACGATCTTGACGATACCGTGAAGGTGATTCGGCATGACGACGCAGGCATCGAGCTGCACGCCGGCGAAGTGCGCCGGAATCTCCCGCCAGCAGGCGTCCACCACCGCCCCGTAGGCACCCGGACGCACGGTGTAATCGACGATCTCTCCGAGCACACAGGCGCGCCGCCACGTGCAAATCGTGACGAAGAAGGCGCCGGGTTCCGAATAGACGCGTTGTGGCAGGCGGACGCGCCGACGCACGGGGAAATCCGGATCGACCTGCATTCACGGGGCGAACGCAGACGTGATGCCAGGTGCTTCGTTACGGGCGAGGCAATACCTCGCCCCTACCGGTGAGGAAGCAGGTCTTCGGCGGCGGCAGCGCGCAGCGCCTCGGTGCGGCCGGCAAAGAGCTCCAGTGCGCGGACGTCCTGCGCCAGGCGCTCGATGATGTGGCCACGCTGGAAGCTGTCCGCGCCGACAACCTGCGTGGCGCGCTCGACGGCCCGCTGCGCCGCGGCGGTGACGGCGAGCTTGGCGAGCGACGCATCCGCCAGGGACGGCGTGGCGGCGGCCGCCGCCTTCCAGGTCATGAGCATGGCCGCGTCGAGCTCGGTGGCCGCATCCGCCAGCAGTCCCTGCACTGTCTGCTCGCCTGCGGCGGCGGTATGCGCGGCGCGCGCGGCGGTCAGCGCCTCACGAAGCGCGCGCCTCCCGATGCCGAGGCCGGCGGCGGCCATCAGCACGCGGATGCGCGTCATGATTGGGATGGTGGCGCCGAGGGGCGTGCAACGGGCGGCGGTGAACGTCACGTGACCGCAGACGAGCCCCTGCAGCGCGGCGGTCTCCACGGGCTCGATGCTGACGCCGGGCGCCTCGAAGGACACCGCGTACGCCGCCCGATCCTCACCGCGCCTCCCTTCGACACGCTCAGGGCGTCCCGAGCTTGCCGAGGGACGCGGCCCGACCACGACCACGCCTCGCTCAGTGATCGGCGCCACCCAGGCTGCGCGCCCCGAGACGGTCCCGCCGCTCTCCACCGGCACGTCGTCCGACGACAGGCCGACCGCGGCCACGGCTTCGCCGCGAAAGAACGACGTGAAGCGGTCGTCGCCCGCAACCGCGAGCGCCGTCCCGGTATGCAGCCCGAAAATCGCCGCGGCCGCGGACGATTCGAAGGCCATCGCCTCGGTGGCGACCGTGACGGCGAGCAGGTCGGCCGCAGGATCGAGCAGGCCGACACGCGCGGCGCCCATGATCGCGCCGGCAGCCGCCGGATCCGCGGCGAGGTCGCGGCCCAACGCCGCGCCCTTGTCGCGCCAGGCGGCCTGGACGTCGGACAGATCGAAGTCCATTGGGACATTCTACGTGCGACGCTTGCGTCGCCCCTACCGCGACAGGCGCTCGAAGATGGGCCTCAGCCGTGCGGCGGACGCACCGAGCTCTTCCGGCAGCACGCGCATCTCGCCGATGACGGTGATGAAGTTGGTGTCGCCGTTCCAGCGCGGCACGACGTGCACGTGCAGATGATCGAGGACGCCGGCGCCCGCCGGCTTGCCGAGATTGATGCCGATGTTCATTCCGTGCGCGTCGTACGCTTCGGCGATCGCCGCCTCGCACCGCTGCGTGAGCACGCCAATCTCCTGCAGCTCCTCTGGCGTGAGCGCAGCGAGCGAGCCGACGTGACGGTACGGGACCACCATGAGGTGACCGTTGTTATAGGGGTACAGGTTGAGGATGACGTACGAAGTAAGGCCCTCATGAACGATGAGGGCCTTTTCCTCTTTGAGGCAGAAGATGCAGCCGGTCGTGCGATCGGCGCTCGTCACATATTCAAGCCGCCACGGCGACCACAGCCGTTCCACTTAGACGGCGGCGGCGTCGGGCGCGGCGGCCGCGGCGCCGCCGTCCATCGACTGGTCAGCGGGCTCGCGGTTGATGAGGTCCTTCAGCTCCTTGCCGGGCTTGAAGTAGGGCACCTTCTTGGGCGGCACGTCGACCTTGTCGCCCGTCTTCGGGTTGCGGCCCTTGCGCGGCTCGCGCTTGCGCAGCCTGAAGCTCCCGAATCCGCGCAGCTCGATCTTCTCGCCCCGGTGCAGCGCATCGATGATGCTCTTGAAGACCGTGTCGACGATGACTTCCGAGTGCTTCTTCGTGAGGTCGGAGACCCGCGAGACTTCCTCGACGAGCTCCGCCTTCGTCATGCTGCCGCCCGGTGTGTTCACAGGTGCTCCTTAGCGGTTCCTGAAGTGATCGCCGAGGGTCGCCGTGCCCGTGCCTTCGTTCTCCGAGTAGGTCTCCCAGTCCGCGCGGTAGTCGTCCGACTTCAGCGCGCGGATGCTCAGCCCGATCTTCCGCTCCTGCGGGCTCAGCTTGATGATCTTCATCTGGTAGCTGTTGCCCACCTGGAGCTCGATCTTCTCGCCGCCGTGCGAGTCGTCGAACTCCGACACGTGAATCAGCCCCTCGATGCCCTCGTCCAGCTCGACGAACGCCCCGAAGTTCGTCATCCGGGTGACCTTCCCCTCGACGGTGTCGCCCACCTTGTGGCGCGAGAAGAAGTCGTCCCAGATGTCGGTGGCGAGCTGCTTCAGGCCGAGCGACAGCCGCTGGTTCTCGGCGTCGATGCTGAGCACCATCGCCTCGACCACGTCGCCCTTCTTCAGGACCTCGGAGGGGTGCTTGATCCGCTTGCTCCACGACATGTCGGAGATGTGGATCAGGCCGTCGATGTCCTCCTCGACCTCGACGAACGCGCCGAACTCGGTGAGGTTGCGGACCTTGCCCTTGATGCGCGTCCCGACCGGGTACTTCCCGGCCAGGTCGTGCCACGGGTTGCTCTCGACCTGCTTGAGGCCGAGCGAGATGCGCCGCGCCGCCGGGTCCACGCCGAGCACCATCGCGTCGACGCTGTCGCCGACGTTCAGGATCTTCGACGGGTGCTTGACGCGCTTGCTCCACGACATCTCGGAGACGTGGATCAGCCCCTCGACGCCCGGCTCGAGCTCGATGAAGGCGCCGTAGTCGGTCAGGCTCACCACCTTGCCGCTCATGCGCGCGCCCACCGGGTAGCGGTCCTGCACCGTCGCCCACGGGTCCTGCACGAGCTGCTTGTGGCCGAGCGACACGCGCTCGGTCGACGGGTCGTACTTGAGGACGATGACGTCCACTTCGTCGTTGACCTTGAACAGCTCCGAGGGATGGCCGACGCGGCCCCACGACATGTCGGTGATGTGGAGCAGGCCGTCGATGCCGCCCAGGTCGATGAAGGCGCCGTAGTCGGTGATGTTCTTGACCGTGCCGCGCAGCGTCTTGCCTTCGGCGAGCGTCTCGAGCGTCGTCTTCTTCTTCTCGGCGTTCTCTTCCTCGAGCAGCGCCTTGCGCGAGAGGACGATGTTGCCGCGCTTCTTGTTGACCTTGATGACACGCATCCGGAGCTCCTGCCCCTTCAGCGCATCCAGGTTGCGCACCGGACGCACGTCGATCTGCGACCCCGGCAGGAACGCGCGGACGCCGATGTCCACCGCGAGACCGCCCTTGATCCGCTCGATCACGCGGCCGATGACGACCTTGCGATCGGTGTAGGCCTTCTCGACCTCGTCCCAGATCTTCATCTTCTCGGCCTTCTCGCGCGACAGCACGATGTGGCCTTCACGGTCCTCGGTGCGCTCGAGCAGCACGTCGACCACGTCGCCCGCCTGCACGGTGACCTGGCCGGTCTCGTCGAGGAATTCGCTGATCTGGATGAGGCCCTCGGACTTGTAGCCGACGTCGATGACGACGGCGGTGTCGGTGACCTTCAGGACGGTGCCTTTGACGACCTCGCCTTCCGCCATGTTGCGGAAGCTGTCGTCATAGATGTCGAGCATGGACTGGAATTCCTTCGCGTCCATGTCTTCGTGGTGCATCGGCTTGAAAGCCGGACCGGCGGGTTTGCCAGCCCTGGTGCGTGCCGATGCGCCGGGCTGGTCCCCCTTCTCGGGTGAAACCACCCCGTTGTCTACGTTCGCCATGTGTGTCGCGCGTCCTCCTCGTGGCCCTGCGAACGCTGCGTGCGCGGGCTCGCTGCGGGCTCTCGCCCTTCGACTGTGCTCAGGGCATGCCGGTTTCTGTTGCGGGGACCGGCCCCCCGCGGCTATAACGGCGATGCACCTGGTAGCGAAGTTGCTGGGTAGCTGGGTGGACTGGGACAAGCGTCGCCCGAGCTACCTGGCTACCAAGCAACTCAGCCACCCACTGTGAGCAGTTGTGCCTCGCCGATAAGACGTAGATATTAGGTCACTTATCGGTAACTGTCAAGGTAACAACGACTTAGGTTCCCGGTTCCGGGTTCCACGTTCCGGGTTCGGAAAGGATCGCGCGATGGCGAAGCGGAAGGCCAAGCCCGCACGGAAGACCGGCCGCAAGCGGGCCGCGAAAGGCGCCAGGAAAGCCAGAACAGCGGCCGTCCGGAAGGCGGCCCGCAAGGCGCCGAAGAAGAAGGCTCCAGCTCCTCGCCGTCGCTCGGGCCAGGCCCGCAAGGCCGCTCCGAAAAAGAAGGCGGCGCCTCGGCGCCCCCTGGTGCAGGCCCGGAAGGCGCCCGCGAAAGTCGTGGCCCGGAAAGCCCCGTCGCTCGAGCGCCAGCGCCGCACCGTCGTGGACGAGGATCTCGTGCCGTCGCCGCCCTCCTCGCTCGACCTCGACCGTACGGCCTCGGCCGCCCGCTCCGGACGCCGCGAGCTCAGCGAAAAGTTCCGCCAACACACCGAGACCAGCCCCGCGCTCACCGGCGGCGACATCGACGCGGACTGGGAGTCGGCCTACAGCGTGGGCGACGAAGCGCCGGGCGGCGACAACCCCACGCCCGACCAGGACATCGTGGACGACATCGGCAAGGCGATCGGCGTCGTCTACGAGGACAACGAGGAACTGAAAGGCGAAAAGAAGATCAGCGACCGCGACAGGAAGCGGTGGGAGCTGGATCCGGCCTCGTCGGACGACTACGAGGATCGCTGACGCCTCACGCACGCGAACGCCGGTAGAATCGATTGATGAGCCCGGCCGATCTCGTCGAACGAGTGCGCATAGCCTGTCAGGGCGCCTCTGAGGCCATCGCAGCCATCTACCTGTATGGCAGCGTGTCGCGGGACGAGGCGGCTCCTGACAGCGACCTTGACATCGGCGTCGTGGGACGGAGTGGCCCGCTCGCGCCGCTGTCGCTTCCGCTGGAGGATCTCCGCAACAGGCTCGAGGCGGCGAGCCGGCGGAACGTGGATGTCGTGGCGCTCGAGACAGCGCCGCCCGATCTCGTCCATCGCGTCCTGCGCGACGGGGTCCTGCTCCTCGATCGCGATCGCGGCCGGCGGATCGCCTTCGAGGTACGGTCGCGCAACGAGTACTTCGACCTGGAGCCCGTCCGCCGTCTGTACCGCACGCCGCGGCGCCCATCCCGATGACCGATCCGGACCTGGTCGCCAAGAAGCTGGCGCTCATCGAGACATGCGTCGCCGACCTGCGGCGGCTGGCCAGGCCTGCCGCGCTGGCGCACGATATCAAGGAGGAGCGCTTCGTCGAGCACACGCTGCAGGTGGCGATCCAGGCGGTGCTCGACGTCGCCTCGCACATCGTCTCCGACGAGCGGCTCGGCGAACCGGACACGCAGCGGCACCTGTTCGACCTGCTGGCCCGCGGCGGCTGGCTGGCCGCCGATCTGGTGGTAACGATGAAGCAGATGGCCGGGTTCCGCAACGTGCTGGTGCACGGCTACCAGTCGGTCGATCTCGTCATCGTGCGGGACATCGTCGAGCATCGCCTCGACGATCTCCTGCGGTTCGTCGCGTCAGTCCGCGCTCGCCTGAGATGAAAGTGCTGTCGGTCTTGATTCTTGAACTCGAACGATCGCAAGGTGCCAGCTGAATGGAATCGGCTCAGCCAGCTCACGTGCAGAGGGCGTCGCGCTATGGCCGCTGATAGATGACCGTCCGTCCGGACTTTCGGTGATCCATCCACGCACCGATTGCCGCAAACGCGCCGACGCCGGCTACGAGTGAGGCGGCAACCGAACAATCGTTGTCACTCGAACCCTGGCACCCAAATACGCCAGGCAAGACGCCGGATACGGCACCCCATAGCGCCCCGTCCTTGACGGTATCACCCGCGACAGAGACTCGACGGATTCTGTCCACCGGAATCGTCGTTTCGGCGCCTCCGACTGTCGCGACAAGTTCTCGATCCGTAGCGCGAACGCACCGCGCCAATGTTTCAACTCCTGATGTATCGAGCACGTAGATAATCTGCCCGATCCGCTGGTTAAGTGTCACAAGGGAACTACTCTGCGCCGCCTCAACCATGAACTGCGCGGTGACGAACACAAAACAGTGCGATCCACCAGTACGAATCGGACAGCAAGATGCGGCGCATTAGTACTCCGCGGTTCTCAGTTGCACGGGACATCCGGGCTGTCGGCAAACGCGACCGGTTGTTTCGTCAGCGCCCGGGCCGCAAAGTCATAAGACCTGTGCGCCGGCGTTCGAACAGTACTGCGAGTTGTTGCTGATGCCCGGAAGGACTGTCGCCGCGGCGCAGGCTGCCTGTGACAGACCGGCTCCACGACGTCTTGCAGTCACCCGCGATGCACAGGCCGCCAGACGCGTTGATCTGCCCGCCCTGCACGTCGAGGCGGTACGCCGGCGTCGTCGTACCGACTCCAAGGTTCCCGCCGGTCAGCGTCAGGCCTGGCCCGAAGGTCACCTGGCTCCACGACGTCTTGCAGTCGCCGGCGATGCACAGGCCACCGGAGGCGTTGATCTCGCCGCCCTGCACATCCAGCTTGTGCGCCGGCGCCGCCGTGCCGATGCCGACGTTTCCCGTTGGCGCGACCGTCAACGGAGTCTGTTGGGCAGCGGCCGTTGCCGTGCCGAGGGCCAGCACGAAGGGCGCGAGCGCAGGAGCGCACACGAATCTCATTCCAACCTCCGGGAGGGATGTCAGACGGGGGACGAAATCGGTGCGGCGAAGGATATGGTCCTGTCGCAGGCGCCGTGGCGCTTCAGGCGCCGACGGGATCAGATTTTCCGTGCAAGTGACGCGTCAGGGGTGTAGCAGCTTGCGCTGTACGGCTTCCAGCACGGTCTGAACGACCTGTTCAATGGGCATGCCGGTCGTGTCGATGTATTCGGCGTCGGCCGCGAGCGTCAGCGGCGACGCCGTTCGCGTTTTATCCGATCGATCGCGCGCCGCAATCGACTCCGCGACCGCCGCCTGGCCGGCCTTGCCGCCGGTGTGCGCCGCGTCGTTCAAGCGCCGCCGCGCGCGTTCTTCCTCCGACGCGTCCAGATAGATCTTGACGTCCGCCTGCGGGAACACGACGGTCCCGATGTCGCGCCCTTCCATGACGACGCCGCCGCCCTCGCCCAGCGTGCGCTGGCGCGCGACCAGCGTCTCGCGGACGCGCGGCAGCCGCGCGACGGCGGCGGCCGCCTTGTCCATCTCCGGCGTGCGGATCGTCCGGCTGACATCGTGGCCGTCAATCGAGACGATACCGCCTTCGACGACGATGTCGGCGCGACGCGAGAGAGCCGCCACGGCGTCCTCGTTGTCGAGCGGCAGCCCCTCCTGCGTCGCCTTCCACGCGACCGCGCGGTACATCGCGCCGGTGTCCACGTGCCGGTAGCCCAGGTGCTCCGACAGCGTCCGCGCGACGGTGCCCTTCCCCGCTCCCGACGGCCCATCGATCGCGATGATCAGCTTCTTCATTTGTGATTTCTGATTTGCGATTTGCGATCTCCGTTGTCTCACATCACAAATCGCAAATCGCAAATCACAAATCACAAATCACAAATCACAAATGGTACCATGCCTCCGATGCGTCGCGCCCTTGCCTGGATCGCCATCACCCTCGTCCTGATCGTCATCGCCGGCTACTCGGCGGCGGTGCCGTACGTCCGTGCGGCGTCGCTCTTCGTCCGCTCCGCGAATCTCGGCGGCCGCGTGGAAGCGTTCGCGGACTCGCGCGCCAGCATCGTGGACGTCGAGGAGCCGCACCTCGTGCCGACGCGGCAGGGCGAGGTCACCGCGCAGTTCTACCGGCCGCGCGGCGGTTCGCGGCGGGCGGTGCTCCTCGTGCCAGGCGTCCACTCCTTCGGCGTGCGGGAACCGCGGCTCATGGGTCTCGCCCGCGATCTGGCCGGCAGCGGCGTGACCGTGATGACCATGGCGCTGCCCGATCTCATCGGCTACCAGATCACCGCGCGCTCGGCCGACGTCCTCGAGGACGCGGTGGCGTGGATGGCCGCGCGCGAGGATCTCGCGCCCGACGGCAAGGTGGGCATGGTCGGCATCAGCTTCGCCGGCGGCCTCTCCATCGTCGCCGCGGGGCGCGACTCCATCCGCGACAAGGTGGCATTCGTCGTCTCGTTCGGCGGCCATGGCAACCTTGGCCGGGTGCTCAAGTACCTCGCCACCGGCGAAGCCGTCGAAGCGCCCGGCGTCGAGACGCACCCGCCGCACGACTACGGCGTTGCCGTCATCCTCTACTCCGCCGCCGATCGCGTCGTCCCGCCGGCGCAGGTCGAAGGACTGCGCGACGGCATCCGCACGTTCCTGTACGCGTCGCAGCTCACGCTGGTGGACATGAACCAGGCCAACGAGACGTTCCAGAAGGCGCGTGACATGGAAAAGGGACTGCCCGAGCCTTCGGCGACGTATCTGAAGTGGGTGAACGAGCGGAACGTGAAGGAGATGGGTCCCCTGCTGCTGCCGCACCTTGGCAGTCAGTCCGACGCGGCCGCCTCGCCCGAGCTCGCGCCGATGGCGCCCGCCGCGCCGATCTTCCTGCTGCACGGCGACGAGGACACCGTCATCCCGACCGCCGAGTCCATCGTGCTCGCGAACGACCTGCGCGAGAAGAGCGCGGACGTCCGCGTCCTGATCAGCCACATCATCACGCACGCGGAGCTCGATCGCGCCGCCGCCGCGTCGGAGAGCTGGAAGCTCATCTCGTTCTGGGCAGACGTTCTCGGGAAGTGAAGAATGAGGATTGCAGAAATTGCAATCATTCAGAGAACGGCGTGTTGCAGAATTTCGAATACTTTCGAGGGCTGATTTCAGAACGCTGAATAAACACGCGCGGTGTTGAGTCCGGCTCAGCGGCATGCCCCGTGCTCCATAGGGCGGCCATGAAGCCAAACGACTTGAGCCAGCGCACCTACGAATTCGGATTAGCCGTGATCTCTTTCTGCAAGACGCTGCCCGACAACACTGAGGCGCGCAAGATCCGAAGCCAGCTCGCGGATTCCGGTACTGCCGTGCGTTGAATCTGCAATCAGCCCTCATCCTGCTGCAATGCGCGTAAGACTCCAGAAAGCGCTGTCGCAGGCCGGTGTGGCCTCGCGCCGCGCGGCCGAGAAGCTGATCGCCGAAGGCCGCGTCTCCGTCAACGGCGCGACGGTGCGCGAAATGGGCACGAAGGCCGACCCCGCGGCCGACGACATCCGCGTGGACGGGCGCCGCATCAAGGCCGCCGAGCGCCTCCGCTACATCCTGCTGAACAAGCCCGCCGGCGTCGTCACCACGCGATCGGATCCGCAGCGGCGGCCGACGGTCATCGATCTGCTGGCCGGCGTGCGCGAGTACGTCTACCCGGTGGGACGTCTCGACTATGACACCGAGGGGCTGCTGCTCTTGACCAACGACGGCGATCTTGCCGCCGCGCTCACCCACCCTCGCCACGGCGTTGAACGCACCTACGAGGCGCGCGTCGCCGGCATGCCGGACCACGAGGCGCTCGAACGCCTGCGCAAGGGCATCCCGCTGGACGGGAAGCGCACGCTGCCGGCGCAGGTGGTCTTGCTCGCAAAGGGTCCGGCTAAAGCCGGACACTACGTACGCGAGAAGCGCGACAGCGTCCTGCTGATTACAATTCGCGAAGGGCGCAACCGGCAGGTACGCCGGATGCTCGAAGCCGTCGGGCATCCGGTGGACAAGCTGAAGCGCGTGAAGATCGGCCCGCTGAGCGACCGGATGCTGAAGCGCGGCGAGTGGCGCGACCTGAAGGCGGATGAAGTGAGAGCGTTGAAGAAAGCTGCCGAACTCGGAACCCGGAACCCGGAACCGGGAACTATTCGGGTTCGTCGAGCGGGAGCATCTCCTCGCGCAACGTCTGCTCGGTGAGCCCCGCGGGCGGGTCGAAGCCGAGCGCGGCGGCCATGTCCTCGACCTTCGGCAGGTCGGTCAGGTCGTTGAGGCCGAACCGGATCAGGAACTCCTTCGTCGTCGCGTAGAGGAACGGGCGGCCGACGACGTTCTTGCGGCCGACGATCTTGATCAGGTGGCGCTCGAGGAGCGTGGAGAGGACGCCGGAGGTGTTGACGCCGCGGATCTCCGAGATCTCGAGCGCGGTCACCGGCTGCTTGTAGGCGATGACCGCCAGCGTCTCCAGCCCCTGCACGGTGAGCTTCTGCGTCGAGCGCTCGTGGAACAGCCGCCGCACCCATTCGTGCAGCTCCGGGCGCGTGACGATCTGGTACCCGCCGGCCACCTCGACGAACTGCAGGCCCGGACGCTGCTCGTAGTCGGCGCGCAGCGCCGCGATGGCGGCGGTGACGTCTTCCTTCGGCTCGTCCGACAGCAGCCGGAACAGCATCTTCGGCGTGATGGGCTCGGGCGACGCGAAGATCAGCGCCTCGACGATGGCCTTCAACTCCGCGGACACGACGCCTTGGGCGTTGGGCGTTGGGAGTTGGGAGTGTTCGGTCATCTCAGTTCTGGGGATCGCCAATGGGGTGAGGCGCGTCCGCGGGGCGCGCGCGCTTGTAGACGCGGATCGGCCCGAAGCCGCCCGACTGGAAGACGCGAATCAGCTTGAGCCGGATCATCTCGAGCAGCGCGAGGAAGGTGACGATCATGAACGGGCGCGACCCGTCGCCGTCGTTGAACAGGTCCTCGAACCCGCACGCCTCGGTCTCCGACAGCCGGCCGAGGAGCTGCTGGATGCGGTCCTCGATCGAGATCTGCTCCGGCGGGATGACCATCGGCGGCCGGCGGTTGGCGCGCTCGAGCACGCCGCGGAAGGCGGCCAGCAGGCTGAAGAGATCGACCTCGAGCTCCGGCTCGTACTCGTCGCCGGCGGCGTCGGCCACGCGCGCATCGGGGCGCATGAACTGGGCGCTGCGCAGCGTCTCCTTCTCGTGCAGCAGCTCCGCCGCGGCCTTGTATTTCTGGTGCTCGAGGAGGCGGCGCACCAGCGCCTCGCGCGGATCGTCCTCCGGCCCGCCGTCTTCCTGCGACGGATCGGGACGCGGCAGCAGCGTGCGCGACTTGATGTGAATGAGCGTGGAGGCCATGACGAGAAACTCGCCCGCGACGTCCAGGTTCAGCTCCTGCATCAGCTCGAGGTAGCCGAGGTACTGCTCGGTGATGCGCGAGATCTGGATGTCGTAGATGTTCATCTCATGCTTGCGAATGAGGTAGAGCAGCAGGTCGAGCGGTCCCTCGAAGGACGCGAGCTGGACGTGGTACGCGTCGGGCGACGACTCGAAGTCGGGATGCTCGTTCACCATCAGTAGCGCAGTCTCACACCGTCCCGGACCCGTTCCATCGTGGCGTGCGCGATCGTCCGCGCCTTCCGCGATCCCTCGATCGCCATCTCGCGCAGGCGATCGGGCTTCGCCATCACCTCGCGCCGGCGCTCGCGCATCGGCTCGAGCATGGCGTTCATCGCCCTGGCGAGCTTTGTCTTGACCTCGACGTCGCCGACCGTGCCCGCGCGGTAGCGCGTCTTCAGGTCGTCGACCTCGGCCGTGTCGGGATTGAAGGCGTCATGGTACACGAAGACCGGATTGCCCTCGACGGTGCCGGGGATGTCCGCGCGGATCCGCTTCGGGTCCGTGTACATCTGCTTGACCTTCTTCAGCACGGCATCCGCATCGTCGGCCAGGTCGATGGTGTTGCCGTAGCTCTTGCTCATCTTGCGGTTGTCGAGCCCCGGCAGGCGCGGCACCGGCGTGAGCAGCGGCTGCGCCTCGACGAGCACGTCGCCGTAGAACTGGTTGAAGCGGCGCACGACCTCGCGCGACAGCTCGAGATGCGGCACCTGGTCCTCGCCGACCGGCACGAACCGGCCGTCGTAGATGGCGACGTCAGCGGTCTGCAGCAGCGGATACCCGAGGAAGCCGAGCGTCGAGAGATCCTTCTCGGTGAGCTGTTCCTGCTGTTCCTTGTACGTCGGCACCCGCTCGAGCCACGGAACGGGCACGACCATCGAGAGCAGCAGGTAGAGCTCGGCATGCTCGGGCACGAGCGACTGGACGAAGATCGTGCTGCGCTCCGGGTCCACGCCGGCGGCAATCCAGTCCGCCACGTTGTCGAGCGCGTAGCCGGTGATCGCGCCCGTGCTGGCGTACTCGCTGGTGAGCGCGTGCCAGTCCGCCACGAAGTAGAAGCAGTCGTACCGCTCCTGCAGCGCCGCCCAGTTCTTCAGCGCGCCCACCAGATGCCCAAGGTGCAGCTGCCCTGTCGGCCGCATGCCGGACACCACGCGGGGCTTCGTCACAGCAGCCACGATTGCACGCGCTCGTACACGGGGACGATCAGACGGTGGAAGACCCCGGTGAAGATGAGCCCGTAGAGGATGAGAAAGCCGTACGGGCGGAGACGGTCGAAGACATCGGACGCGCGGCCGTGCAGCAACCCCGACAGCACGTTGCCCCCGTCGAGCGGCGGCACCGGCAGCATGTTGAACACCGCCAGCAGGATGTTGATGCTGACCATCAACAGCAGGAACAGGAACACGGCGCTGCCGGCGTTCTCGAATCCGATCAGGCGCACGCCCACCGCGGCGATCACCGCCATCACCACGTTGCTCGCGGGCCCGGCGGCCGCAATCGCCATGAACTTGCGCTTCCAGTGCCGGCCCAGGTTCTGCGTGTTCACGGGGACCGGCTTCGCCCAGCCGATGATCGGGAACCCGGTCACCATCGCAATCAAGGGAAACAGGATCGTCCCGATCGGATCGATGTGCACCGCGGGGTTCAGCGAGACGCGGCCGAGGTATCGCGCCGTCTGGTCGCCCAGCCGGTCGGCCGACCAGGCGTGCGCCGCTTCGTGCACCGTCAGGGAAAGCAGGAGGACCGAGAAGCTGATGAGGAGCTGGGTGAAGTCGATGCCGGCCAACGGGCTGACAGTGTACTAGATGTGCGGGCGACGCATGCGTCGCCCCTACGTCATGGCAGGGGCGATGCATGCATCGCCCGTCACACGGTCCTGGCGAAATAATCGATAACCGCCGCCGCCGCCTTCGCGCCGACCACCGAGGCGAGCTCCTCGCGCGTGGCGCGGCGGACGCCGGCCAGGCTGCCGAACGCGGTCAGCAGCGCGCGCCGCCGCCGCGGGCCGATGCCGGGCACCGCGTCGAGCTCGGAACGGAGGTCGCGCATCGAGCGCGCCTTGCGGTGGAACGTCACCGCGAAGCGGTGCGCCTCGTCCCTGATCCGCTGCATGAGCAGGAGCGCCGGATCGTGCTCGGCGAACACAATCGGCTCCGGCCGGTCGCGCAGCACGATCACTTCTTCCTTCTTGGCGATGCCGGCCGCGACGAGGTTCGCGAGCCCGATGTGCTCGAGCGCCTCGTAGGCCGCCGACAACTGACCCTTGCCGCCGTCGATGAGGACGAGATCCGGGAACGGGCCGCCGTCCTCCATGATCGTCCGGTAGCGGCGCCCCACGACCTCACGCATGGCGGCGAAGTCGTCACTGCCGGCAGCCGGCTGCCGGCTGCCGGCGGAACGAATGCGGAACGTGCGGTACTCGCTCTTCTTCATGCGGCCGTCCTCGCAGACGACCATCGACGCCACGGTCTCGCTGCCCTGGATCGTCGAGATGTCGAAGCACTCGATCCGCCGCGGAATCGCGGCCAGGCCGAGGACGCTGCGCAGCGTTTCGAGCGCGTCGAAGTGCGCCGCCGTGATCTCGTTGAAGCGCGTGCGGTAGGACAGCTCCGCGTTGCGCGTGGCGAGCTCGACGAGCGCCTTCTTGTCGCCGCGCTGCGGCACGACGATCCGCACCTTCCGTCCGGCCTTCGCCGACAGCCACGCCTCGACGTCTTCCGTGTCCTCGATCCCGGTCGGCAGGTGAATCTCCGACGGCGGCACGCGCAGCTCGTAGAACTGCTGCAGCGCCGCCTCGAGGACCTCTGCGTCGGGGTCGGCCATTCCGGGCGTGCCCTGAGCGCAGTCGAAGGGCCCGGTCGCCAGCTCCACGCGCTCGACCACGCGCCCGCCGCGCATCGCGAACACCTGGATCGCGCTCCCGCTCGGCCCGACCTTCAGGCCGAAGACGTCGCGGTCGCCGAGCTGCGCGGTGGCCACCTTCTGCTGCCGGTCGCGCAGAATCTGGACCGTGCGCAGCGCGTCGCGCAGCTGCGCCGCCTCCTCGAACCGCTCCGCGCCCGCGGCGTCCGTCATCCGCTCGCGCAGCGTGTCGATCAACTCGTCGTTCCTTCCCTCGAGCAGGAGCCTCGTGCTGGCCACGGCCACCCCGTACTGTTCCTCCGTGCAGATCTCCCGCACGCACGGCGCGATGCACCGCTTGATGTCGTATTCGAGACACGGCCGGCCGCGCTCGCCCGTGATCACCTCGTTGCACGAGCGGATGCCGAACAGCTTGTGCGCCAGCGACATCGACCGCCGCGCGATCCTGGCCGGCAGGAACGGGCCCGCGTAGAAGTCCGCGCCGTTCTCGACGTGCCGCGCCACCAGCAGCCGCGGAAACGACTCGCTCGTCGTGAGCTGCAGGAACGGGTAGTTCTTGTCGTCGCGCAGCAGGATGTTGTACTTCGGCGACCGCTGCTTGATCAGGTTGTTCTCGAGCGCCAGCGCCTCCATGACCGAGTCGGTGACGATCACCTCGACCGAGGCGATCTCGTCGAGCAGCGCGTCGTGGCGCGGGCTCATGCCCGCCGCCGCGAGGTAGCTGCGCACGCGATCCCTCAACGCGCGCGCCTTGCCGACGTAGATCGTCTCGCCGGCGGCGTTGCGCCACAGGTACACGCCGGGCTGCTCGGGCAGCCGCGCGATCTGCTCCTTGAGGTCGTGAATGGGCATTGGTGTTACTATGACGCCTCTGACCGCAACTGCCGAAACCCCTAATTATAACAAACGAATGACCTTGACGGGCCTGGTGGGAACCGTTTGCATGTTCCCGCTGCGCGCGATCATTGCCGCGAGCGTGGCGCTGGGCGTCCACCCGAACACGCTGACGCTGATCGGGGTGCTGATCAACGTCGCGGCCGCCTGGGCGCTGGGCATGGACCGGTTCCTCCTCGCCGGCGTGATCATGATCGTCGCCAACATCTTCGACTTCATCGACGGCAAGGTCGCGCACCTGACCAACACCGTCTCGCGCTTCGGCGCCTTCTGGGACTCGACGCTCGACCGTTTCTCGGACATCGCGCTCTTCCTCGGGCTCATCTACCTGTACGCCGACCTGCGGCGCACCGACTACGTGATGATCGCCGCGCTGGCCATGATGTTCTCGATCATGACGAGCTACGCGCGGGCCCGCGCCGAGTCGCTCATCGACAAGTGCAAGGTCGGCTTCATGGAGCGCCCCGAGCGCATCGTCCTCTTCATGATCGGCGCGTTCACGGACCGGATGGCGGCGGTGCTGTGGGTCATCCTCGTGCTGTCGATCGTGACCGTCGCCAACCGCATCCACTACACGTATCTGGCGCTGAACGGCAAGCCGATGCCGACCGGCGGCAATCCGATCAGCCGCGTCTTCGTGCACGCCTTCTTCTGGCGCGACGAGCGCGCCACGCTGTACTACGACGTCTGGGTGATCGCCATCCTGGCGTTCACGTGGCTGACGCCGCCCGACTGGCTGCGCGACCCCACGGCGTCTGGAATCGGACTGTGGGGCTGGCTGAACTAGACGCGCTCGACAGCTTCGGGCGCGTGCTGGCCGTCAAGCTCTATCGTCTGACGCTCGATCCGGCCCCGGCGGTCCCGATCATCCCGTGCCTCGACCATGAGGCGATGCTGCACCAGCGCGTGGCGCCGCATGCGGCCGCCTACCTGCAGGAGCGCGCGACCGGTGACCTCCACGAGCTCACGCTCATTCCCGACGAGCGGCGGATCGAGGTGGACACGGTGTCCACGTGGCAGGAGCACTCGCCTGAATCACGCGCACGGCTGCTGGCGATGCTTGCGGAGCGTCTGCCCGGCTACCGCGTGGCCGTGAAAGGGCCGTCCGGCTGGCGCGGCGAGCGGCGGGTCGCCGAGGCGTGCCGCGCGCAGGTGGCGCTGCGCGCCGTGCTGCTCGACGAGAACATCGAGAAGGTCAAGGCGGCGGTCGATCGCCTGACGACGGTCGGGACGCTGATGGAGAAAGAGTCGCGCGTCGCGTCGTGGGGCGTGCGGACCGTGACCGGCCCGGTCCTCGCGGCAGCAGGCGTGCTCACGTTCCTGGCGCTTGGATCGCTGGATGTGATTGGCGCGAGCGGCGTCACCGCGCTGCGGTACCTCCTGGTGGGGCTGCTCGGCGCGGCGTTCCTCTACTACGGCCTCAAGGCCGTCCAGCTCACGGGCATGGCGAACCGCGTGTGGAAGCGCGCCGCCGAGTACAGCCTGATCCTCGCGGAACGCCGGCGGCTGCAATCACGGTAACCACGACTACACGAAGCCGATCGCCACGAAGGACACGAAGGTGTCAATCCACTGGCACGAGGCGTCGCAGTTCGTCCGTCCAGTTCTCCATCAGCACGATCCATGGGGCCGCCCTTGGCGTGTCGGCGGGCACCAGGAGTTCCGGTGATGTCGTATGGACCGATGCGGGTACCGACCACGAGCGGCATGGATTCCGTGAGCCGGTCGGATTATGGAGCCGCAGCCACCCCGCTGAGATATCATGATATCATCGCGCCCGGAGGCCGGCATGGCGCAGTTCGTGGTCAGGAATCTCGAGCACGCGGTCAAGGCGCGCCTGCAGCGGCGGGCGCGCCGCCACGGCCGGAGCATGGAGGAGGAAGCCCGGGAAATCCTGCGGAACGCGGTGCGCAGGGATCACGATGCCGGGGGCGGGCTCGGCAGCGAGATTGCCGCGCTGTTCGCCAGGGCCGGCCTCGACGACGACATTCGGGAACTGCGCGGGCATCGCGTCGACCCCGCCTCGTTCGAGCCGTGATCATCCTCGATACCAATGTGTTGTCGGCGCTCATGCGCCAGGCCCAGGATCGTGACGTCGTCTCGTGGCTCGACGGGCAGCCTCGCACGTCCATCTGGACGACGGCGGTGACCGTGCTCGAGGTCAGGTACGGACTGCAGATTCTGCCGGCCGGCACACGCCGGGCCGCGCTGCTGCGGGCGTTCGACACGGTGCTGCGGGAGAAAATCGACGAGCGGATCGTGCCGTTCGATCTCGCCGCGGCGCACGAGGCCGCCACGCTGATGGCCGTCCGCCATCGGAAGGGCAAGCCAGGCGATCTCCGGGATACGCTGCTCGCGGGCATTGTCCTCGCCCACCGAGCCACGCTGGCGACGCGCAACACGCGCCACTTCGAGGATCTCGCCGTCCCCGTGGTCAACCCCTGGGAGCCGTCGTAGCGATCTCGCGATCAGGAGACCTTCCTCTTCCTGGCGCCAGTGGCGGTCCTGGCCTTCGCGGCGAACCTCGCGGAACGCCGGCGGCTTGGGCGATCGCGCAATTAGGAATTCGGACCCGCCGCACCGTCCGCGTTGCATGCCGCGTCCTTGATCATCAGGAATCGTTTCCCGTCCGCGGAGATATCGTAGGTTCGATTCTCGACTGCTGGTCGCGGATGTCGAGTGCGATTCGTGTGCCGTCGAGCACGGGTACGGGGGCCCCCGAGTCCCTGCAAGGGCGGGCGGCCGAGTACACCCTGATTCTGCAGGAACGCAAGCGCCTCTCGTTATAAGATTGCCGTCGGCGCTGGCCTGGCGCCTCACCTCGAGACGGCCTCCCCCCGCGGGGCTGCAATCGAGGCAAAGGGGTCACGCCCCGGGCTATGGACGTGGTTCTTCTCGGTCATGCGGCTTCAGGCGGGGGCTGGAGGTCGTGTGGCCAGATGAAGGACCAGTCATGACCCGCGAACGCGCCCTCAAGAAAATCATCCGCGCCCGCGCCGCGAAAACCGGCGAGCGCTACACGACCGCCCGCCGCCACGTGCTCGCGGCGATGGCCGTTCCCACGCCGCCCAGGCCGCCGGCAGTCCCCAGCGACAGACGAAGCCCGATCTCGGATGCGAAGATCGTCGAGAAGACCGGCCACGGCCTCGACCACTGGTTCGTCGTGCTCGATCGCTTCGGCGGACCCGCGAAAGGCCACACCGCACTCGCCCGGCATCTCTACGACGACCATCACGTGCCCGGGTGGCACGCGCAGGGCATCACCACCGCCTACGAGCGCGCGCGTGGCGTGCGCGTGGTGAATCAGCGCTGCGACGGTGAGTTCGAGGTCTCGGTGTCGAAGGTGCTGCCCGGCACGGTCACGACGGTGATCAAGGCGTTCACGAGCGCGCCGGTGCGGAAGCAGTGGATCGAGGGCGTCGATCCGGACCTCGCCGCCGCGTTGACGGCAGCGGTCAAAGACAAACGCTCAAAGGGCTTCGTCGTGCGGCCGGACGGGCTCGGACGATTCCGCTTCAAGTGGGGCGCCACGACCGTGCAGTTCTACCTGCAGCCGAAGCCGGGCAGCAAGGTGTCGTTCGTCGTGACGCACATGAAGCTGCTCGACGCGGGGGCCGTCGAGAAGAGCCGTCGCGCGTGGAAGCAGGTGCTCGGCGCGGTAGCGCAGGTCGCGAAGACGTAGCTACCCGGCCTTGCGCTTTCTGGCCCCGTTGGCGGCCCTGGCCCTGGCCGGCTTGGCCAGGGCTGCCTTCGCGGGCTTCTTCTTCTCGGTGCTGACCGAGTCGAGGCTGCGCCGCAGCGCCTCCATCAGGTCCACGACCTTCGACGGCTCTTCCACCGCCGGCGCCACGTACTCCTCGCCCGCGATCTTCGCGTCGATGATCTGGCGCAGGCCCTCGGTGTATTCGTCCTTGTAGTCCTTCAGGTTCAGCTCGGCGTCGAAGGTCGAGATGACCTGCTTCGCCAGCTTCATCTCCTCCGGCTTCACCTTCGAGGGCACCGAGTTCAGCTCCTCGATCTGGTCGATGCTGCGGATCTCCGCGTCGTGATGCAGCGTGTACATCACGAGCCCCTTCTTCTGCGGGCGAATGGCGACGAGGTACTCGCGGCCGTAGAGCGCGACCTTGCCGATGCCGGCCTTCCCCGCCATCCCTTCCCGCATCACCGCGAACGCCTCTGCGGCCATCGGGCCGTCGGGCGCCAGGTAATAGGCGCGGTCCACGTAGATCGGATCGATCTCCGTGTCGTCGGCAAACTGCACCAGGTTGATGACGCGCGTGGACTCGACGCGCACCTTCTGGATGTCCTCGTCGCTGACGATGACGTAGCGGCCCTTCTCGAACTCGTAGCCCTTGGCGAGCTCGGTGTTGGCGACCTCGCGCTCGCAGGTCGGGCACCAGCGCTTCTGCTGGATGCGGGTCTGGCACTCGGCGTGGAGCTGGTTGAACGACAGCGTCGCCGCCGATTCAGTCGCCGGGAACACCTTCACCGGGATGTTCACCAGGCTGACTTTGAGGAAGCCCTTCCAGGTCGGTCGCGGAGGCATACGGGGGAATTATCGGTGCAGACGCCCTCAGACTGCATCCTGATCGTCCCGGCTGCCGAGGTCGAGGCCGGATCCGCCGATGTGGATGTCGTGGGCTTTCACCTTGTCCCGCAGCACCCGCCGGGCCTGCCCGTAGAGCGGTCCCGGCACCTGCAACCGCCTGGCAATGTTGCGGAAATGGGAAATCAGGATGAGCGTGACGCTCCCCTCTTCCTTCCAGGAGACGGCCGAGATCTGCCCCCAGCGCATGAACCCGCCGTCCGACCACACGCCGTCCTCGTAGAACCCCCGCGCGATGCGGGTGCTGAGCGGCAGCGCGTAGCCGTAGTAGACGAACATCATCAGCTCGCCGAACATCTGGGTCGGCGGGCGGCGCTGGTAGAACATCTTGAACGCGACGAGCAGCCCGAGCACCACGCCCAGCGCGAGCGTGAACCCGTAGTAGCGCGGCTTCGGGTTCTGCCAGATCAGGAGCGCGGCGCGCTTCCGCCGGCGGAAGCGGAGCAGGTCGGTGATGACCTTGGCGTTCGCGACGAGGAAGCCGATGCCGAAGAGGAAGAGGATTCGAGATCCCAATCAGACTTCGGCGTGTGAGTTGGGTTTGGGGGTTTGGGATTTGGGGTTTTCCGCCAGGCGGGGATCGAAGCACCGCCGGCAGCGCGCCTCGTACTTGCCCGTCGCGCCGATGAGCACCCGGTCGTCGCTGGCGACGAGGCGCTGGGTGTGATTCGCGGGGTTGCCGCACACCATGCAGATCGCGAGCGTCTTGGTGATGTACTCCGCAATCGCGAGCAGCTGCGGCATCGGCTCGAACGGCTTGCCGAGGTAGTCCTGATCGAGGCCGGCGACGATGACGCGCTTGCCCTGGTCGGCGAGCGTGTTGCAGATCATCGGCAGCTCCGGGTCGAAGAACTGCCCTTCGTCGATGCCGACGACCTCCGTGTCGGGCTCCACCAAATCGAGGAGCGCCCGCGAGCTGGCGACCGGGCGCGAGTCGATGCGCATCTCGCTGTGCGAGACGATCTGATCGTCCGCGTAGCGCGTGTCCAGCGCCGGCTTGAAGATCTGGACCTTCTGCCGCGCAATCTGCGCGCGCCGCAGGCGGCGGATGAGCTCCTCGCTCTTGCCGCTGAACATGCTGCCGACGATGACTTCGATCCAGCCCTGATTGACCGCGTGTCTGACGACTTCCATAGAGTCCTTGGGCCCTCGTCCTTGGGCCCTCGTCCTTTGCCCTTAGTGTGCGAATATAGCACCCCATGAGACAGTCCCTGTTCGCCGCCGCCCTGCTCGCGACCGCGCTGGCCGCCGGAAGCCATCCCGCCGCGCAGACGCGTCCGTATGTCCCGGTCACCGACGCCATGCTGCAGAAGCCCGCGCCGGGCGACTGGCTCATGTGGCGGCGGACGCTGGACTCGTGGGGCTACAGCCCGCTCGACCAGATCACCCGCAACAACGTGCGCGGGCTGGCGCTGGCGTGGTCGCGCGGCCTCGGCCCCGGCGTGCAGGAAGGGACGCCGCTGGTCTACAACGGCGTGATGTACTTCCCCAACCCGCTGGACCTGATCCAGGCGCTCGATGCGCGCAGCGGCGACCTCCTGTGGGAGTACCGGCGCGAGCTGCCCGAGGACCTGAACACGTTCATTCCGTTCCCCTCGATCAACCGCAACCTCGCCATCTACGGCAACACGATCATCGACAACAGCGCCGACGACTACGTCATCGCGCTCGACGCGCAGACCGGCACGCTCACCTGGGAGACGAAGATCCTCGACTACAAGCGGGGCGCGCAGCAGACCTCGGGGCCGATCATCGCCAACGGCAAGATCGTCTCCGGCCGCGGCTGCGAGCCCGAGGGCGGCCCCGACGCGTGCATCATCACCGCGCACGACGCGAAGACCGGCAAGGAGCTGTGGCGGACGCGCACGATTCCGCGCCCCGGCGAGCCGGGGAGCGAGAGCTGGGGCAACGTCCCTGACGACGGCCGGTGGCACGTGGGCACCTGGATGGTGCCGAGCTACGACCCGGAGCTGAACCTGATCTACATCGGCACGTCGGTGTCGTCGCCGGCGCCGAAGTACATGCTGGGCGGCAACGAGAAGCAGCACCTCTATCACAACTCGACGCTCGCGCTGAACGCCGATACCGGCAGGATCGTGTGGTACTACCAGCACATCGTCGACCACTGGGACCTCGATCACCCCTTCGAGCGCCTGCTCGTGGACACCGTCGTCGCGCCCGCGGCCAGTGACGTGAGCTGGATCAACCCGCGGGTGAAGCCCGGCGAGCGACGCCGCGTGCTCACCGGCATCCCCGGCAAGACCGGCGTGGTCTACACCCTCGACCGCGTCACCGGCGAGTTCCTGTGGGCCCGTCCCACGATCCACCAGACCGTCGTCGCCTCGATCGACGGCGCGACGGGGGCCGCGACGGTCAACCCGGCGATGATCCTGCACAAGCCGGGCGACTCGATGCTCGTGTGCCCGAGCACCAACGGCGGCAAGAACTGGCAGGCGGGCGCCTACAGCCCGCTGACCAACACGATGTACTTCCCGCTGCAGAACAGCTGCATGCAGCTCTCGGCCATCGCCGAGAAGCCGAGCCTCGACTCGCTCTACGCCATCCGCACCAGCGCGCAGATTGCGCCGGGCACCGACAAGGTCGGCGCGATCCACGCGATCTCGGTGGACAAGGGCACCACGGCGTGGAAGTACGAGCAGCGCGCGGGCACGACGTCGCTGGTCGCGACCGGCGGCGGGCTGCTCTTCGGCGGCGACGTCAGCGGACGCTTCCGCGCCTTCGATCAGAACACCGGCAAGGTGCTGTGGGAGGTCAATCTCGGATCGGCGGTGACCGGCTATCCAGTCACCTACGCGGTCGGCGGGAAGCAGTATGTGGCGGTGAGTACCGGGACGTCACTGGCCACCGGCGGCACCAATCGCCTCACGCCGGAGATTCGTCCGTCCGCGGGCAATACGCTGTATGTGTTTGCGCTGCCGTAATTAGAAATTCGGAATTAAGAATTAAGAATGCGTGACACGAATTCCTAATTCGTAATTCCTAATTCTTAATTACGCGCGTGAGAGGTATTCGCCGGATTCCGTGCTGACGCGAACGACGTCGCCCTCGTTGATGAACGGGGGCACCTGCACGACCAGCCCGGTCTCGAGCGTCGCCGGCTTCACCTGGTTGCTCGCGGTCGCGCCCTTGATGCCGGGCACGGTCTCGGTCACCTTCAGGTCCACCGTCTGCGGCAGCTCGATCCCGACGGGCTCCTCGCCGTAGAACTCCACCTCGATCGTCATCTCCGGCTTCAGGTAGTTCACCGAGTCGCCGAGCGCCTCGCCGGAGATGTGGATCTGGTCGTAGGACGCCGTGTCCATGAAGTAGAAGTCCTCGCCGTCCTTGTAGAGGAACTGCATGTCCTTCTGTTCGAGCGTGGCGCGCTCCAGCGTGTCTTCCGAGCGCAGCTTCTGGTCCGACAGCGTGCCGCTGCGGATGTTGCGCAGCTTGACGCGGACGAAGCCGCGCAGGTTGCCGGGGGTGACGTGCTGCAGCTCGAGGACCCGGAACAGATCCTGGTCCTGCTTGATGAGCATGCCCTTCTTGAGACGCGTTGCCTGTATGGAAGCCATCTTGTAATCGTTAGATCCTCGCCATGTTAGCATCTTTTATGGCCTTCACCCGTTGGGATCCGATCCGCGATCTGCTGGCGATCCAGCAGCGGCTGGACCGCTTCGCGCCGGGCCCCGCCGGCTGGGTCCCGCCCGTCGATCTGCACGAGACCCCCGATCGCTACGTAATCACGGCGGAGCTCCCCGGCCTGCGCCGCGAGGACCTCGACATCCAGATGCACGACGGCCAGATCACCATCTCCGGCGTCCGCCGCGAGCGCGAGGCCGTCTGCGAGCAGTATCACCGCGTCGAGCGCGGCCACGGGTCCTTCAGCCGCACGTTTCACCTGCCCGTGCCCGTCGACGTCGACGCCATCAGCGCGGACCTGCGCGACGGCGTGCTGACGGTGACGTGCCCGAAGACGGGAGAGCCCGCGGCGCGCCGCATTTCCATCGGTTGAGAGGGGCGCTGAGATGAGCGCACGACGCCTGATCCTGTCGGTGCTCCTGCTGGCGTGCGGGTTTGCCGCGGGCCTGGTCATCACGGCGCGGATGCGCGGGACGACCGACGTCGGCGCGCAGAACCCGGTGCCCCCGGCCGCCGCCGCACAGGCGCCAGGCGCGGGCGGCGGCGCCGTCCCGACGCCTGACTTCACGCGCGTCGCCGAGCGCGCGATTCCGGCGGTGGCCAACATCTCGTCGGTACAGGTGATCCGGCGGCGCAACTCCCCGTTCCAGAACGACCCGTTCTTCCAGTTCTTCGGCGACCCCGACGACGTCTTCGGGCCGCGCAACCGCGTGGAGCGCAGCCTGGGCTCGGGCGTCGTCGTCAGCTCCGACGGCTACATCCTCACCAACCACCACGTCATCGTCGGCGAGTCGGGCCAGCAGCTCCGGCAGCTCCCCGCCATTACGGTGGCGCTCGAAGACCGTCGCGAGATCGAGGCGCGCATCATCGGCGTGGATCCGGAGACCGACCTCGCGCTGGTCAAGGTGAACGCGACGAACCTGCCGACGATCCCGTGGGGCAACTCCGACCAGCTCAAGGTGGCCGAGTGGGTGATGGCGATCGGCAACCCGTTCCAGCTCAATCAGACGGTGACGCTCGGCATCGTGTCCGCGCTCGGCCGGCGCGTCGGCATCACCGAGTACGAGGACTTCATCCAGACGGACGCCGCGATCAATCCTGGCAACTCCGGCGGCGCGCTCGTCAACGCGCGTGGCGAGCTGATCGGGATCAACACCGCGATCTTCAGCCAGAGTGGCGGCTACCAGGGCATCGGCTTCGCCGTGCCCAGCAACCTGGCCCGCCGCATCGTGTCGGAGCTGCAGCAGCACGGCGAGGTCCGCCGCGGGTCGATCGGCTACGTCGAGTTCGCCCCGCTGACGACGCAGGCGGCCGCGGAGCTCGGCGCGCCCGATACCGACGGCGTGCTCGTCGGCCGCATGCGCCGGGACTCGGCGGCCTACAGCGGCGGCCTCCGTCCGCTCGACATCGTGCTCGCCATCAACGGCGCGGCGGTCGAGGACGGCGGACAGCTCATTCGCCTGATTCGCGACGCCAGAATCGGCAGCACGGCCGTCGTCACCGTCCTCCGGGACGGCCGGACGCTCGAGCTGAAGATCCCCATCCGCAGCAGTACAGAACAGTAATGGGGTCGGGAGTCATTTTTAGAGGACACTCGAAAAAATGACTCCCGACCCCACACTCATGCTCGCCCTGGCGCTGGCGCTCGTCGTCGCCTACCTGGTGGCGGACATGGGCGCGCGCGTGGCGCAGTCGATGCTGCGCGGCGTCATCGGCGACCCGGAGCTCGAGAAGATCTTCGTCGACCGTCCCCGCCGCGTCGTCCGCATCGTCATCTTCCTGATCACGGCCATCGCCCTGTCGTTCCCGGCCATGCGGCTGGCAGGCGTCGAGAGCCCGGTCGGCGGGAACCCGCGCGCGGTCGCCGACTGGCTGCTGGACCGCGGCCTGCGCATCGCCGTCATCGCCATCGGCGCCTACCTGGTCATCCGCATCGGTTCGGCGGCGGCGCGGCGCTTCGAGCGCGAGATGAGTCAGGGGACCGGGCTCGACGTCATCGAGCGCACCAAGCGCGCCCAGACGCTCGGCCGGCTCCTGCAGAAGATGCTCGCGATCGTCGTCACCGCCATGGCGGGCCTCATGATCCTGCGCGAGCTCGACGTGGACATCACGCCGGTGCTGACGGGTGCGGGCATTGCCGGCCTGGCGGTCGGCTTCGGCGCGCAGACACTGGTCCGCGACGTGATCTCCGGTTTCTTCCTGATTCTCGAGGACCAGGTGCGCGTCGGCGACGTGGCGCAGGTGAACGGCCAGGGCGGGCTCGTGGAGGAGGTCAACCTCCGCACGATCGTGCTCCGCGACGAGCAGGGCGCGGTGCACATCTTCCCCAACGGCGAGGTGAAGACGCTCGCCAACATGTCAAAGGACTTCTCGTATTACGTGATCACCGTGGCCGTCCCCTTCGAAGGCGACGTCGATCGCGCCATGGACGCGATGCGCGCCGCGGCGGCGACGCTGATGGACGACGAGCAGTTCAAGCCGCACATCCTCGAGCCGCTGGACGTGTACGGGGTGGACAATTTCGAGCCGGGTCAGCTCGTGATCAAGGCGCGCATCAAGACCGTGCCGTTGAAGCAGTGGCTGGTGGGGCGCGAGCTGCGGAAGCGGATTGCGAGGACGTTCGCGGAACGGGGAATCAAGCTGCCGGTGCCAACGATGATGGTGCTGGCGAGTGAGGCGGGTGAGGCGGGTAAGGCGGGCAAAAACTAGACCTTCCTAGCCCCCACTCGCCCTACCCGCCCTACCCGCCCTACCCGCCCTACCCGCCTTACTAGCCCTGATTACACGCCGTGTCCGTAGCCGGACTCGTGCAGCGCGTGGTGCCCGGCGGCGGCGGGCGTGTCGAACGGGTCGATCGGCTCCTGCCCCGTCGGCTGCTTGGTCCGGACGCCGCTGACGACGGCGACGATGTCGTTGTCGGTGAGGATCTTGCGATCGTCGGCAATCGCCATCAGCGCGCGGTAGACCTCCACGAGCTCGGCGCCCTCGAGCTCGAAGCCGAGCTCGCTGCAGCGACGCTGCACCGCGTGGCGCCCCGAGTGCTTGCCGAGGATGAGCGGGTTCCACGGCGCGCCGACGTCCTCGGCGCGCATGATCTCGTAGGTGCGGCGGTCCTTGAGGATGCCGTCCTGGTGAATCCCCGCCTCGTGTGAGAACGCGTTCCGCCCGACGATGGCCTTGTTCACCTGCACCGGCTGGCCGGTCAGCCTGGTGAGCAGCTCGCTCGACGGGTAGATCTGCTTCGCGTCGATGCCGACGTGATACGGCATGCGGTCCGCGCGCACGCGGAACGCCATCACCAGCTCCTCGAGCGCCGTGTTGCCCGCGCGCTCGCCGATGCCGTTGACCGTGCACTCGACCTGGCGCGCGCCGCCCTGGATCGCGGCCAGCGTGTTGGCGACCGCCAGGCCCAGGTCGTCGTGGCAGTGCGCGCTGAAGACCACCTTGTCGGTGTTGGGCACGCGCTCGCGCACGCGGGCGAAGAAGTCACGCAGCTCGTCGGGCGTCGAATAGCCGACCGTGTCCGGCAGGTTGATCGTGCTCGCCCCCGCCTTGATCACTGCTTCGACGACGCGGCAGAGGAAGTCGAAGTCGCTGCGGGTGGCGTCTTCCGCCGAGAACTCGACGTCGAACGTGTGGTGCCGCGCGAAGCGGACGGCATCGACGGCCGCCTCGAGACACTGCTCGCGGCTGATGCGCAGCTTCGCCTGCAGGTGCAGGTCGGAGGTCGCGATGAACGTGTGGATGCGCCCCTTCTCGGCCGGCTGGATCGACCACGCGGCCTTCTCCAGGTCGGCGCGGTGGCAGCGCGCGAGGCAGGCGATCGCGGGGCGGCGGATCTCGGCGGCAATGCGGCGCACGGCCTCCGCGTCCGCGGGCGAGGCGATCGGGAACCCGGCTTCGATGATGTCCACGCCGAGGGCGTCGAGCTGGCGCGCCAGCAGCAGCTTTTCCGCCGGACGAAGCGAAAAGCCGGGCGCCTGCTCGCCGTCGCGCAGCGTCGTATCGAAGATCAGAACCTGTTCCTGTGCCACTCGGGACCTCCCGCTTGCCCAGTAGACGCGACCGGCCGGGATAATGTCAAAATGATAATTATTCTGCTTGGATTATCGGTCGTTATCGAGACGGGCCACAGGGACACGGAGTCACAGAGGTTGATTTCCTAATGTTTCTCTGTGTCTCTGTGTCTCCGTGGCCCGATGGGGCGAAAGACCGGAGCTGAACCGTGGAATTGAGCGAGCTGCGCGTCTTCCTGAAGGTGGCCTCGGAGCGGAGCTTCTCCCGGGCGGCCATGAAGCTGCACCGGACGCAGCCGGCCGTGAGCCAGGCCGTCAAGCGGCTCGAGGAAAGCGTCGGAGAGCGCCTGTTCGACCGCGCGACCAAGGACGCGACGCTCACCGACGCGGGGCGTCTCCTCCGCGACTACGCCGACCGCCTGCTGCGCCTCTCGGAGGAGGCCGAGACCGCCGTCAAGGATCTGCGCGACCTGCGCCGCGGGCGCGTGCTGATTGGCGCCAACGAAGCGTCGGTCCACGCCGTGCTGCCGCTCATCCAGCGCTTCCGCGAAGCGCACCCGCTGGTGCACGTGGACGTGCGGCGCATCCCCGCGCGGCAGATCGGCGCCGAGGTCGCGCACGGCAGCCTCGACTTCGGCGTGCTGACGTTCCAGCCGGCGGAGCCGAAGCTCGGCTCCGTCGTCCTTGGCCAGGACGAGCTCGTGATGCTCGTGCACCCCGCGCACCCGCTGGCGCACACGCGGGAGGTGACGTTGTCGGAGTGCGCCCGGCAGACGGTCATCGCCCACAACGACCCGTCGCACGTGCGCGAGCGCGTGCTGCGGCTCTTCGAGCAGCATCACATCCCCGCGAACATCCTGATCTCGCTGCCGAGCCTCGAGGGCATCAAGCGCGCGGTGGCGCTGCAGATGGGGGTGGCGCTCCTGCCGCGCCGCTGCGCGGAGCCCGAGATCTCACGCGGCGATCTCGTGGCCCTCGCCATGCCGGAGATCCGCCTGCGCCGCCACGTGCGAATGGTGTACCGAAAGAGCGGCGAGCGCTCTCACGCGTCCGCCGCCTTCCTCGCCATCGTCGAGGAGAAGAAAGAAGAGAAGAAGCGTGCCTGATTGTGGTCCGCCTAAAGGCGGACACTACGTCCCGTAGCATCCCGGCATACGTAGTGTCCGGCTTGAGCCGGACCACACGAGAGCGGTTTCTGAAACGTCGTAGTGTCCGGCTTTAGCCGGACCACACACGGCGGTGCCGATCAACTTGGTCCGGCTAAAGCCGGACACTACGAAGAAGTCGAAACCGCGCTAATTCGTCGGCACCGCTCGGTCGACCGGACCGAGCGTGCCGTTCAGCGAGAACAGCCACACGCTGTCGCCACGCGGCGATCCAGCGAAGAGATTGCCGCCGGAGTACACCGCGACGTACTGCTGTCCGCGGTGCTCGAAGACGCTGGCCGGCGCGTTCACGCCGGCGCCTGTCTGGAACTCCCACAGCATCCGCCCGTTCCGCGAATCGAGCGCCGTGAAACGGCCGTCGCTGCGGCCGACGAAGACGAGGCCGCCGGCGGTCGCCGTCGAGCCGCTGTAACACCGGTCCGGCCACTGCTGCTGCCACACCAGCTTGTTGGTGCGCATGTCGAGCGCCGCAAAGATGCCGGTGACGCCGAACGGCACCGTCCCGAACGCGCCGCCGAGATACCGCTCACCCTCTGGCGGCAGCTCGGGGCCGATGTCGTCCGCACGGAACACGCCCGCACGGTCGGCCGCGCACACGTAGAGAAAGCCGCTGCCCGGGTCGTACGAGCTCGGCGGCCAGTTCGCCCCGCCGCCCTGGCCCGGCTTCGCGGCAATCGGCTCGGTCCAGAACGGCGTGAAGATCCGTCCGTGGTTGACGACGCGGAACCCCTCGGGCGGGATGGCGACTGCCTGCGGCACGAACGCGTCGCCCACCGGGTACGGCTGCGTGCGCGCGGTGAGCTGGCGCGGCTCCTGCGGGACGGGACGCTCCTCGATGCCGATGAGCGGACGGCCGTTCGTGCGGTCGAGGATGTAGACCCAGCCGGTCTTTCCCGGCTGCGCGATGGCCTTGCGCGGGCGGCCGTTCAGCTCGATGTCGAAGAGGACCACGGGGCTCGGCGCGTCGTAGTCCCAGATGTCGTGGTGCACCTGCTGGAAGTGCCAGCGGTACTTGCCGGTCTTCGCGTCCACCGCCACCATCGACGCCGAGAACAGGTTGTCGCCGGCGCGCACGGCGCCGTTGAAGTCCGGGCCGGGGTTGCCGGTGGAGAAATAGAGGAGACCGAGCTCGGGATCGACGGCCGGCGTCTGCCAGACGGACGCGCCGCCCTTCTGCCAGACGGTGTTGGTACGCGGCCACGTGTCGTGGCCGAACTCGCCGGGTCCCGGAACCGTGTAGAACGTCCAGGCCAGCGAGCCGTCCTTCGCGTGGTACGCCTTCACGCGGCCGCGGATGCCGTATTCGGCGCCCGCGAAGCCGGTGATCACCAGGCCGTCGTAATAGAGCGGCGCGCTCGTGATGCTGAAGCCTTCCTCCCACCGCTCGGCCTGCACCGACCAGACCGGCGTGCCCGTCCGCTGATCGAGCGCGACCAGCTTGCCGTCGAGCTGGCCGACGTACACCCTGCCGTCGCCGAGGCCCACGCCCCGGCTCGTCCACCCGCAGCAGACGACGTCGATCGTCTGATCGAGGTTCGCCGTGTAGGTCCACAGCGTGGCGCCCGTGTCGACGCTCAGCGCAAAGACGTCATCCGCGCCGGTAACCACGTACATCACGCCGTCGGCAACGATGGGCGTGGCTTCGCCGGAATACTTGGCGGCCAGGCCGGATCCGTTCAGGCGCGCACGCCACGCGGCCTTCAGCCCGGAGACGTTGTCGCGCGTGATCTGCGTGAGCGGTGAATACCGGCGGTTATAGAGGTCGCCGCCGTTGGTCGGCCACCCGGTGGTTGGCGGCGCGACGAGCTCACGGCCCTGGCCGGACAGGGCGACGCAAAGCAGGCAGGAAACCGCGAGTGCACCCTTCAATTTCATGGGCGCAATCCTATAACGGGCGCGGCATGCCGCGCCCCTACCGTGTCAGAAACCCTTGATGTACGGAAGACGCGCGGCCACGGCATCCACCTCGCCGTAGCGCTCGAGGAGCAGGCCCGTCGTGTCCCAGGCGCCCGTCACGAACGCGTCGCGCGCCGCGGCGGGGATCGAGACCGCGCAGCTGTAGCCGTCGGTTTCGCAGACACCACGCGCGAGATCGACCGCGATGATCGTGTCCGGGCGCTCTTCGACACGGTCCATCAGCTCGCGGATCTCGAGCGCCGTCGCGGTGACGCACGGCATGCCGATCATCAGCGAGTTGCCGAAGAAGATCTCCGAGAACGATTCGCCGACGACGGCGCGGATGCCCCAGCGGCGGAGCGCCTGCGGCGCATGCTCGCGCGACGAGCCGCAGCCGAAGTTGCTGTTGACGAGCAGGACGGAGGCGCCCGCGTAGTGCGGGTTGTCGAACGGGTGGATGCCGTGCCCGTGGCTGGCCGCCTTCGATCCGGCGCGCTCGTCCTCGAAGATGTGCTGCTCCAGGCCGTCGAAGGTGACCGCCTTGAGGAAGCGCGCGGGCATGATGCGATCGGTGTCGATGTCGTCGCCGCGCATCGGCAGCGCGCGGCCCCTGACGGACGTGATGCGCTCGGCCTGCATCAATTCACCATCTCGCGCACGTCCGTGACCTGCCCGGCCACCGCGGCCGCGGCCACCATCGCCGGGCTCATGAGCAGCGTGCGGCCGGTGGGACTTCCCTGGCGGCCCTTGAAATTCCGGTTGGACGAGGCGGCGCAGACCTGATCGCCCGAGAGCTTGTCGGGGTTCATGCCCAGGCACATCGAGCAGCCGGCGGCGCGCCACTCGAACCCCGCCGATCGGAAGATTTCGTCGAGGCCTTCGCGCTCGGCCGCCTCCTTCACGGATGCCGAACCGGGGACGACGAGCGCCTTGACGTGCGGCGCCACGCGCCGCCCCTTCACCACGCGGGCGGCCTCGCGCAGGTCCGACAGCCGCGAGTTCGTGCACGAGCCGATGAACGCGACGTCCACCTTCAGCCCGGCGATGGGCCTTCCCGGCTGCAGCTGCATGTACTCGAGCGCGTCCCTGACCGCCGCCGGGTCGGTGCCGGGCTCGCGCCCCGACGGCACGACCTCGGCGACGCCAATCGACTGGCCCGGGTTCACGCCCCACGTCACCACGGGCGTCAGCTCCTCCGCCCTGATCTCCACGTCATCGTCATAGACAGCGTCGGGATCCGAGGCGAGCGAGCGCCACCAGGCGCACGCGCGATCGAATGCCTCGCCGGCCGGTGCGAACGGCCGCCCCTTGATGTAGTCGAACGTCGTCTGATCGGGATTGACGTAGCCGACACGCGCGCCGCCCTCGATGGACATGTTGCAGATGGTCATCCGCTCGTCCATCGACATCCGCTCGATGACCTCGCCCGCGTACTCGTACGCGTAGCCGACGCCGCCGGCGACGCCGAGGCGCTGGATGATCGTGAGCACGACGTCCTTCGCGTAGACGCCGGGCGGCAGCGTCCCCGTCACGCGGATGCGCCGCACCTTCAACGGTTCCATCGCCAGGCACTGCGACGCGAGCACGTCGCGCACCTGCGAGGTGCCGATACCGAACGCCACCGCCCCGAAGGCGCCGTGCGTGGACGTGTGGCTGTCGCCACAGGCGATCGTCATGCCCGGCTGCGTGAGCCCGAGCTCCGGCCCGATGACGTGCACGATGCCCTGCCGTTCGTCGTCGAGGCCGGCGAGGCGCACGCCGAAGTCGCGGCAGTTGCGCTCGAGCGACGCGATCATGTCCTCGGCCAGCACGTCGAGGAACGGCCGCGTGCGCTGGCTGGTCGGGACGATGTGGTCCACGGTGGCGAACGTGCGGTCGGGCCGCGCCACCGTCCAGCCGCGCGCGCGCAGCGTGTCGAACGCCTGCGGCGTGGTCACTTCGTGGATCAGGTGCAGGCCGATGAAGAGCTGCGTCTGGCCCGTCGGCAGCGCGCGCACTGAATGGAGGTCCCACACCTTCTGGAGGAGCGTCGTGCCCATTTATCTCTTAACTGTACCACTCGCTCTCGGCGCGGAAACGCTCGGGTGTCCGGCAATCCAGCATCTCCAGCGCTTATCGACGCCAACCCTAATTCCGATGCGTGGACCCCACGCCACGCTGCCGCGCCTCAAGCGGCGATCCTCGATCGTGAGACGGCCCGACGCCTGCCCTGAGCCTGGTCGAAGGGTCAGGTCGAGCAGGTTGTCCGTGAGCGTGATGCCGAGCGCCCGCGTGAGGTTCCCCGGCCCGCGGCACAGGTCGTGTTCCTCGATGTGCCGTCCGTCCGTTGCGCGGCGCCTGCGCATCAGCGCCAGCCCTTCAACCGGATCGAGCGCACGAATCAGCACCGCGGCTGGATCTCCCTCGGACTCGGTGACCGCGTTCACGAGGTGATGGATCCCGTAGTTCAGGTAGACGTAGGCGATGCCGGGCGGTCCGTAGAGCGGCGCGTTGCGGCGCGTCGGGCCCGGCGCGGCGTGACACGCCGGATCGTCCTCGCCGATGTAGGCCTCGGCCTCGACAATCATCCCGGCCGCGACGCCGTCCGGCGTGCGGTGGACGAGGACCTTCCCGAGGAGATCTTCAGCGACCTTCAGCGTCGGGCGGCTGTAGAACGATCGCGGCAGGACGGCGGGTCCACTCGTGTTCGTGGCGCGGACCCGCCCTACGTACGTAGGCCGGGTTCCGCTCGCATCGCGTCGCGGACCCGGCTTGCTACCGCGTGGCGTAGGCATTGGTCCGGCCGTCCGCCAGGACCTGGCGCAGCGCGCGCCCCGTGTGCGAGGCCTCCACCGCGGCCACCTTTTCCGGCGTGCCGGCGGCCACCACCCGGCCGCCCGCCTCGCCGCCCTCGGGGCCGAGGTCGATGACGTGGTCCGCCGTCTTGATCACGTCGAGGTTGTGCTCGATCACGAGCAGCGTGTGCCCTGCCTCGACCAGCTTGCGGAACGCGGCCAGCAGCTTCGCGATGTCGTCGAAGTGCAGGCCGGTCGTCGGCTCGTCGAGGATGTAGAGCAGCCGCTCGCCGCCGAACGACGCCAGGTGCGCGGCGATCTTGATCCGCTGCGCCTCCCCGCCCGACAGCGTCGTCGCCGGCTGGCCGAGACGGACGTAGCCGAGGCCGATCTCGTCGAGCACCTGCAGGCGGCGCAGCACCTTCGGCGACGTGCCGAAGAAGGTCAGCGCCTCGCGCACGGTCATGTCCAGCACCTGGTGCACGTTCCTGCCGCGGTAGCGCACCTCGAGCACCTGCGGCTTGAAGCGCATGCCGTCGCACTGGTCGCAGGGCACGAACACGTCGGCGAGGAACTGCATCTCGACGCGCACCTCGCCCTCGCCCTGGCAGGCCTCGCAGCGGCCGCCCGGGACGTTGAACGAGAAGTGGCTCGCGGTCAGCCCGCGCGAGCGCGCGTCCTTCGTCAGCGCGAAGAGCTCGCGAACCGGGTCGAACGCCTTCAGGTACGTCACCGGGTTCGAGCGCGGCGTCCGGCCGATGGGCGTCTGGTCCACCAGGATGACGTCGCTGATGTATTCGAGCCCCTCGAGGCCGCGGCACACGCCGACGCGGCGGTCCCAGTCGCCCTTGGCGCGCTTGATGGCGGCGTACAGCACGTCGTGCACGAGCGTGGACTTGCCCGACCCGCTCACGCCGGTCACGCACGTCAGCGTGTTCAGCGGGATGTCGACGTCCACGTGCTTGAGGTTGTGCTCGCTGGCGCCGTACAGCGTGATCTTCTGGCCCGTGCCGCGGCGGCGCGGAGTCGGCACCGGAATGGCCAGCTCGTTGCGCAGGTACTTCGCGGTCAGCGACCGCGGCTCCTGCAGCAGGCCGGGCAGATCGCCCGAGAACACCACGCGGCCGCCCTGCTCGCCGGCGCCGAGTCCGATGTCGACGATGTGGTCGGCGACGCGGATCATGTCCTCGTCGTGCTCGACGACGAGGACCGTGTTGCCCTGGTCGCGCAGCTGCAGCAGGATGTCGATCAGGCGCTGGTTGTCGCGCGAGTGCAGGCCGATCGACGGCTCGTCCAGCACGTACAGCGTCCCGACGAGCGCGGACCCGAGTGAGGTGGCGAGGTTGATGCGCTGCGACTCGCCGCCGGAGAGCGTGGACGACAGCCGGTCCAGCGTCAGGTAGTCGAGGCCCACGTCGGCAAGGAACGACAACCGCCGCCGGATCTCCCGCAGCACCTTCTCGGCGACCGCCGCCTCCTTCTCGGTGAGCTGCAGACCGGCGAAGAACTGCTGCGCCTCGCTGACCGTCAGCGCCGACACCTGATCGATCGTCCGGTCGCCGACACGTACGACACGCGCTTCACGCCGCAGACGGGCGCCGCCGCAGTCCGGACAGGCCAGGTATCCGCGATAGCGGCTCAGGAACACGCGGACGTGCACCTTGTACTTCTTGCGCTCCAGCCAGCGGAAGAAGCCGCGGATGCCGTCGTAGTCGCCCTGCCCTGAGCCTGTCGAAGGGTCGTGGCCTTCGACGACGAACTGGCGCTCGTCGGCGGAAAGATCCGCCCACGGCACATCGAGGCGCAGGCCGGCCTTGCGCGCCGCGCGCTTCAGCCCGGCGAGCTGCGCGCGGTAGTGCGGCTTGCTCCACGGCTCAATGGCGCCCTGGTTGATCGACTTCGAGTGGTCGGGCACGACGAGGTCCATGTCGAGCTCGATGATGTTGCCGAAGCCGTGACACGTCGGGCAGGCGCCGAACGGGTTGTTGAACGAGAAGAGGCGCGGCTGCGGGGTTTCGTAGGGGATGCCGCAGGGCCGGCACTCGAAGCGTTCGGAAAACACGAGGCGGCTCATGGGGTCAGACCCCATGACACGGGGCGTATCAAGGGGTTGAGTCGACCCGTGAATGGGGTCTGACCCCACGACGATCGCGAAGGCGGCGCCGCCGCCCTCCTGGTACGACGTCTCGATCGAGTCGGTGAGGCGGCTGCGGAGATCGCCTTCGATCCGCAGGCGGTCGACCACGACCTCGAGCCGCGTCTGGCCCCGAAGCGCCGCGGGGTCCACCTCGTCGAACGTCACCGCCCGGCCGTCGATGAGCAGGCGGCCGAAGCCGCGGCGCCGCAGCGTGTTCAGCGTCTCGGCAATGGGATCGAAGGTCCCCTTGCGCTCCTCGGTCTCGTCCGGCGTCTCCTCGTCGCCGCCCGCGTCAGCGGCGCCTCGAGCCGGCATCTCCACGACCGGGATCTCGTACCCGATCATCACGCGCGTGCCGTCCGGCAGCTCGCCAATCCGGCGGGCGACGACCTCAGCCGTTTCGCGGACGACCTCCTGCCCGCACTGCCGGCAGTACGTCCGCCCGACGCGCGCGTACAACAGCCGCATGTAGTCGTGGATCTCGGTCGTGGTGCCCACGGTCGACCGCGGGTTGCGGACGCTGTTCTTCTGGCGGATCGCGATGGCAGGGCAGATGCCCTCGATGCGATCGACGTCGGGTTTCTCCATCCGTTCGAGGAACTGGCGGGCGTACGCCGACAGCGACTCCACGTAGCGCCGCTGCCCCTCCGCGTAGATGGTGTCGAAGGCGAGCGAGGATTTCCCCGATCCGCTGACCCCCGTGATGATCACGAGCTTGCCGGAGGGCAGCGTGACGTCGACGTTCTTCAGGTTGTGCGTCCGGGCGCCGCGCACCACCAGCGGACCGCGTGCCGGAGCCTGAGCGTCAGGTGTACCCACTGCGAGCGATTTCCCCAGAACGGTAAGGAGAGAATGTTACTACACACGGGCGCGGCATGCCGCGCCCCTACCATGAGCCGGAAGCGGGGCACGCGCCATGAGCCGGAACCACGGCACGCGCCATGAGCCGGAAGCGGGGCACGCGACACGTCTCCGGACATGAGCATCCTCAATCACGCCCGTGACTCGCGCCCTGACGGCCTCTGCTGAAAAGCGCCTGCTCGTCCGCATCGCCGGCGCGGGCTACGCCCTCGCCCGCTGGGACACGCGCGGCCTGTGGCTCGTCATCATCGCGCTCGCGCTCAACTGGCTGGGCGACAGCCTCGATGGCACGCTCGCGCGCGTACGCCGCGTCGAGCGGTCGCGCTACGGCTTCTACGTAGACCACGTCCTCGACATCGTCGGCATCACGTTGCTGATGGCCGGGCTGGTCGTCGCCCTGGCGGTGGCGGTGGTCAGCGATACGCTGGCGCTGGCGCGGCTGGAGCCGAGGTCGTCGAGGTCGTAGGGCTGGCCTTTACGGCCCGCCGGATCACGCCGTAACGGCCGCGCCGAGAAAGGCGCGATTCACCGCCGCACTGTCGCTCCACTCGCGGAACCGCACGACCTTCCCGTTCCGGATCGTGAAGACCATCACCCAGTCGGCCGCAATCGTCTTCCTGGTCGCCTTCACCGTCGCCTTGTACGTGCCCACCGACACCACGGTGTCGCCCTGGGCCACGAACTCGCGCGGCTCGAACTGATGAAAATCCAGCGTCGTGCCGACCGTGGCGAAGAACTCGCCGACGGCCGCGCGGCCGCGCTTCAGGCCGGCGTGCGGCGCCACACCCTCGCTCCCCTTCACGCCCTCCCACTCGACCTGCTCGTCCACCAGGGCGAGGATGGCGTTGACGTCGCCGCGCCCGAAGGCGGCATAGGCGTCTTTCACGATCTGCGTATTCCCGGCTTCAGACATCGCTTCTAACCCTCCGCTGTCCATTACGGACGGGCCGGGAGATCGGATGTGCGTCACGGGGTACCATCGTGGCCGTGCAGGAACTCGAACTGATCCTGACGCTGGCCGGCGGACTCAGCGCGGCGCTGATCTTGGGCTACGTCACGCACCGGATCGGCCTCTCGCCCATCGTCGGGTATCTGCTCGCCGGCGTGGCGATCGGGCCGTATACGCCGGGGCTCGTCGCCAACGCGGAGCTGGCCGAGCAGCTCGCCGAAGTGGGCGTGATCCTGCTCATGTTCGGCGTCGGCCTGCAGTTTCACGTGGAAGAGCTGCTGGCGGTCCGGCGCGTCGCGGTGCCGGGCGCGGCGGCGGGCATCGCGACCGCCACCCTCCTCGGCGCGCTTGCGGCGCAGGCAATGGACTGGAGCTGGACGTCGTCAGTCGTCTTCGGCCTGACGCTGTCGGTCGCCAGCACGGTCGTGCTCGTGCGCGTGCTGTCGGACTCGCGCCAGCTCCACACGTCCAGCGGTCACATCGCGGTCGGCTGGCTCGTCGTCGAGGACCTGTTCACCGTGCTCGTGCTGGTCCTGATGCCGACGATCGTCGCGCGCGGCGCGGACGCGGAAGGGGTTCTGGCCGCCGTCGGCGTGTCGCTGGCCAAGATCATCGCGCTGCTGGCCTCGGCGGCGTTCGCCGGCACGCGCATCATCCCGCAGCTGCTCGACCGCGTCGCTGCGACCCGGTCGCGCGAGCTGTTCACGCTCACCGTGCTCGTGCTCGCGCTCGGCATCGCCGTGCTGGCGACGACGGTATTCGGCGTGTCGATGGCGCTGGGCGCCTTCGTCGCCGGCCTGGCGGTGGGGCGCTCGGAGTACAGCCTGCGGGCCGCGACCGACGAGCTGCCGATGCGCGATGCGTTCGCGGTGATCTTCTTCGTCTCCGTCGGCATGCTGCTCAATCCCGGCCGGCTGTTGGAGGCGCCGTGGCTGGCGCTCGCCGCGTTCCTGATCGTGGTCTTCGCGAAGCCGCTCGTCGCCGCCTTGATCGTCGCGCTGATGAAGTACCCGATCCGGACCGTGCTCACCGTGCCCTCGTCGCTCGCGCAGACCGGCGAGTTCTCGTTCATCCTCGCCGCGCTCGCCACCGACCTCGGCGTGCTGCCGGCGACGGCGATGAACATTGTCGTGGCCGTCTCGATCGCGTCGATCCTGATCAATCCCGTGGTGGCGAAGATCATCGGTCCCGCCGAGCGGTGGCTGGCGCACCGCCGGCTGTTCACGCGCGGACGCTTCACGGATCACCTGGAAGACCGCGGCGCCGCCTCGTCGCTGCAGGCCGAGGATCGCGCGATCGTCATTGGCTACGGCCCCACCGGGAGGACGGTCACGCGGCTGCTGCGCGAGAACGGCATCGCGCCCACGGTGATCGAGATGAACATCGATACCGTGCGCCAGCTGCGGCAGGACGGCATCTCGGCGGTCTACGGTGACGCCCGCGATCCGGACACGCTGCGCACGGCCGGCGTGCGCCACGCCTCGACGCTCATCGTCAGCGGTGCGGACGCGGGAGCGCCGGAGGCCATCCGTGCGGCGCGCGAGCTCAACCCCGTCATCCACACGTTCGCCCGCGGCGCGTACCTGCGCGACGTGCCCAAGCTGAGGAACGCGGGCGCCGAGCAGGTCTTTTCCGGTGAAGGCGAGGTCGCGCTGGCGATGACCGAGGCCGTCCTGCGGCGGCTCGGCGCGACGCCGGACCAGATCGACCGCGAGCGGCAGCGCGTGCACGGCGAGCTCCTCGGCATCGATCGCCCGGCACCGGCCGCGCAGGACGCCGACACCGGCGGCCTGCAGTTTTAGGAATATACTCGGCCCCCTCGGAGGTTGATGGATGCGCGCATGGATGACGATGGCGGTGGCGGCGGCGGTCGTGGTGGGGCTCGGGGCGCAGGCGCCCGTGGAGCTGAAGGTCGGCGACATGGCGCCCGACTTCACCCTGCAGGGCACCGACGGCAAGGCCCACCGGCTGTCGGAGTACCGGGGCAAGCAGGCCGTCGTCGTGGCCTGGTTCCCGAGGGCGTTCACGCAGGGCTGCACGATCGAGTGCAAGTCGCTGGCGGAGAACGGCGACCGGATCAAGAAGTTCGAGGTGGCGTACTTCATGGCGAGCGTGGACACGCTCGCGGACAACATCGCGTTCGCGAAGGCGACGTCGGTGAAGCTCGGCGAGCAGGTCGTCGAGAAGAAGGAAGCAGACTTCCCGATGCTGGCGGATCCGACCAGGGAAGTCGCCACGAAGTACGGCGTGCTGAACCCGCAGCGCGGCTTCGCCAACCGGTGGACGTTCTACATCGACAGGAACGGCCGCATCGCGGCGATCGACAAGGCCGTCCGGCCGGCGACCTCCGCCGAGGACATGATCGCGAAGCTGACCGAGATCAAGGTCGCCGCGCGCAACTAGCGCGCCGCATCGGGCGTGCAATCCGCTCGGGGCGTCTGGATCATGGAGATCCGGACGCCCCGAGTGCGTGTCCGGCGTTCCCGCTGAGGTGCCTATGAGTCCTGACGTGCCGCCGATGGAAGAACCGCTGGCCGAACTGGAGCGCCGGCTGCTCGACGACTACATCCGCGAGGTCGAAGCCTGCGCCCACTACGTCCACGAGATCCACCGCCACGAATAACTCTGGATTCATGTGGGGCGGACCTTGTCAGGTCCGCCTCGTTTCGCGCCGACCGCTGCTCGTCCTGCCGGCCGGCTCACCACGCCTCAGTCGTGGGGGCCGGCTTCAGCCGGCCCTTCGGCATGCTAAGATCGATCGTTCGACCCGCCTTGCCGGCGTAGCTCAGTTGGTAGAGCAGCTGATTCGTAATCAGCAGGTCGTCGGTTCAAGTCCGACCGCCGGCTCCACATCTTCAGTTGTGAGTTCCCACGACGCTGGTGACGTTCCCGGTTTCAGCCTAATCCGAGGAACGACGGCTTCGATCTATCCATCGTCCGCACCGTCGCATGACACACGATGAGCCTGCCGTCGCCCTGTCGGTCGTTATTCCCGCTTTCAACGAAGGCACGCGGATTGCGGAGAGCGTTCTCGCGCTTCAATCGAGACTCGCCGCCGTGGCCGATACGTGGGAAATCCTCGTGGTCGATGACGGCTCGACGGACGACACCGCCCGCATCGTCGAACAGATTGGCGAGGCAGACCCGCGGGTTGTGTTGCGGCGCGAGCCCCACCGCGGCAAGGGAGGCGCAGTGCGCCACGGCTTGATGGCCGCGAGAGGGCAGCTCAGATTCATGTGCGACGCGGATCTGTCGATGCCGGTGTTCGAGCTGCCGCGTTTTCTCGACGAGGTCCCGGGCCGATGTGACATCGCCATCGCCACCCGCGAAGGCACGACGGCCAGGCGCATAGACGAGCCGTGGATCCGGCACTTCATCGGCCGCCTCTTCAACCGTGTGGTCCGCACCGTGGCGTTGGCCGCCGTGAATGACACGCAATGCGGGTTCAAGCTGTTCAGCGCGGTGGCAGTCGAACGCATCGTGCCATGGCTGATGATCGAGGGATGGGCGTTCGACGTCGAAGTCCTGTTCGTCGCGCGCTTGCGCGGCCTGCGTGTCCACGAAGTTCCCATCGAATGGCGATTCCAGCAACGCTCGCGCGTCAGGCCGTTGCGCGATGGTCTTCTCATGCTGCGAGATGTGGCGCGAATTCGCTGGAACGCGTGGCTGGGCCGTTATGCAGAGGTCCCGTCACGGCGAGGATCGCCGAGGTCCGAGGCACGATGACGACGCGATGTTGAAGGCGAATCGCACGACCGTGCGTCAATGCCAGGCGGTCACGGGCGGATGGTGGTAATCTCCCACTCCGTTGCCATTGCCCCCGGCCGGCATCGATTCGAAGCAGAGCGCACCAGCCGCGGGCCCGCGCCGACTCGGCTACGCGTCCGCTCTGGCAGTCGGAGGATTGATGAGCATCTTCCTGCTGCAGATTCCCGTCCAGCTCAGTGACTCCTTCACCGAGTTCACGAACATCGCGGGGCGCTCGCTGCTCGAAGTCGTCAGCGCCGAGTTCCAGAACGGCAGCTATTTTCGCCCCCTGCGGCGCGGGTTGATCAAAGTCGTTGTCGACCTGTCGGGCGGCAACTATCACCTGGCGTTTCGCGGTTTCCAGGCGGCGCAGGTCGTCGTGCTGCTGCTGCTCGCGGTGCGAATGCTGCGCGTGCAAAGCCGTGCCGGCATCGTCGCGCTTCCCCTGGCACTGGCGATTCTCGTTGGCATCCACACCTTCGCCGGCGTGGTACTCGAAGGGTTTCCCATCAATCACTTCCTGACCGTTCTCGTCTGCTGCGCCGCAGCCGTGAACCTCGCCCAGGCGCGGCCGCGAGCGCTGGTCGATGCCGCCGCTGCGGTCGTGCTCGTCGCGGCAATGTTGACGATCGAGAGTGGTCTGCTGGTCTGGGTGCTCTTTGTCGCTGCCCGCGCGGTCGGCTGTCGAGGCGTCTCGCGTCATGGACTGATCGTGCTGACGGCCTGCGTCGCGCTGTATTTCGTCGGACGTTTCGTCGTACTCGGAGGCAGCGCGCCGGGACTCACCGAGCGGAGCGCCGGCTTCGGTTTTTCGGCCCTCGATCCCGACGAGCTCGTGGCACGCTTCGGGTCCAATCCTGCGCCGTTCCATCTGTACAATTTCGTGAGCGCGATCAGTTGCGTCTTGTTCGCCGAACCGCGCGGCGGTGTCTGGGCGTTCGTCAGAAACCTCACGAGCGGCATTCCCGAAGCCTGGCAAGTCGTCAACGTCATCACGAGCACCGCGACGACCCTGCTGATCGGCCGCTACACCGCGCTCCGGTTCTCGTCGTGGCGCGCTGGAGCGTTCAACGACGCCGACCGGTTCGTGGTGTTGTTCCTCGTCATGCTCCCGGCCAATGCGCTGTTCGCCGCCGCCTATGAAAAGGACGTAATCATGAGTCCGGCCGGCCTCTTCTATGCCGCCGCGGCGTACATGGTCGTGCGCGAGATGACCGCCGCGGAGGCGTCGCCGCGTGTGACGCCTCTGATCGTGGCGCCGGTGCTCGTTCTCGTGATCGCCGTTGGCTGGACGGTCAGGTTCGTCGGGATTCACGACAGCCTGCGCGCGCGGGCGATGAGCGTCCGCGACGAGTGGGCGTACTACGACGACTGGGCTCGTGAACAGCCGACGGACACTTCGCTGGATGCGCCACAGGCCGCCATCAAGCAACAGCTCTTCGAGGATGCCGTCTTGCGCGCGCCGCGCGTTCCGCAGCTGTCGCTCGGAGCGATCGGCGCGCTGTTCGATCGGACCCAGTGATGTCGACGGACGTAGCCGCGCGTGTCGTGCTGCCGCCGCTGGCGGGCTTCGTTCTTGTCGTCGGCTATGTCGTCGCCGAATCGCTCGGGTGCGGAGCGCTCACCGTGCCCGAGGCCGGCACCGTGTCCGAGGCCGCCGCGATGGGACGGGCGGCGCGCGCGCTGCAGCTCATGGCCGAAGGCCAGGACGCCAACCAGCCTCAGCGCGTGCGCGAAGGGCTCCTCGACCAGGCCAGTCACGAGCTGCTCCCGATCGATGCGGCGATCCTGGGCAGGCACGCCGAGATCGTACGGCTCCTTCAGCGTTCGGGAGTCGTCCAACGTAACACCGACCGGACGGCATGTTTCGCTAGGATGCGACTTCCGGAGGTGCTTTCCGATCTGGGATCGTCCGCCGCCCCGGCCGACAAGGACTCGGACATCGAGACTACCATCCGGACCTGCACGCCGAAGGAACCCTTGCGATGACTCGGTCGGCGACCAACGCGCTCCTTCTCATCGCGGCAGGGAGTCTCTATGTCGCGTTGAGGCTGTATTCGGGTGCCACGCCCCTTCATGAGGGCCTCGGACCTCGGGGACCGATGTATACCAGTATGGTGACCGCTCACACCCTGCGGGGAGAAACGCTGGGCGAGCGGCTGTGGCCGGCGTTTCCGCTCGCGGCGACAGCGATCTATCTCGTGACCGGGAACCTCGTCAGCAGCTTCCAGGCCGTGAACTTCGTCGGATTTCTCGTTCTGATTCTTGCCGCCGCTCTGATTCTCGATGCGCGACGCGCGCCCCTCAGCGTCAAGGTGTGCGCCCTGATGACCTTGACTCTGGCTGGATGGCCTGTCGGCACTGCGGCGTACAGTGCCGCGCAGCCGTACTTGTTCGGCGTCGCGCTGACCACACTCGGAGTTGCGGCATGCGAAACGGGAGGTTCGCGGTTCATTGCGGCCGCGCAGATCGCCTCGGTCTTCGGGTCTCCGGTCGGCGTCGCCTCACCCGTGTTCGGTACCTGGCGGAGCTGGAGGCTGAACCGGCGACGCCTGTCTGAGTTGTTCGTGTTTGCTCCCGGCCTGCTCGTGTGGCTGTTGATCCAAACGTGGGCCCGCGGCGGCCCATCCGGCTTACGGGACCTCCTTCGGTTCTCACGCGTGCGGTCGGACGTCGTCCTCTGGACCGAACCCGTGTTCATGATGTTCGGCGCCTATTTTCTGGTCACCGTCGTCGGCGGCCTAACCATCCTCCTCTGTTCGCGGCCACGTTGGATCGGCCAGTTCCTCGGCCGGCAGCCCGAGATGTGGGCGCTCGTCGCCGTGCCGCTGGTGTTCACCCTGACCGGGGGCGTCGAAGCCCAGACGCTCGTGCCGTTTCTGATTCCCTTCTGGTTGCTCGCGGTTGGAACGTGGGCACACGAACAGAAGTCATCGCTGCTGGCGCCGGTCATGCTCGCCGGGTTGCTGACCGTGCTGACCCAGCATCCCTGGGCGGGAATGGACGACGCGGCCTATTTCGTCGACTGGTGGCCGTACTCCGTGCACGCCGCCCGGGTGAGCGGCATCACGGTCGACGACACGGTTTTCAACGGCATCTGGAGAGTTCGCGTCCTGATCGCTCTCGGAGGGCTCATTGCGTGCGCGCTGTGGTGGCGACGCGCTGACAAAGAGTCGAGACCCGACGGGTGACGTTGTTTCAGAGCCGCAGCGGCGCGCTGTACATCGACGCCAGGTTCTCAGCCCGGCTGAGCAGCGCGCAAGCCGGGGACCTGATTCGGAACGCGCTCGCCGCGAAGATCCAATCGTAAACCCCGCCGGCCGGGCCGAAAGGTGATACCTTCGCAGCCCGGCTGTGTCGCTCGTCCGCGGGCTGTCGCTCCCGCATCTCGTCGCGCTCCTGATCAACGGCATCATCGGCGCAGGCATCCTTGGCCTGCCCGCGCGGGCGTACGCGCTCGCCGGCCCGTACAGCCCCCTCGTCTGGGTCGCCTCCGGCATCCTGGTCGCCGGCATCGCGCTCTGCTTCGCCGAAGTCAGCAGCCGCTACCGCGATTCGGGAGGGCCCTACCTCTATGCGCTCGAGGCGTTCGGTCCCACCGCCGGCTTCCTGACCGGCTGGCTGACGCTGACCTCGCGCGTCGTCGCCATCGCGACCGTCGCCAGCCTGCTCATGTCGTACGTCGGCGCGCTGACGGGCGGCACGGTCGGCAGTGCGCTGCGCATCGGCATCTTCGCGGTTCTGTACGGCGCGATGGCGACGGTCCTCGTCCGCGGCATCCGCCCGACCGCGTGGGCGAGCTCCCTGCTGACGCTGACGAAGCTCGGGCTGATCGTCGGCTTCGTCGCCATCGGCCTGCTGACCGCGCCGCTGCCAGCCATCGCCGGTCCGCTCCCCACCGTCACTGACGTCTCGGCCGCGGTGGTGATTCTGCTGTTCGCGTTCTTCGGCTTCGAGAACGGCACCTATGCGGCCGGCGAAACGGTCAGCCCCCAGCGCAACATGCCGATCGCCATCCTCGCCAGCGTCAGCATGGCGGCGTTGCTGTACCTGGGCGTGCAGGTCGTCTGCATCGCCGCCGTCCCGGACCTCGCCGTCTCCGACCGTCCAGTGGCGGACGCCGTCGAGCGGCTGTTCGGCGCGCGTGCGGCGTGGATCGTCGCCATCGCGGCCATCGTGCTCATGGTGGGGACGATGCTGGCCGTGCTGGTCGGCTCGACACGCCTGCTGCTGGCGATGGCCGAGCGCGGCCAGATCCCCGCGCGCTTCGCCCGGCTGCACCCGGACTTTCGAACGCCGATGCTCGCCATCGGCGTCATGGTCACCGCGGCGTTCGTCGCGTCGCTCTTCGCCGAGTTCGCCACCGCTGCAGCCATCACCGTGACCGCCCGCGTGCTCACCTACATCGTCGTCTGCCTGTCGCTGCCGGTGCTGCGCCGCGGGAGTGCCCCCGCGGCGCTCTTCCGCCTGCGCGGCGGCGTGGCGATCGCGCTCGCGTCGGCGGCCGTGAGCACCTGGCTGATCACGACGACGAGCCCGGCGGAGCTGTTGATGACCGCCGCAGTGGCGGCAGCCGGGTGGACGGCGTGGGTCCTCAGATCACAACCTTCGTCATTATCCCGGCCGGGAACATCTCCTCTGGCCTGAGCTGCCGGTGGGCGATGCCCTGCTGGTGCGTGTAGAGCGCCATCTGCTCGAGCGTCGGCCGGTTCTCTTCGATCCCGTACGGAAAGAGATCGCCGCCGAACGTGTCGCGCATGCGGCGCGCGTACTGCGTCAGCCACGGCACGGGATACCGTGAGACCGCCGGATCGAGGATCCGCTCGAGCGAGCGGCGCCTGGACTCGAGAAACGCGTTGAACAGGTTCCGCGGCGCCCACGGGTGCTGCTCGGCGATCGACCGCTTCATGGCGATGATGTGCATGATCGGCCAGACCTTCGTCCGCGTGTAGTACTCCTCCTCCATCTCCACGTGATTCGGAAACAGCCGGACGACATCGGCGTGGCCATCGAGGAAGCACGTCGGTGGCCGGGCGATGATCGCGCAGTCGATCTCGTGCGCGGCCAGCATGTCGCTGAGGCTGCGATCGGCCACGCGCGTGAGGCGCACGCCTTTCGGCAGGTTCACCTCCACCTTCTCCTCGCGCCCGGGCGCGTTGGCGCCGGCCTGGTACCACTCGACGTCGGTGAGCGCGACGCCCATCTCGTTCTGCATCCAGCCGCGCATGTAGACGGCAGCCGAGTGCGCCCACTCAGGCGATCCGACCCGCCTTCCCTTCAGGTCGGCCACGGTCCGGATGCCGCTCCTGCGGTTCACATAGAACGAGGAGAAGCGGAACAGCCGCGAGCAGACCACCGGCAGGCCGACGATGTCGGCGTCGGGCCGGCTCACCTGCGTGCAGAACTTGGCGAACGACAGCTCGGAGAGGTCGAATTCGCGGTTCGCGGTGAAGCGCGCGAAGCACTCGTGGTGCCCGAGGGTCAGCCACGTGTGGTCGATCCCCTCGGCCTTCACCAGGCCGAAGCGGAAGTCGCGGAAATGGTCGTAGTCGGTGGTGGCGATCGTGAGCGGCAGCGCGGACACGCGAGAAAGGATACACTTGCGCGATGCGGCGGCTGCTGCCCGTGCTCGTGCTCGTCGCCGTCCCCACGCTCCCGCACGCGCAGGAGGAGCGTCCCGTCCCCTCCGATTCCAGCCGCGTTCGCATTGCCGGCTGCGCGCACGACCGCGCCTTCATCGTGGACGTACCGCAGGGACGCGAGAGATCCAGCAACGGCATCGCGCCGGGCCGCCGCTTCCGGTTGTCAGGACCGCGCAGCGTGCTGGGGAACATCAGGCGCCGCGAGGGCTCGATGGTGGAGATCACGGGCCTGGTGCGGAAATCCGATCTCGCCGGGCCCGGCGGCGTGCGCCTCTTCGGCGGCCGCGTCCGCATCGGCGGCGCGCCGCCGCGCGACCGCAACGACCCGATGTACAACCAGGTCGTCATCGACGTCGAGTCGTTCCAGCTCCTCCCCGACAGCTGCCCGGCGCGTTAGAGCGGTTTCTGAAACGTCGTAGTGTCCGGCTTCAGCCGGACCACGTTGATCGGCACCGCCGTGTGTGGTCCGGCTAAAGCCGGACACTACGAAGAAGTCGAAACCGCGTCAGCCCGGGTTTATCGCTGAACAGGCGTTCGGTTGACCTCGTGCCCGCGCAGGACCACGCGCGCAATACGCCGCGTGTTGGTGATGTCGCTCAGGGGACTGGCCTCGAGGACGACGAAGTCGGCGCTCTTGCCCGCCGCGACCGTGCCCAGGTCGAGGAGGCCGAGCACCTCGGCCGACACGCGCGTGCCCGCCGTCAGCGCCTGCGCCGGCGTGAGCCCCGCATCGACCAGGTTCTCGAGCTCCGTGTGCATGGTCCAGCCGACGAACTGATCCCCGGTCTGGCCTCCGCCGTCCGTGCCGATCCCGATCTTCACGCCGGCGGCCGCGAGCGTCCGGATCGATCGCACCAGGCGCTCCCATTCCTTCCGTCCCTGCTCCACCGCCTGCGCGCTCTGGTTCGCGAGTCGATCCTGCAGCCGCCTGATTTGCGCCGGCGACACGGTCTCACGAATGAGCGGATGCGGCGGACTGATCCACGGCGCCGACACGATGCGGCGCGGCCCGCCCAGCGCCGTAAGGACGACGACGTCCGGGTGCTGTTTGAAGAGCGTGACGAGCTCCTCGTCCACGTCCACGATCATGTGCGCGAACACGTCGACGCCGGCGCGGAGCAGCGCCTTCGCGTGTGCGGCGGCGGTCGCGTGGACCGCCACACGCATGCCGCGCGCGTGCGCCTCGGCGATGATGGCGCGGTACAGCTCCGGCGCCAGCGGCGCGATCGCGCCGCCGCGATCGTCCACCCACGTCTTGATCAGGGTGACCCGGCGGCGTGAGAGCTCCTCCACGGCCGCGCGCGCGCCTTCGACCGTCGTGATCGCGTAGGCGGCATGCCGCATGTTCGCGGGGCCGATCTCGACGAGCGGCGCCAACCCTTTGCCCGCGGTGAGGAACCGCGCCAGGCCGGGGTGCCCGCCTGCCGCGAATTCCTCGCGCAACAGAAACGGCAGCTCACCGAAATCGCTGCCCATGGCCTGGCTGGCCGCGACGCCGAAATACGCGAAGCGCCGCATGTGGTCGAGGATGTTCTCGCGCGTGTAGTTCTGCGGACCGCTGGTGAGGTCCTTCATGTAGCCGATGTGCGAGTGCGCATCGACCAGCGCCGGAATCACCGTCGTGCCGGTGAGGTTGACGCGCGACGCGCCCGGCGGCGCCTGCACCTCGCCGGCGCGGCCGACGCGCGAGAAACGGCCGTTCGCGACGAGAAACGCCGAGCGCTCGACGGGCGCGCCGCCCTCGCCGGTAATGAGCTGCGCCCCTTCGTAGAGCACGGCGCCGGGATTCTGCGCCTGGACTGACAGGACGACGCAGGAGGCGGCAAGCAGCGAGACGAGCAGCGCGTTCTTCACGCCCCATCTTCTATCATGCCGGCGCCGCAGGCGCAGAGACTGGAACTCCAGCCCGCGCTCCTCCGTCCACTCCCACATCGTGCGCGTTGCCACGAGCATTCTTGCGGTGGTTGTGTACTCGGTGTGCCTGCCGTTGGTCACCACGGCAGCCGCGGTTCGTCACTCGCTGGTGGTACGAATCTACGACGCCGCGGGACTGGACGCGCGCGAACGCGCGCGCATGATGGACGATGCGCGGCTGGCGCTGGCGGCGGAGCACATGGACGTCGTGTGGCACGACTGCGACGGCCGCGCCGGCAGCCTGCACGGCTGGTGCGCGGACGCGCCCGCGCCCCGTGAGCTCATCGTCCGGCTGGTGCGCGCGCCGGGACCCGCCAACCGGCAGGTGCTCGGCCACGCCTACGTGGACCCCGCACGGAGCCACGGCACGCTCGCCACGGTCTTCATCGATCGCATCGAGCGGATCGCGGCCGACGTGAACGCCGATCGGTCGCTGGTGACGGGCCGCGTGATCGCGCACGAGATCAGCCACCTCGTACGCGGAAGCGTCCACACCGACGCCGGGTTGATGAAGCCGGTGTGGACGCTGGAGGACCTGACTGCTTGTGCGCGTGCTGAGGTATCGTGAGGACCTGACTCCCGGTGCACGCTGTGCACCGCGGCCCGACGAGCTCGGAACCCGGCGACGATGCCGAGCTCCAGGCTCCTCAGCTAAGATATGGCCGCCATGAAAAGACGGTTCGCGGTTTCCTTCCTCGTCCTGGCGCTGATGCTGGGCGCCGCGCAGACGCTCGCGGCCCAGGACCTCGTGATCAACAACGTTCGCGTCATCACCGGTACCGGTCAGGTCATCGAGTCCGGCTCGATCGTCGTCACGGGCGGGCGCATCGCGTCGGTGGGCGCCGCGGCCGGCGCCGCGCGGGGCGCCCGCGTCATCGACGGCCGCGGCATGACCGCGGTGCCCGGCTTCATCGACGGCCACCGCCACGTCATCCCGGGCAACGCCGGCGAGTACTTCGACACGCGCGCGGCCGCCCACATGCGGGAGTTCCTCGAGGCCGGCTACACGACGCTGCTGGAGGGCGGCGGCGCGCCGCCAAGCGGCGCGCAGCTCCGCGACATGATCGACTCCGGGAAGATCAAGGGCCCGCGCATCCTCACCTCGGGCCGCGCGGACCCCGGGCGATTCAAGACCGCCGACGCCGCGCGCGCGCAGGTCCAGGCGCTCGCCAACGCGAAGATCGACTACATCAAAGCCAGCATCTCGCCCCAGGCGACCGCCGAGGAGGTGGAGATCCTCCGTGTCGTCGTGGAGGAAGGCAAGAAGCACAACCTGCAGACCATGGTGCACGCCGTGAGCCCGCAGGCGATGCTGGCGGCCGTGAAGGTCGGCGCGCAGAAGCTGGTGCACACGCCGCACTTCGGCTGGCTGTCGGACGCCGACGCGAAGGCCGTGGCGGCGGCGGGCGTCGAGGTGCTCTCCTGCGCGGGGTTCGGCGTGCCGGTCTTCGGCGTCTTCAACCAGAACAACGTCGGCACGTTCCGCGACGGCAAGCCCTGGCCTGACGCCATCATCGACGGCGAAGGCCGCGGGCGCGAGGCGGGCTACAAGGCCGTGAACGCGCGGACGCTCTTCGACAACGGCGTGGTCTACGGATACGGCACCGACACCGGCTACCTGCCGCGTCACGGGCTCGCCCACGAGCTCCGCACGCTGAACCTGATGTTCTCGCCGATCGACATCATCAGGGTGATGGGACCGAACTCCGCGGCGTTCATCGATCGACAGAAGGATCTCGGCACGCTCGAGACCGGCAAGCTGGCGGATATCGTGCTGCTCGGCGGCAACCCGCTCGAGGGCTACTGGCACCTGCTCGACGCCCGCGTCGTCATCAAGGGCGGCGACGTCGTGGTGGACACGCGTCAAGGAAGCTAACCATGAAGCGACTGCTGACTATCGTGTTCGTACTCGGGTCGTGCGTGGCGTCGGCGCAGGCGCCGCCCGTCTATAAAGATCCGCATCATCGGCAGGTGCTGTACACGAACTGGTTCAGGATTCTCGACGTGAACATCCCCGCCGGCGAGATGGGACACGAGCACGCCCACGAGCGGGACGTCGCGACCGTGGCCATCATGAACGCGCAGACCCGCGTGAGGACGCCGGGCGCGGAGTGGGGTCCGCCGCGCGAGCGCGCCATCGGGTCGCTCAACGCCACCCAGTACACGGGGACGCCGGGCGCGCACACGATCCAGAACCTGGACAAGATCCCCTACCGCCTCATCGCCGTGACCAACGAGCGCGAGAGCGGCTGGTCCACGCTCACACCGATGAAGGCGGCGGGCACGACGATCGCGCAGCAGACGCGGGCGTTCATCCTGTACGACGTCAAGCTCGACGCGGCCACGCCGGAAAGCGACCACAACCACCAGCGCCCGACGGTCACGGTGCTCGTCAGCGGCAGCGTCGAGAACCAGGGGGATGGTGGAACCGAGCCGTTCCGGATACAGGAGCCCGGCCGATGGATCTACACACCGGCTGGCGGCCACACGCTGCGGACGGTCGCGGGCACGGCCGCTCACGCCGTCGAGTTCGAGGTGCGCTGACGTCAACGGTCCTGCTTCCGGGGGTTCGTTCGTAGACTGTACCTACCCCCGCACGAGGATACCGTTGCGCGTCGACGTCTGGTCCGACATCGTCTGTCCGTGGTGCTACATCGGCAAGCGGCGGTTCGAGCGGGCGATCGCGCTGCTCGACGGTCCGCCCGCCGTCGAGGTGGTGCACCGCGCGTTCCAGCTCAACCCCGGCGCGCCGAAGGACGGGGCGTCGAGCCGGCGCGCGCACCTGATGTCGAAGTACGGCTGGTCGGCGCCGCAGGCCGACGCCATGGACGCGCGGATGCAGCAGGTGGCGGCTGCCGAAGGACTCGACTACCATCTGGCGGGCACCAGCACCGGCAACACGTTCGACGCCCACCGCGTGATTCACCTCGCCCGGGGCAAGGGGCTCGAGGATGCCGCGCTCGAGCGGCTCTATCGCGCCTACTTCACGGAACAGCGGTCGATCTTCGACCACGAGTCGCTGACGGCGCTCGCGGTGGATGCGGGACTCGACCGCGAGGAGACGGCGCGGATGCTCGCGGGCGACGGCTTCGCCGACGCGGTGCGGGTCGATCGGCAGGACGCCGCCGCGCTCCAGGTGAGCGGCGTCCCGTTCTTCGTGATCGACAACCGCTTCGCCATTTCAGGCGCGCAGTCGGCCGACATCTTCGCCGAGGCGCTGAGGAGAGCTCGATGATGAGACACGTCCTGGCCATCGCCTTCGCCGTCGCCGCCGGCGTCGCCGTCCACGCGCAGTTCGCGGCTGTGCCCGGCCAGAAGGGCGGCCAGGATCAGACCGGGCCGTACGAGGTGGTGGCGAACTGGCCCAGGCCGCTGTCGCAGCTCGCCGGCCACGAGACGTGGACGTGGGGCGCCGTGCAGGGGATCTTCGCGGAAAGCGCCAACCGCGTGTACGTGCTGCAGCGCGGCGAGCTGCCGCTGCTCGAGCGGCCGGCGGAAGTGCCGTACCCCGGCGTCGGGCCCAGTCTCTCCTTCCCCGTCTCGCAGACGCCGTTCCGCAACGCGTCGGTCGGTCCCCTCAGCAGCCCGGGCAACTCGGGCAGCGACGGCTGGAACGGCTGGAAGGGGACCCTCGGCGTGGACGCGCGCTGGGAGCACTGCCTCGTCGTCGTCGACGCGGCGGGCAACATCGTCGAGTCGTGGACCCAGTGGGACTCGATCTTCCGGCGTCCGCATTCGGTGGCGATCAACCCGTACGACCCGCAGAAGCACGTCTGGGTCGTGGACGACCGGCAGCACGCCGTCTACAAGTTCACCAACGACGGCAAGACGCTGGTGCAGACGCTCGGCGTCCGCGGCGTGCCCGGCGAAGACGCGACACACTTCAACAGGCCGACGTTCCTGGCGTGGCTGCCCGACTCCACGCTCTTTGTCTCCGACGGCTACGCCAACACGCGCGTGGTGAAGTTCGACAAGGACGGCACGTTCCTGAGGGCATGGGGGCAGAAGGGCACGCCGCCGAACGACACGCGGCCGGGCACCTTCGACGCGGTGCACGGCGTGCAGGTCGATCCACGCAGCCGGCGCGTGTACGTGACCGACCGTTCCAGCGCGCGCATCCAGGTGTTCGACGAGAACGGCACGTTCCTCGATCAGTTCGGCACCGGCCGCCCGTCAACGCCGCAGGTGCTCTACCTGTCCGCGGATCGCAGCCTGTGGGTCGCCGACAACTCGACGTCGAAGATCGTCAAGTACGACATCGACGGCCACTATCTCTACTCGTGGGGCAGCCAGGGCGAGTGGCCCGGCGCGATGTGGAACGTCCACGGCATGAGCGTGGACCCGGAGGGAAATCTCTATCTCGCCGAGGTGAACAACGGGAGGGCCCAGAAGTTCCGCCCGCGGGCGGGAGCCAACCGGGCCCTCATCGTCGGACAGCCGATCCGGTGACGGGCGGGGCGTGCCCCGCCCCTACTGTGTCGAGACCGCGCGATTGACCTCGTCGCCGCGCAGGAACACGCGATTGATCTTGCGCGTGTTCGTGATGTCGTCGAGCGGGTTGGCGTCGAGCACGATGAAGTCCGCGCTCTTGTCGGCGGCGATCGTGCCCGCGTCGGCCATGCGCAGGAACTCGGCGCCGTTGCGCGTCGAGGCGACGATCACCTGCATCGGCGTCAGCCCGGACGCCACCATGTCCGCCATCTCCACGTGCGGCTGCCAGGCCGTGTTGCCGTCGGTGCCGAGGATGACGCGCACGCCGGCGTCGCTCATCTTCTTCAGGTTGCGCGCCTGGATGCCGAACGCCTGCTGCGCCTGGGCGTTGTCGGTGTTGCCCATCTCGAGCTTCTGCAGCTCCGCGGCGGGCAGGCTGTCCTTCAGCCAGCTCAGATCCATGCGCACGCCGCGGTTGGGCAGGTTCGGCACCAGCCACACCGTGGACGGGTTGCGCGCCTTGAGAATGGCCATGAACTCGTCGTCCACGTCCTTGTCGCGCGCCGGCACGTGGGCGTAGGCGTCGAGGCCCGCCTTGGTGGCGCCCTTGGCGTCCTCGAGCGCGAAGATGTGCGCCGTGACGCGGAGCTTGCTGCGATGCGCCTCGTCGATCACCGCGGCATACAGATCCGGAGCGAGCTTGACGACCGTGCCCATGCGGTCGTCGATCCAGATCTTGATGACGTCGGGCTTGGTCGCCGCCACCTTCTGCACGGCCGCCCGCGCTTCAGCGGGCGTGGTGACCTGGATGGCCGACGTCATGCGCCCCTTCTCCAGCCCGGTGATGCCCAGGCCGGCGCTGAAGAAGCGCGCCAGGCCGGGCTGCGGCTGCCCGCGCATCGACATCGCGTCCGCCAGATCCTGGCCGAGGCTCATCGCCGCGCTGACGCCGTAGTACGGACGCCGCCGCAGGTCGCTGCTGAGCGCATCCTTCGCCTGGCTGAGGTGCGTGTGCGTGTCGACGATCGCCGGCATCACGGTCTTGCCGGTGAGATCGACGCGCTGCGCGCCCGCCGGCGCGTTCACCTGGCCCCGCCGGCCGACGGCGGTGATGCGGTTCCCCTGCACGACGAACGCGGAGTCTTCGATCGGCGCGCTGCCGTCGCCGACGATGAGACGCGCCCCCTCGAAGACGCGTGCGCCGGCCTGCGCCTGTAGGGGCGACGCAAGCGTCGCCCGTAGAACGACCACGGCAGCGACGATCGCAACGGTCACGGAAAGCATCTTCATCGGGCGCATATCACTCCTCCATCAGAGAACCGGAAGGATGCCACATTACAGGCGCTCCTGCACAGCCTCGAGCAGCGCCTCGAGCGTGAGCGGCTTCTCCAGCACGGCCACGCCCGGCTGCAGCACGCCGTGGTGCGCGACGTCGTCGTCGATGTAGCCGGTCGTGTACAGCACCTTCATGTCGGGCCGCCGCGCGAGCAGCCGCTCGGCCAGCGCCGGGCCGCCGAGGCCCGGCATGACGACGTCGGTGAGCAGCAGGTCGATGGCGCCGGCGTGCGCTTCCTCGACGCGCTGCGCGTCTTCGGCATCCTCGGCCGCCAGCACCACGTAGCCCGCGCGCTCCAGCACCTCGCGCGCGATGCCGCGTACGTCATCGTCGTCCTCGACCAGCAGGATCGTCCGTCCCGCGGTGTCCACCGCCGGCTTCGCTGCGGCTTCGTGTCCCGCGACGGCTTCATGGAGCGCCGGCAGAAAGACGCGGAACGACGCGCCCTGCCCCGGCTCGCTCTCGACCGTGATGTGGCCGCCGCTCTGCGTGACGATGCCGTAGACGGTGGAAAGGCCGAGGCCGGTGCCGTGGCGCTTGGTGGTGACGAACGGCTCGAACAGGTGGTCGCGCACCTCGGGACTGATGCCCTGGCCGGTGTCGGTCACCGAGAGCATCACGTAATCGCCGGCCGTGACGCCGGGCCGTTGCGCGGCGGTGTGCTCGTCGAGCGTCACGTTCGCGGTTTCGATCGTCAGCGTGCCGCCCAGCGGCATCGCGTCCCGCGCGTTCACCGCCAGGTTCATCAGCACCTGCTCGAGCTGGCCCGAGTCCACGCGCACCGGCGCCAGGCCGTCGGCCAGCCGCAGGCGCAGGTCGATGTGCTCGCCGATGAGCCGGCGCAGCATGTCCTCGAGCTGCCCCGCCGACTCGTTCAGGTCGAGCACGCGCTTGTGGAGAATCTGGCGGCGGCTGAACGCGAGGAGCTGCCGGGTGAGCGACCGCGCGCTCAGGGCCATCTTGCGGATCTGGTCGATGCGCGCGCGGCGCGGATCGCCGGCGGGCAGCTCCTCGGCGATGAGATCGGTGTGCCCGAGGATCGGCGTCAGCAGGTTGTTGAAGTCGTGCGCCACGCTGCCGGCCAGCCGGCCGATGCTTTCGATGCGCTGCAGCTGCAGGAGCTGCTCCTCGAGCTGCTTGCGGTCGGTGATGTCGACGAGCGTCCCCTCGAAATACGCGGGCTGCTCGCCCTGGCCGCGCATGAGGCGGGTGCTCTCGAGGCACGTCACCTGCCGGCCGTCGCGCCGCCGCAGGTGCACCTCGACGGCGCGGGCCTCGCCGGTCTCGCGCGCCAGCGTGATCAGCCGCGCGTGCTCCCCGGCGTCCACGTAGAGCTCGCGCGCCGGCACCTTCAGCAGCTCCTCGACCGAGTCGTAGCCGAGCAGCGTGGCCATCGATCTGTTGGCGAGCACGATGCGGCCGTCCGGCGTCGAGCGGTAGACGCCTTCGCTGACGTTGTCGAAGAGCGTCCGGAACTGCGCCTCGCTGTCCTGCAGGGCCTCGAGCGCCCAGCGGCGCTCCTCGGCCACGCGCGCGATCTCGCGCCCGCGCGCCTGCAGGCCGCCGACCCGCGCGCGGTGCAGCCCGAAGATCACCAGGAAGAGCGTCGCGATCGAGAGCAGATAGAACGCGGGCGTCTGCGAGAAGAACGGCTCGAGCGTGACGACCGCCGTCGCGCCCCTGTCGCTCCAGACGCCGTCGGCATTCGCGCCGCTCACCCGGAACGTGTACGTATCCGGCGGCAGGTTGGTGTAGTAGGCCACGCGCCGGTTGCCGCCGTCGATCCAGTCCCCGTCGAAGCCGTCCAGCCGGTAGCGGAAGCGCACGCTCTCGGGGGAGCCGAGGTTCAACGCCGTGTAGCGGAACTCCAGCGTGCGCACGCCCGGCTCGAGCCGGACCCCGCCGCCTGCCGACTTGCCGGATGGGGCGGATGCGGCCTGCTCGCGCCCGTCAGCGACGATCGCCTCCAGCACGACCGGCGGCGGCCTCCGCGCCAGCGCCAGTGCAGCCGGATCGATGCGGACGAGCCCTTTGATCGTGGGGAACCAGAGCACGCCGTCCGCGGTCCGCCAGCCGGCCGGCTGCACGCTGCCGTTGCACTCGCTGCTGCGCATGCCGTCGGCCTCGCCGAGCTGCTCGCCCGACAGCCGCGGCGTCCGCTTCTCGTCGAAGGCCGCGAATTGATCCCGGCCCACCCGCTGGATGCCGACGTTCGAGGTGAACCACAGGCTGCCGGCGCCGTCGTCGAGGATGCGGTAGATGGTGTCGTCGATGAGGCCGTCGCGCGCGCGATAGGTCGTCAGCCGGCCGTCGCGGTAGCGCACGGCGCCGCCGTTGGTGCCGAGCCACACGGCGCCGTCGGAGTCCTCCGAGATCGTCAGCACGGCGAGGTTCGGCAGCCCGTCGCCGGTGCCGAAGCGCGTGAGCCTGCCCTCGAACACGCGCGCCGCGCCGCCGCCTTCGCTGCCGAACCAGAGCGCGCCGTCGCGCGCTTCCATCATCGCCACCACCGGGTTCGGCCCCGGGTCGATCGCGGCGGGCAAGGGGCCGACGCGCGACCCGTCGTAGCGCAGCACGCCGGCGCGCGTCCCAATCCAGAGCGTGCCGGTCCGGTCTTCGAGCAGCGCAGTGACCGCAGCGTCCGGCGCGTTCGCCTCGCTCCCGAGCCGCGTCACGCGTCCGCCCTCGATCCGGTTGATGCCGAAGCGCGTGCCCACCCACATGCCGCCGCGCGCCGACGGCGCCAGCGAGAGCACGACGTCGTTCAGCAGGCCGTCGCGCGTCGAGAGGTGCGTCCAGGCGCCGCTCGTCAGCCGCGCCACGCCGCCGCCGTAGGTGCCCGCCCACAGCGTCCCGTCGCGGTCCGCGGCCACGGGCAGCACGATGTCGTGCGGAAGGCCCTCCGGCTGGCCGTAGGTCACCGCGCGCGGCTCCTTCAACCGCACGAGCCCGCCGATGTTCAACCCGATCCACAGGTCGCCGTCGGCGTCGGTGGCAAACGCGCGCACGTCATCGGTCGGGAGGCCATCCGACGACCTGAAGTTGTCGATGCGGCCGCCGGCGATGCGGCTGACGCCGCCCTCCTGCGTCCCGATCCACATGGACCCGGCCGCGTCCTCGAAGATGGCGCGGATGAAATCGCCCGCGAGCCCCTCGCGCGCCGTCAGCGTCGTCGTGGTCCCGCCGCGCACGCGGACCAGTCCTCGCGCGGTGCCGATCCAGACCGTGCCGTCGCGAGAGGCGTAGAGCACGCGGACGTCAGGCGACGGAAGCTGCGGCGTTGCCTGGGCGACGAATTTCCCGGCCGTGAACCGCGCGATGCCGCCTTCGGTCGCAACCCAGACAGTGCCCTGCGTGTCGCGCGTCACCGACCGCACCGCGGCGCTCGGCAATCCGTCGGCAGTCGTGAACGTCGTCAGCTTCCCGCCGGCGAGGCGCGACAGGCCACCGGTCATTGCAATCCACAGCGTGCCGTCGGCGTCTTCGTACAGCGCGTTGATGAAGTCCGCGCCGGCGGGCGCGGCGGCGAACGGCTGCAGCCGTCCGTTGCGCACCGTGAAGAGACCGCTGCCCGCGGTGCCGGCCCAGAGCACGCCGCTGCGATCCTCGTGGAGCGTCGTGAAGTAGTCGCTCCGCACCGACGGCTCGGTGCGCGTGGAGAACACCGTGAAGCGAACGCCGTCGAATCGCACGAGGCCGCCCTGCGTGGCCGCCCACAGGTAGCCGTCGCGCGTCTGCGCGATGTCGAAGACGGAGTTCTGCGGCAGCCCTTGGGCGCGCTGCCACACCGAGCGCACGTACTGCGACAGCGTCCGCTCGGGACTCAGCGCCGCGGCGCGTGCAGGGGTCTGCGCGTCAGCCGTCGACGCAAAGTGGGCAAATGCCAGAAGTGCAATCAGCGCTGACGGTCGGCGCATTGCGCGGTGCATCATACCGCCCTTCGACGCGTGCTCAGCAGGCGTGCGCTCCGTGGCTTCAGCCGAGGCGGGCTACACTCTGACATGCGGCTGCGGACCGCTCCGGTGCTCGGGGTCCTGCTCTGCGCGGCCTGTGCGGTTGCGACACTCGCGGGTCAGTCGGGCACGGCCGTCGACCGCGATCGGCTCATGCGCGAGGTGGCGACGCTGGCCGCGCCCGCGATGGAAGGACGCCGCGCCGGAACCGCTGGGGGGATGAAGGCGCGCGCGTGGCTCGTCGAGCGGTTCGGCGAGATCGGGCTCACGCCGGCCGGCACGTCGGGGTATCTGCAACCGTTCACGGCAGTTGGGCGCAACGGGCGCGCAGCCGCCGCGAACGTGATCGGACGCGTGGCCGGCACCGATCCCCGCGCGCGGACGATCGTCGTCACCGCTCATTACGATCACGACGGCATCCGCGGCGGCGCCCTCTATCACGGGGCGGATGACAACGCGTCCGGCGTGGTCGTCCTGCTCGCGGCTGCACGCCATTTCTCGATGCAGCGGCCGCGGCACCCGATCGTGTTCGCCGCGCTCGATGCGGAGGAGATGGGCCAGCGCGGCGCCGCGGCGCTGCTCGAGTCGGGGCTGATCCCGCGGGACGCCATCGCGCTGAACGTCAACCTCGACATGCTGTCGCGCAGCGACCGGAACGAGATCTATGCGGCGGGGACGTCGCACCACCCGTGGATCCGGCCGATCGTCGAGGAGGCCGCCAGGCCATCGAAGGTCACGGTCCGCTTCGGTCACGATACCGGCGGCGGCGCGGACGACTGGACGACGCAGTCCGATCACGGTGAGTTCCACAAGGCGGGGCTGCCCTGGGTCTATTTCGGCGTGGAGAACCATCCGGATTACCACCAGCCGACCGACACGGCGGACAAGATCAACGTGACGTTTTTCGGTGACGTAGCGGATATGATCGTCGCCGCGCTGCGCACCTTCGACGCGCGCATTCCCTGACAACCGACCCATGCAGGACTTCACGACCGGCCCGCTTCCGCGCCATCTGCTGAAGACATCGGGCTTCATGCTCGTGACGATGGTGCTGCAGACGCTGTACGTGCTGGTGGACCTCTACTGGGTCGGCCGCATCGGCACGCAGGCGATTGCCGCCGTGGCCATCAGCGGCAACCTGATGTTCATCGTGCTGGCGGCGACGCAGATGCTCGGCGTCGGCACCACGACGCTCGTCTCGCACGCGGTGGGCCGCAAGGATCACGTCCGCGCCGTGCTCGTCTTCAACCAGGCACAGGCGCTGTCGATGGTCGTCGGCGTCGTCTTCCTCGTCGTCGTGATGGCGTTCCGCGTCCCGTACGCCACGCAGATGAGCGCGGATGCGGAGACGGCGCAGCTGGCCGCCGACTACCTGTTCTGGTTCATTCCCGCGATGGCGCTGCAGTTCGCGCTCGTGGCGATCGGCGCGGCCCTGCGCGGCGTCGGCAACTTCAAGGTGGGCTCGGTGGTCGGGGCGGTCACCATCCTCATCAACCTCGTGCTCGCGCCGTTTCTCATGTTCGGCTGGCTGACCGGGCGGCCGCTGGGGATCGCCGGCGCGGCGATCGCGTCGCTCGTGGCGATCGTGGCGGGCATCCTGTGGCTGGTCGTCTACTTCATCCCGCGCGAGTCGTACCTCACGCTGGCGTGGAGGCAGTGGAAGCCGCAGCTCGATCTCTGGCGCGACCTGCTGAAGATCGGTCTCCCCGCCGGCGCGGAGTTCGCGCTCATGGCCGTCTACCTCTTCATGGTCTACGTCGTCAGCCGCCCGTTCGGCGCGGCGGCGCAGGCGGGCTTCGGCATCGGCGGGCGCGTGCTGCAGGCGTGCTTCATGCCGGCCGTGGCGCTCGGCTTCTCGGCGGCGCCGGTGGCGGGCCAGAACTTCGGCGCGCGCCAGGCGCAGCGCGTGAAGGACACCTTCCGCACCGCGGCGCTGATGGCGGGCAGCGTGATGATGCTGACCGCCATGTGCTTCTGGCTCTTCCCCGGGCCGATCATCCGGGTCTTCTCCGCCGACCCGCAGGCGATCAGCGTCGGCACCGAGTACCTGACGATCATCGCCTTCAGCTTCGTGGCGTCGGGGATCGTGTTCGTGACCTCGAGCATGTTCCAGGCGGTGGGCAACACGATTCCGCCGCTCGTCAGCTCCGCCACGCGCATCGTGCTCATCGCGGTGCCGCTGTTCCTGCTCGCGCGCCTGCCCGGCTTCCAGCTCGCGTGGGTGTGGTACCTGTCAGTCGCCGGCGTGTGGATTCACCTCGGGCTGAACCTGTTCCTGCTGCGGCGGGAGTTCAGGCTGAAGCTGAACTTCGGCGCGACGCCTGCTGCTGTCTGAGGCAGCGGTCGCAAATCCCAAATCCCAAATCCCAAATCCCAATCACAAATCGCAAATCACAAATCGCAAATCGCAAACGACGCCGTAGTGTCCGGCTTTAGCCGGACCAAGGTGATCGGCACCGCCGTGTGTGGTCCGGCTAAAGCCGGACACTACGAAGAAGTCGAAACCGCGCTAGCCGCCTAGCTCGAAGACCCACACGGCCGCGCCGCGATCGGGCGGGTTCTGGATCTCCGGCACGAGCGGCGGGAACGTCGCCGCCTGCGCGCCGCCGTTGCCGACGACCATCGCCACGTACTGGCGGCCGTTCACGGCATAGCTGACGGGCGCGGAGCTCGGCACGTCGTTGAGCCGCGCCTTCCAGAGCGGCTTTCCGCTGGCCGCGTCGTAGGCGGCGAACACGCGGTCCAGCGAGCCCGCGAACAGCACGCCGCCGGCGGTGGCCAGCGTCCCCGTCGTCTGCGGCGCGCGCTGGCGCTCGATCCACGTGGACGTGCGCGTCTCGAGGTTGATCGCCTGCAGGCGGCCGTACTTGCCGTCGCTGTCCGGCCGCGGGCGCAGCGTCCAGCGCACGCCCGTCGAGAGGCTCCCCCGTCCGCCCGGCGCCACCGGCGTCAGGTCCATGCACGACTCGACCATCGGGATGTACAGCGTCTTGGTCTCCGGGTTGTACGACGAGGGCAGCCACGACTTCGCGCCGCCCGCGTGCGGACAGACGAACTTCGTCTGCCCGTCGCCGGGCACGAGCTGCGGGTTCACCCGCTTCGCGCCCGTCCGTGGATCGATCGCGGTGACGACGTTCTGCAGGCCGAGGTCCATGGAGAAGACGTAGCGCCCCGTGTCGGCTTCCATGGCGTCGAAGATCGCCTGCTTGCCGCCGGTGACGACGACCGTCTTCTGCGTGCCGTTGACGGGGAGGCGCACGAGGTGGCGCTCGAACGCCCAGTCGAGATCCCACTGGTCGTTCGGCTGGTGCTGGAAGTACCACACCAGCTTGCCGGTGTCGGGGTTGATGGCGATCGTCGCGTCGGTGTAGAGCGCGTCGTTGGTGATGCTGTCGCCTTCGTCAGACAGATTCCGCAGCGGGCCTGTGTCGTAGGTCTGCGCGGGACCGAAGTAGGCGAGGTTGAGCGCGGGATCGTAGCTGCCCGGAATCCAGACCGACGCGCCGTTGCGTTGCTCGAGCGTCAGGCCGTTCCAGCTGTTGCCGCCGGGCTCGTTGGGCCGCGCGATGGTGTAGAAGCGCCAGGCCTCCCGCCCCGTCGCGGTGTCGAGCGCCACGATGTAGTTCCCGCCCGGGGCGCGGCCGTTGGTCCCGATCATCACCTTGCCTTTGGCGACCAGCGGCCCGCCGGTCATGCCGAAGCCCTTCGTGTAGTCGCCCACCGCGGTGTCCCAGATCTCCTTGCCGGTCTTCACGTCGAGCGCGACGATGTGGACGTCGGAGGTCGGCACATACAGGTAGTCGCCGTAGATCGCCATCGCGCGCTTCACCGTCGTCGGCGCGCCCTTCGGCATCCGGCGCGAGTACTGCCACAGCAGATCGCCGGTCGCCGCGTCCACCGCCTGCACCTTGTCGCCGTAGCTGTGCAGGAACATCACGCCGTCGTGGACGAGCGGCGTCGTCTCGTTGGGCCCGTTCGGGAGCGACCAGCTCCACGCCACGCGCAGGCGCCCGGCGTTCTGCGGCGTGATCTGGCGCAGCGGGCTGAAGCCCTGCGCGTTGAACGCCCGCCGCCACGTGAGCCAGTCGCCGTCGGCCGGC
>Ga0194131_10000394_pt1 | contig 73350 bp, 62 predicted proteins | sample TA2KigO120mmetaG_FD_148631 | JGI IMG/M metagenome (GOLD analysis project Ga0194131, IMG submission 148631) | Freshwater microbial communities from Lake Tanganyika, Tanzania - TA2015053 Kigoma Offshore 120m | ecosystem: Environmental > Aquatic > Freshwater > Lake | place: Tanzania: Lake... | reverse complement strand
CTCACTGCATCGACGCGCCACCGCAGACCAAATAGACCCCGCCACAGCACCCAATCCGCAGGCTGGGCCGCAGGCCATGCCCTCATCGGCGATGCTTCGTCGTCAATGATGGGGTTCTTCGAGGTGTCCAAGTGTCGAAGCCGCGGGCAAGGGCCTGGCGGGCGACGGCACGCGCCTGGGCGTCGCTGGCGTAGGCGAGCGCCGTGCCGCGGAACAGGTGGCGAGGAAACTGGTCGAGCAGCAAGACCAGCGCGCGCGCCGCGGGGCGCGTCCGCCCAGACGGCAAGCCGGCCCTCCCGCGCGGCCCGATGCGCGGCGGCGAAGCGCTGGACGATGGCTGTGTCGAGCGCGTCCCGCTCGGCTCCAGGTCCGGCGAACCACCAAGCGGCGAAGCCCTGCCCGTCGCGCCTGGCATCAAACCAGAAGTCCAGCACCGCCGCCGGCGAACAACCGGCGGCATCGGCATCAGACATCGAGCCGGACGTAATCGAAATCGAGCGGCTTGCCGTCGATGCCGCGGGCGGGCGGAGCGATCCAATTGGCCATCTTGCCGGCTTCGCGCACGGGCTGCATCAGGCTGCCGACATAGGCGGCGTCAGCGACCGACGGCAACCAGTCGTCGCGCCGGCCCCGCCATTCCGCATCGCCCAGCACACGTCCGTCCGGCGAGACGAACTGGCCCGCGAAAGCCCCGATCTTCCGGTTGAAAGCGCGGTGCGGCAAACGGAGCTCGCGGGCGATGCCGCGCTCGCGGAGCACTTTGTTCCAGCGATCGACGCCGCGCTGGCAATCGGCGATGTAGTCGTCGCGCAGGCGTTCGTTGAGGGCATTGAGCGCCGGCTGGCGCAGCTCGCGGAAGCGATCGCCTTCGAGCGTGCAGACCGGATAGCTGGCGTCCAACAGGCAGTGATCGTCCTTGAGCTTGGCTTCCTCGTAGCGGCCTTTGAGGCCGGCGGAGAAGTAGCTGGCGGCGTTGCTGGACAGTTCGGCGCCGAACAGGTCGAGCGAAACGGAAAAGTGGAAGTTGAGATAGCGTTGCACGGTAGCCAGGTCGATGGCGCCGAAGCGGCGGACGTCCTCGGTGCCGTGCCGGCGCGTTAGCTCGGCCGCCCGCTGCACCACGCGGCCGATCCCTGTCTCGCCGACGAACATGTGATGCGCTTCCTCGGTCAGCATGAAACGGCACGATCGCGCCAGCGGATCGAAACCCGACTCCGCCAGGCTCGCCAGCTGGTACTTGCCGTCGCGGTCGGTGAAGAAGGTGAACATGAAGAACGACAGCCAATCCGGTGTCTTCTCGTTGAAGGCGCCCAGGATGCGGGGCCGGTCGGGATCGCCCGAACGGCGCAGCAACATGGCATCGGCCTCCTCGCGTCCGTCGCGGCCGAAATGCGCGTGCAGCAGGTAGACCATGGCCCACAAGTGCCGGCCTTCCTCGACATTCACCTGGAACAGGTTGCGCAAGTCATAGATCGACGGCGCTGTGGCGCCCAGGTAACGCTGCTGCTCGACGGAGGCCGGCTCGGTGTCGCCTTGCGTCACGATCAGTCGGCGCAAGGTCGCGCGGTGTTCGCCCGGCACCTCCTGCCAGGCCGGCTCGCCCCGGTGCTCGCCAAACGGGACGCGCCGGTCGGGCTCGGGCTCGGCCAGGAAGATCCCCCAGCGGTAGTCCGGCATCCGGACGTGGCTGAAATTGGCCCAGCCCTTGGCCCCGACGTTGATCGCGGTGCGCAAGTAGACCTCGGCATTCTGATAGCCGAGCGGCCCCATCTCGCGCCACCAGGCCAGGAAATTCGGTTGCCAAGCTTCCAGCGCCCGCTGCAGTCGCCGGTCGCCCGCCAAGTCGACGTTGTTGGGGATGCGGTCCTGGTAGTCGATCGCCATGTTCAGGTTCTCCGGAAATCGAAATCCGGCCGCTGGCCGCTGCCGTAGCGCGCCAGCGCGCCCCGCGAACCGCCGGCATTCGGCCGCTGGAACAGCCAGTTCTGCCAGGCGGAGAGGCGGGCGAAGATCTTCGATTCCATCGTCTCCGGCCCGCCGAAGCGCAGGCTGGCCTCCATGCCGGTCAGCGCATCGGGCGAATAGCCCGACCGCTCCTCGACCGCGAGCCGCACTTCGTCCGCCCAGTCGATCTCATCGGGCGCGAAGGTGACGAGGCCGCTGGCCAGCGCCGCCGCGCCCGGCAGCGGCCGGCCGACCATCGCTTGCAGCCGGCCTAGCGCCTCGGTCCCGTCCAGGTTGCGCGCCGCCAGACGGGTGAGACCGTGCGGCATCGGATAGGCGCCGAAATTGAGCGGGCTTAAGGCGACCTGCGGCTCCGTCCGGTTGTCGCCCTGCCAACCGCTCGCCAGCATGTAGCCGCGGTCGGCCCCCAGCACGATTTCCAGCAGCGTGCCGGCAAAGCAGCTGCCCGGCTCGACCAACGCCAGAAGCGAGCGGGCACTGAGGTCGAGCCGCTTCAACACGCGCTTCCAGTAGAGCCGGACCTCGCGCAGGAACCAGTCCTCGCCCGCGTCCGCCATAAACGAGTCGTAGGCGGCCACCTGATCGAGCGCGCCCTCCGAGCGGAACAGCCAGACGCCCAGTTCCGGTTCGTTGAGGCGCAAGTGCAACAACGCATCGTCGAGCTGGCGGGCCAGCGCCAACGGCCAGAAGCTGTCGCCGGCCGCCAGCGCGGCCGCCGCGCCGGCCGGCGCCGGGCGATCGGGTCCCCGCAGCCGGAAGCTGGCGGTACGCCGGGTGCGGTTGAGGGACACGTCGAGATGATCGTAATGCATCGCCTCGGCCGACAGGTCGCGGGCCAGCGGCCGCAGGCGGATGCCGTTTGCCGGCCGCCCGCCGCCCGCCATGGCCAGCGCCTCGGTTCGGATCGCTTCGTGCCAGCGCGAACGCGGCACCAGCCCATCGACCAGCCGCCAATCGAGCGCGCGCTGGCCGCGCATGCCTTCCTCCAGCGTGCAGAACACGTCGGCATGATCGCGCCGGACCTTGCGCTTGTCGGTCAGCCGGGTCAGGCCGCCCGTGCCCGGCAGCACGCCCAGCAGCGGCACCTCCGGCAAGGCGACCGCGCTGGCGCCGTCGTCGACCAGCAGGATGCGCTCGCAGGCCAGCGCCAGTTCATAGCCGCCACCCGCCGCCTGGCCGGCGATCGCGCAGAGATAGCGCTGGCCCGAGCAGGTCGCGGCATCCTCCATGGCCAGCCGGGTCTCGTTGGTGAACTTGCAGAAGTTGACCTTCAGCTCGTGGCTCGCCTGCGCCAGCATGCGGATGTTGGCCCCGGCCGAGAACACCCGCGGATGGCCGGAGGTCAGCAGCACGCAGCCAACCTCCGGATGCTCGAAACGCAGTCGCTGCACGGCGTCGGCCAGTTCGATGTCGACCGCCAGATCGTAGGAATTGAGCTTCAGCTCGTAGCCGTCGTTGAGCCCGCCCCGTTCGTCCACCGCCAGCGTCAGGTTGGCCATGGGCGGCTCGACGGCAAGCCGCCAGTGGCGATAGCGGGCGGGCTCGGTGCGGCAATCGATCATGGCACGCATGGCGGCTGGTCGGGCGTCGGGCCTTGCGGGCCGAACCCGGCGCACGATAGACCAGCCGTCAATGGCGTCCAACCCGGCCCAGCCGCCCGGCTGGCCCGCCGGCGGGGGAAGGGGCGATGATCGGCTTGTGGGTTCCGATAACGGTGGCGGCGGCTTTTCTGCAATTCGTGCGAACCGCGCTGCAAAAGCACCTGAAGGGCAAGCTGTCGACCAATGGTGCCGCCTTCACCCGCTTTGTCTATGGCGTGCCGCTCGCCATCCTCTACGTCTATGTTCTGCACCATGCGTTCGGCCATCCCTGGCCCCAGCCACATCTGGAATTCGCCATCAACGTCGGTGTCGGCTCGGTGTCGCAGATCATGGCCACCTCGCTGCTGCTGCTCGCTTTCAACTACAAGAACTTCGCGGTCGGCGTGACCTATTCCAAGACGGAGGCGATCCAGACCGGCATCTTCGGTCTGGTGATCCTGGGCGAAACGGTGAGTTTGGCCGGCGTGCTGTCGCTCGCGGTCGGCACCGTCGGCGTGATGATGATCTCGATCGGTCAGAGCAAGTCGGCCTGGCGCAGCTTCCTGACCGGCTGGATGGAGAAGGCGGCGCTCATCGGCATCGCCTCGGGCGGGCTGTTCGGCGTCTCGGCCGTGGCGTTCCGCGGTGCCTCGCTGTCGCTCGACGGACCGAATTTCGCCATGCAGGCCGGCTTCACGCTGGCTTGCTCGATCACGCTGCAGACATTGCTGATGGGCGGCTACCTCTACTGGCGCGAGCGGGAGCAACTACGCAAAGTGGTGCAGACTTGGCGGATCTCCAGTCTGGTCGGCATCACCGGCGTGATCGGCTCGATCGGCTGGTTCACCGCCTTCACCATCCAGATCGCCGCCTATGTCCGCACCCTCGCGCAGATCGAACTGGTGTTCACCTTCGTTGCCTCCTATTTCCTCTTCAAGGAGCGCGCCAGCCGGCCGGAGATCATCGGCATCCTCCTGGTGGTCGCCAGCATCGTCGTGCTGCTGAATGCCCATTGAGCGCCCGTCCGGCCGGATCACGCGGCGGCGCTGGCGCGGGCCGACACGGCCTGATGCCACCGTTTCAAGTTGACGCAATCCTCGGGGATGACGATGCGGGCCGCCTTGGCGAAGTCGATGGCGCAGAGCGCGGTGATGTCGGCGATGGTGAAACGCGGGCCCGCGAGGAACTCGCGTCCCGCCAGTTCCTTGTCGAAGCGGCGCATCGCCGAGAGGGCGCGGCCGCGGTTCAGTTCACCCCATTCCTTGACCTGCTGCGGCTCCAGCGGCTTCGCCCCCTCCGCGGTGTGGCGAAAGCAATGGGCGATCGGCATCAGTAGTTCCAGTTCGGCGCGGCGCTGCCACATTTCGACGTTGGCCTTGTCGAAGGCGTCGCTGCCCAGCAGCGGCGGGTTGGGATGGAGTTCCTCCACATAGCGGCAGATCGCCACCGTCTCGGCGATGTACCGGCCGTCGTCCAGTTCCAGCGTCGGCACCAGGCCGGAGGGATTGCGCTTCAGGTATTCGGGATTCTTGTGCTCGCCCTTGAACAAGTCGACCTGCTCGGTCGGCACCTCCAAGCCCTTCTCCTTCAGGAACACGCGCACCCGGCGGGGGTTCGGCGCGCGGCGGAACTCGTGCAGTTTCATCGTGGGGGCTCCTCGGTTGGCGTCCGCACTCTGCCAGAGGCCCGGGGCCGGTGCACGCCTCAGCCGGCGCCGCCGCGCAGCCGCTCGCGATGGAAGATGTAGAGACCGGTGGCGATCAGGATGCCGGCGCCGAGCCAGGTCCAGCCGTCGGGGAAGTCGCCGAAGATCAGCAGCCCGCCGAGCGCGCTGGTCGGCAGGCTGAGATAGGTGAGGGGCGCCAGCACGACGGCTGGCGCGTGCACGAAGGCGCGGATCAACAGGAAGCCGCCCAGTGTCCCCCATAGGCCGAGCGAGGCCAATAGCAGAAGGTGCCAAGCGCTTTGCGGGCCCGACGCCTCGAAGGGCAACGGCAACGCCAGACCGACCGTGCCGACCAGCGCCGAATAGAACAGCGTAGTTACCGAGTCCTCGCCCTCGGCCAACTTGCGGGTGAGGATCTGGAAGAGCGCGTAACAGAACGCGACCAGCAGCACCACCGAGGCCGACCAGTGCAACGTGCCCAGGCCCGGCCGCACGATGACGAGCGCACCGGCGAAGCCGATCGCCACCGCGGTCCAGCGCCGCCAGCCTATCCGCTCCTTCAGCAGCGGCCGGCTGAGCGCGGTGACGATGATCGGCGAGACGAGGCCGATCGCTACCGCGTCGGCAAGCGGCATGTAGCGCAACGAAAAGAAGAAGCCGAAGGTGCAGATCACCAGCAAGGCGGAGCGCAGCAGCTGCAGGCCCAGCCGCCGGGTGTGCAACAGCCGCAGGCCGCGGCGCGGCAGGAAGATCAGGGCGACGATGATCAGGTTGCCGACATAGCGGGCGAAGGCGATCTCGCTGGTCGGATAGTGGCGCGACAGATACTGCGCCTGCAGGTCCATGGCGGTGAAGACAATGGTCGACGCCGCCAGGAGCGCGATGCCGCGCGCGGTGCCTTCCGCCATCTTGCCCGGGGCTCCCCTGCCGGCCCGCTAGCGCAGGCGCTCCAGCGCTCGCCCGAGCAGCAGGTAGAGTTTGCCGATGTCGGAGGAGATCAGCACGCTGCGCAGCGTCTCCTCGGGGTCGCTCGCCTCGGCCTGCTGCAGCACTTCCTGGAACATCGCCAGGTAGCGTTCGGCATGGTGACGGAACTCGGCGTTGTCTCGGTACTGCGCCACCATGGCGTCGAGCGCGTGGCGGTCCTTCAGGCGCACGATGCGCCGGGTGAACACGCCGCGGTCGCCCTTGAGATATTGCCGCCATGCGTCGTCGGGCAGGTTGGCCTCGAACGCGCGGGCAAGATCGACCCCCAGCGCATTCAGCCGGTCGGTGAGGGCGGTGAGCGAGGCGACGAAGGCTCCACGCCGCTGTTCGCCGCTCTGCCGCTCGATCGCCTCGGCGCCGCTCCGGGCCTCCGCGCTGGCCTCGCGCAGGTCCTTGGCTTGCCGGCGGAAGGTCTCGCCGACCAGCTTGGCGACCGCCGCGGCGCGTTCCGAGACCGCCTCCAGGTCGCCGGCCCGGCGACCGAGTTCGCCCGCCAGGCTGGTGACGCCCGCCTCGCTGCCGCGCGCGGTCTGCGCGAACTGTTCGGCGTGGGCGACTGCCTGTTCGCCCGCCTGCTTTAGTCGCTGCTCGCCCTCGCGCAGCGCGGCTTCCAGGTCGGCAAGGCGGAGCGCGATCGCCTGGTGGGCGTCCAGGATGCGCCCTTCCGCCCGGCCGGCCGCCGCGGCAAGTTCGTCCATGCTCTGTCGGCCGGCGAGACCGGCGCCCAGCAAACGGGTGCTTTCGCGTTCGACCGTCTTGCGCAGCGCGCGCGCCTGCTGCTCGACACCGTCGACCGCTTCGCTCAACCGGCCTTGCGCGGTTTCCGCGCTCAGTCCGATCTCGTTGGCCCGCGCGTCGAGCGTTGCCGCGCTCTGGTCGAGGCGATCCGTCAGTTCGACCGCACGGGTATCCAGGCCTTGCGCCCCCTCCATCAGGGCGGCGCCTGCCGCCTCGCTGACGGTGGACAATTCGCGCGTCGCGGTCGTCAAGCGCTCGCTGGCCGTGGCCAGCGCGGCCTCGGCCCGGGCGGTGTCCGCCGCCAGCGCTTCGATCCGCGCGGCCATGCCCTCGGCGGTGTGGCTCAGCGCTGCCGCCGTGTTGTGGCCGCGCACGGTCAACGCGCTTTCCTGGTCGGCCAACCGGCTGGCCGCGGCAATGATGTCGTTGCTGACACCGCCGCCGCTGCGGGCGAGCTGGGCTGCCTGTTGCGCCAGCGCCGCGGTCTCCTCGGCCAACAGGGCCGCGGTCGATTCGCCCCGCTCGGCCAGAGAGCCGATGATCGTCCGCAACGTGGCCGCGCCTCCATCCAGCAGCTCCAGCGTGCGCAGCGCCTGCGTCTCACTGCGCTGGCCCTGCTCGCTCAAGGCGGCAAAGGCGCTGGCCACCTCGGCCAGCCGTTGGGTGGCGCGCTCGCCGGCGGCGGCCAAGCCGCGCGCTTCGCGCCGGAAAAGGCCGCCGCCGCTGTCCAACCGCTCGACCGCCTGCGCCGACTTGGTCTCGAACGCTTCCGACTCCTGCCGCCAAGCCTTGCCGGTCGCGGCCAGCGTGTCGCTCGCCCGCTCCGCCGTGAGCGACAGCGAACCGGCCTGGCGCTGCAAGTGCTCCACCGCACCCGCCGCGCTGGCGCCGGTCGCCTGGATGGCCGCGGCTTGGCGGGTCAGTGCCGCCAGGGCCTCATCGGCCCGGGCGCGGGTTTCGCCGGCCAATGTCGCCAGCACGGTCGACCGGCGCTCGAGCGCCTCGATCTGCTCGTGGAGCTGCCGCACGCCGGCGAGCGCGCGGGTTTGCGTTGCCTGGGTGGTCTCGGCAAGGCCGCTGGCCAGGGCTTCGAAGGCCTGTTCGGTCTGACGCAACGCCGACTTCAGGTGGGTCGCAGTGCTGTTCAGGGTGCCTTCGACCGCTGCCTCCGCGCCTTGGCGCAGGGCGAGGGCCTGTTCCTCGACCGACGCCCTTGCCGTCGTCAGCCGTTCCACCGCCGCTGTCGCCGCGGCCGAGACCGCTTGCTCGCTGCCCGCGAAGGCGGCGCCGGCCTGCGTCACGGCGGCGTCGGCGGTGCTGACCGTTTGCGCGAGCGCCTGGCCTAGCGCTTGCAGCCGGCTGATCGCCTGGTCGCCGCGCTCGGACACCTCCTGCAAGGCCGAGCCGAAGCCCTGACCTTGCACGCTGAGACCGCTCTCGGCCGCGGCCAAGTGCTCGGCCATGCGCTCGGCGGCGCGCGACAGGCCGGCCGCGCGTTCGGCCAGCCGCTCCGCGAGTTGCTCGGACTGCTGGTTGGCCGCCTCCGTCGCGGTGCGCAAAAAGCTCGACTGCAAGCCGATCTCGCGGCCGATCTTGGCCGCTTCTTCGGCCGCCTCCGCCACCGCCGACTTGAGGTCGCTCGCCCGGTTGGCGAACGCCCGCTCGATTTCGATGCCCAGACTTTGCAGTACCTGCAGCCGTTCCTCCAGCAGGCCGGCCCTGCCGTCCAGCGAGGCGGCGAAGCCCGCGGTCTGCCGTTCGGCATCGCCGGCGAGCCGCTGCAGCCGCTCGCCCTGCTGCTGCAAGCTGGCCTCGTTCGCCGCCAACGTCTGCAAGGCATGGCGGCTGGCGGCGGCGATGTGCTCGGCCTGGCGCGACAAAGCCCGGGCGGTGTCGCTCAACTGCTCGCGCGCGGCGCTCTTGGCGTCCCGGTAGCGCGCCACTTCCTGCCGCAGGCCGTCGACTCGCTCGGTGGTGGCCCGGCTCTGTCGGAAGCCCACCAGGAGCAGCCAAAGCACGACCGGCATCACCAGGGCGGCGCTGATCAGTGCCGCGAGCTCGTGCGGCAGCATCAACAGCAGGCCGTCGATGCCGACATAGGTCAGCAGATAGGCCGCCACCAGCAGGAGCCAAGCCAGCCCCAGCGAGGTGGCCAGGATGCGCCAGGCCCGGCCGTCGTCGACCGGCGTCTCTGCCGCCCCGGCCGCGGGCAGAACGACGACCGGGAACTGCCGGGCCGACGGCGCATCCATCTCGGCCAAGGTTTCGCGCAGCTCGGCCATCACGGCCCTCCGCTCGCCGGCCGCGACGAGCCCCAACGCAAAACGGCCAGGGCACGGCGAATCATCGCGCCAGCCAGATGCGTGCAATATAGTTCACTCGGCCGGCCGCCGACCACTCGCCGCCGCCGGCCTTGGCCTCACGGACACCCGCGCATGAACGAACTTGCCCAGGTCGACACCAGCGTTTCGCCGCCGCGCATTGCGCTGCCCAAGGCGTTCAACGCGGCAGCGGATCTGCTGGAGCGAAATCTGCTCGAAGGACGGGGCGCCAATCTCGCCTACGCGGACGCGCAAGGCCGCTACACCTACGCGGCGCTGGCCGAGCGGGTGAACCGTGCCGGCAACGCATTGCTGGCGCTCGGCCTCAAGCCGGAGCAGCGGCTGGTGCTTTGTCTGGCGGACGGCATCGATTTTCCCACGTTGTTCCTGGGGGCGATGAAGGCCGGCCTGGTGCCGGTGCCGGTCAATGCGGCGATGACGCCGGCCGATCTCGGCCATGTGCTGGCCGACAGCCGGGCGCCGGCGCTGGCGATCTCCGACGCCTTCCTGCCGTCCATGGCCGACACGCTGCGACAGCGCCCGCATCTGCGGCATGTCTTGGTCAGCGGCGCCGCGAAACCCGGCGAGGAGGGCGTGTCCGGTCTGCTCGCTGGCGCCGCCGACCGGTTGCCGCCGGCCGACACCACGGCCGACGACGCGGCCTTCTGGCTCTACTCCTCCGGCTCGACCGGGCAGCCGAAAGGCGTTGTGCACCGGCATGCCGACATGCTGCATACGGCCGTGCTCTACGGCCAGGCGGTGCTGGGTCTGCGTGCGGACGACGTGGTGTTTTCGGCCGCCAAGCTGTTTTTCGCCTACGGACTTGGCAATTCGTTGAGCCTACCGCTCTCGGTCGGCGCCAGCGCCGCCCTGCTGCCCGAGCGGCCGACGCCGGATGGCATCGTCCGCATGTTTGAGACCCATCGACCGAGCGTGTTCTGCGCGGTGCCGACCTTGTATGCCTCGCTGCTGGCCGATGGCCGCCTGCAACCGGGGCCGGCAACGGCGCGGATGCGCCTTTGCGTCTCTGCCGGCGAGGCGCTGCCCGAGGAAATCGGCCGTCGCTGGCAGGCGCGCTTTGGCGTCGACATCCTGGACGGACTGGGCTCGACCGAATTGCTGCACATCTTCCTCACCAACCGCCCGGGCGACGTTCGCTACGGCACGTCGGGTCGGCCGGTCGCGGGCTATCGTCTGAAACTGCTGGGCGAGGACAGCCAGCCCGTGCCGGCCGGCGAGATCGGCGATCTGTGGGTGAGCGGCCCGTCGAGCGCCACCTGCTACTGGAACAACCGGGAAAAGAGTCAGGACACCTTCGTTGGCGCCTGGACGCGCACCGGCGACAAGTACCGGCAGGACGGCCAGGGCTATTACACCTACGCCGGCCGGTCGGATGACATGCTGAAGGTGGGCGGCATCTGGGTATCGCCGTTCGAGGTGGAATCGACCCTGCTGGCGCACGACAAGGTGCTGGAGGCGGCCGTGGTCGGCCATGCCGATGAAGCGCGGCTGATCAAGCCCAAGGCCTTCGTGGTGCTGCGGCCGGGGGTCCAGCCCACGGCCACCCTGGCGGACGAGTTGAAGGGCTTCGTCAAGGGCCGACTTGCGCCGTACAAGTACCCCCGCTGGGTCGAGTTCGTCGGCGACCTGCCGAAGACGGCGACCGGCAAGATCCAGCGATACAAGCTGCGCGGCTGATGCCCGACCGGCTGTTGGTCGCTGGCCGGCGCCTGGAATGCGCCTGGTTCGGCGAGCCCGGCGGCGGCCCGCCATTGGTGCTGCTGCACGAGGGCCTGGGCTCGCTGGCGCAATGGCGCGACTTCCCGAGCGCGCTGGCGGCCGCGACCGGTCTGCCGGTGTTCGCCCATAGTCGCGAAGGCTACGGCGGCTCCGATCCTTGCGCCTTACCGCGCCCGATTGCCTACATGCACGCCGAGGCGCAGCGGCTGCCTGAGGTGCTGGAGGCCGCCGGTATCGGCCGGCACCTGCTCTACGGCCATTCCGACGGCGCCTCCATCGCCTTGATCCATGCCGCGAGCCCGGCGACGACCGGCCTGCTGGGACTGCTGCTGGAAGCCCCGCATGTGATCACCGAGCCGATCGGCCTGGCGGCGATCGCCCGCATGCGGGTGGCCTACACCTCGGGCGACCTGCGCCAGCGGCTCGCGCGCCATCATGGCGTCAACGTCGACTGCGCCTTTCGCGGCTGGGCCGAGGCCTGGCTCGATCCGCGCTTCGCCGAGTGGGATCTGCGGCCGCTGCTATCGGCCATCGTCCAGCCGGTGCTGTTGCTGCAAGGCGAGGCGGACGAGTATGGCAGCCCGGCCCAGCTTGCCGCCATCGCCGGACGGGTCAGCGGCCCTTGTCGCAGCGTGCTGCTGCCCGATTGCGGACATGCACCGCATCGCCAGCGCCAGGCCGACGTGCTGCGGCAGGTCGTCGAATTCCTGCCGCTCTGCGGCATCGGCGGCGCGCTTTCACCGGGCGCGACCTTGGGCTAGCGTGACGCCCATGTCGCCCGCGCGCAGCGCCGCCCCACGCGGCAACGGCAAGGCCGCGGCGCCCACGGCGGCGCAGCGACGCTATCTGCTGCGCGGACTCGACCAGCCGGGCGGCAAGCTGCCGCTGTTCGATGCCGAAGGGCGCGAGATCGATGCCCGAACGGTGCGAAGTTGCATCGAAGCGGGCTGGGCCGAGCCGTGGTTCGCCAATCCCCTCAAGCCGGACTGGCTGGTGTGCAAGCTGACCGAACAGGGGCGCGCCGCATTGCGGCGGGGCTAGCGCGGGTTTGTCTGCTCGGCGCCGCGGCGCTGGCATGGGCCTGCGCGGCGCGGTCGGCGGTGCCGACGGATCCCGAGCCGCACACAGTGCCGCGCGATATCGGCCCGACGGCGGCCATCGCCCAGCGCGCCCGGCAAGGCGAGGCTGTCGCACAATATCTGTTGGGCCTGCTGCACCAGGAGGGCAAGGGCGTGGAACGCGACCTTGCGGTGGCCCGGTCATGGTTCGAGCGGGCGGCCGAGCAGGGTCATGCCGGCGCCGAGGACAGCCTGGGCGTGCTGCACGCTCTGGGTCTTGGCGGGCCGGTCGATTGGGCGGAAGCCGCGCGCTGGTTTCGCCGCGCGGCGCTGCAACTCTATCCGCCCTCGCAGGCGAATCTCGCGGCGCTGCTGTTGCGCGGCCGGGGTGTCGAAGCGGACATCGCGGAGGCCTTGCGACTCTATCGGGCGGCGGCCGAGGCGGGCCACGCGCCGGCTGCCTACCGACTGGGCGGCCTGCTGGAATCGGGCGAAGTCGTGGCGGCTGATCCCGCTGGCGCGGCGCGTTGGTATCGGCAGGCGGCCGCCGCCGGGCACGCGCCGGCGGCGCGCGCACTCGGCCGCCTGTACCAGACCGGCCGTGGCTTGACCGTCGACCTGACGCGCGCGGCGGAATTGTTCGGTTTCGCGGCCGAGCGCGGCCATGCGCTGGCACAGAACGACCTGGGCGTGCTGTTCCTGCGCGGCGATGGCCTGTCACGCGACCTGGCCGCGGCCGAGCGCTGGTTCCGGGCCGCCGCCGCGGCCAGCCAGCCCGAAGCCTTGGTTAATTTGGGAGTTCTGCTGACCCAGGTGGAAGGCGTGCGCTCCGACCCGGTCGAGGCACGTCGGCTGTTCCGGAGAGCGGCCGAGCAGGGCGACCGGCAAGGCCAGTTCCATCTGGCGCGACTTTTGGAACGGGGCGAGGGCGGCGAGGCCGAGCTGGCGGCGGCTGCCGCGCTCTACCGGGCGGCGGCGGAGCAGGACTACGGGCCGGCCCTGACCAATCTCGGCGTGCTGCATGAACAGGGCCGCGGTGTCGCCCGCGACCCGGCGCAGGCGGTCCGATTCTACCGTCTAGCCGCCGAACGCGATGATCCCGACGGCATGGCCAACCTCGCCTTCAGCCTGCAAGCCGGTCGCGGCGTGCCGCGCGATCTGGTGACGGCCTCGGTCTGGCTGCGCCGGGCCAGCGAGCGGGGCCACGCACGGGCACAAGTTCATCTGGCAATGGCACTGGCTTCTGGGCGCGGCGTGCCGCCCGATCCGGTCGAGGCGGCCAGCTGGTTCCGCCGCGCGGCGGAAGCCGGCGAGCGACTGGCGCAGACCCGGTTGGGGTTGCTGCTGGAGCAGGGCCAGGGGGTTGCCGCCGACCCGGCCGAGGCGGCCCGCTGGTTCGCCAAGGCCGCCGAGGCCGGGGACTCGCTGGCGCAGTTCGGATTGGCCCTGCTGCTGGATGCGGGCCGCGGCGTGCCGCGCGACCGGTCGGGTGCGCTGCACTGGTATCGGCGCTCGGCGGCCCAAGGCCGACCTGAAGCGCAATTCAACCTTGCCGACTACCATCGCCAAGGCATCGCCACGCCCGCCGACCCGATCGAAGCCTATGCCTGGCTGTGGCGTGCGGCGGCGCAAGGCTTCGAACCGGCGCGCGGCAACCTGCGGGCTCTTGCCCGCGAGCTGGGCGCCGAACAGCGCGCCGAAGCCGAGCGCCGGGCGCGTGACTGGCAGCCCCGGCCGGAGCAGCCCTAAGACGACGGTTGAGCGTGCGCTCGACTGGGCTTATGAGGCGGTCCTATAGGCCAACAGAGAGACGCCGCGCGGCACGGCGGACGGGGAGAGGCATGCGAACTCGGGAGCTTTGGCTGACCGTATTGCTGGCCGCGGCGGCGGACCCAGCCTGGGCGGCGGACGCGGCGGCGCTGAACGGCGCCGATACGGCCTGGCTGCTGACAGCCACCGCGCTGGTGCTGTTCATGACCATGCCGGGATTGGCGCTGTTCTATGGCGGCCTGGTGCGCATGCGACATGTCCTGTCCGTGCTGATGCATTGCCTGGCGATCGCCAGCGTGGTCAGCCTGGCATGGCTCGCGGTCGGCTACAGCCTCGCCTTCACCGCAGACCAGAGCGGGCTTGGGCTGATCGGCGGCCTGGAGCGCGCCTTCCTGTCCGAGGTCGCGCGCGACACGCTGAAGGGGACGGTGCCGGAAAGCCTGTTCTTCATGTTCCAGCTGACCTTCGCCGTGATCACGCCGGCGCTGATCGTGGGCGCCTATCCCGAGCGGATCCGGTTTTCGGCGGTGCTAGTTGTCAGCCTGCTGTGGCTGCTTGTCGTCTACGTACCGGTCTGCCACTGGGTTTGGGGCGGCGGCTGGCTTGCCAAGCTGGGGGTGATAGATTTCGCCGGCGGCATCGTGGTGCATACCACGGCTGGCGTCTCGGCCCTGGTGCTGGCGGGCCTGCTGGGGCCGCGCCGCGGCTTTCCCCGCGAAGTGCGACCGCCGCACAGCCCGGGCCTGACGGTGCTGGGGGCCGGCATGCTGTGGGTCGGCTGGTTTGGCTTCAACGGTGGCAGCGCGCTGACGGCCGATGGCAATGCCGCCATGGCGATCACGGTGACGCATATCGCCGCCTCGGCCGGCGCCATCGCCTGGGCGGCGATGGAATGGCTGCGGTTCGGCCGGCCGAGCGTGGTTGGCACGGCGACCGGCCTGATCGCCGGATTGGCCACCATCACGCCGGCCGCCGGCGCGGTCGGTCCTGCGGCCGCCATTGCGATCGGCCTGCTGGCCGGCTTGCTCTGCCAGGTCATGACCACGCTGGTGAAACAGCAATGGCGGATCGACGACACGCTGGACGTGTTCGCGGTGCACGGCGTGGGCGGGATCCTGGGCAGCCTGCTGACGGGTCTGTTCGCCGCTCTCGTTTTGGGCGGCGTCGGTTACGCCGAAGGCCAGAACATGTTGGGACAACTGGGCGTGCAGGCCCTGGGCGTAGGAGTTGTGGCTCTCTGGTCCGCGCTCGCGACGTTTTTCTGCGCCAAGGCGGCGGCCGCCCTGGGCGGGCTGCGCGCACCGGAGGAGGCGGAGATCGAGGGTCTCGACCTCGTGGCCCACGGCGAACGCGGCTACGATCTGCGCTAGCGTGATGGCAACGGGAGCGGAAGCATGAAACTGCTGATGGCGGTGATCAAGCCGCACCGGCTGGACGCCGTGCGCGATGCCCTGACGGCCATTGGCGTGCAGGGCCTGACCGTGACCGAGGTCAAGGGCTATGGCCGCCAGCGCGGCCATACCGAGGTCTATCGGGGCGCCGAATATGTCGTCAACTTCGTGCCCAAGGTGAAGATCGAGATCGCGCTCAGCGACGAACTGGCGGAGCGCGCTGTCGAGGCGGTGCAAGCCGCCGCCCGCACCGGGCAGATCGGCGATGGCAAGATTTTCGTCTACGAGCTTGACCGCGCGGTGCGCATCCGCACCGGCGAAACCGACGCCGAGGCACTCTAGCCGCCGGCCGGACCACGGAGCGCGAAATGGCTTGGCTGTTGCTTGCCACGGCATTCTTCGTCGGCATTCACCTGCTGGTCGCCGGCACGCGGTTGCGCGATCGGCTGGTCGCGAATTTGGGCGAGGGTGCCTACCGGGGCCTGTTCTCACTTGCGTCGATCCTGGGCCTGGGGGCGATGGTCTGGAGCTACAACCGCGCGCCCTTCCTGCCGGTCTGGGATCTGGGGCCGGGTGCGCGGCATGCCGCGGCGCTGCTGCTGCTGCTGGGTTTCCTGCTGGCGGTGCCTGGGCTGACCACGCGCAACCCGACCGCGGTCGGTGCGGACAACGCGCTTCTCCGACCGCCGGCCGGCATCGTTGCGGTCACCCGACATCCTTTCCTTTGGGCCGTTCTGCTCTGGGCGGTGGGACATCTGTTGGCGAACGGTGATGCCGCTTCGATCGCGTTTTTCGGCGGCTTCCTGGTGCTCGCCCTGTTCGGGCCGTTCAGCATCGATGCCAAGAAGGCACGGCTGCGGCCGGACACTTGGCCGGCCTTCGTTGCTGCGACGTCCTGGCTGCCGTTCCAGGCCATTGCGCAAGGCCGGGCCCGGCTTGACTGGCGCGAGCTTGGCTGGTGGCGGCCGACGCTCGGCCTGCTGGCCTATCTCGCTTTCGTCTTCTACCTGCACGAAGCGTTGTTCGGCTTGCGGCCGATCTAGCGGAATTCGTCCCTTGACTGGACAAGGGGCGGGCGATATTTAACGTTATGGTTAGATATCAGCAGCCGCTCGACCGCACCTTCATCGCGCTCGCCGATCCGACCCGACGCGCCATCCTGGCGCGGTTGAGCCTGGGCCAGGCAACCGTGGGCGAGCTGGCGGCGCCATTCGCCATGTCCTGGCCCGCGGTGACCAAGCATCTCGACGTGCTGGAGGGTGCGCGACTGATCGAACGCGAGCGGCGCGGGCGAGAGCGGCTTTGCCGGCTGCGACCGGTGGCATTGCGCGAGGCGGATGCCTGGCTGGAACCGTTCCGGCAGTTCTGGCAGGACGCGTTCGACAACCTGGCAAGGCATTTGGCGCAACCGAGCGGGGCGACCGAGGAGAGCGAGCATGGCTGAAACCTCGGCGGTGCAGCCTGCATTGCTGCGTCTTGCCCGGCTGTTTCCGGTGAGCACCGATCGGCTTTTCCAGGCCCTGATGAACGAGGCCGAAGTGGCTGCCTGGCTGCACCCGGCCGGCATGACCTGCGCCGAGTGCCGTTGGCCGGCGCGGGTTGGCACGAATTGGCGCCTGGTGCTGGTCAACAGTGACGGCAGGCGCTTCCCGGTCGGCGGCCGATTCCTGGAGATCGTGCCCAGCCGACTCGTGCGCCTGACCTGGATTTGGGAAGAGCACGATTATGCCGGCATCGAGACGATCGCGACGCTGAGCGTCGAGCCGAAAGCCGAGGGCACTCTGCTGACCTTGGAACAGCAGGGACTGCCCGACGAGAAAGCCCGGCGCGCGCATGCGCAAGGCTTCGGCGCGTCGCTGGACAACCTGTCGCAACACGTGCGGTCGACCACGAGCAGGGAAGGAGCCAAGGCGTGAACGAGCTGGTGATCTATGGCAGCCCGCTGTCGAGCTATGTGCGGACGGTCCGCCTGGCCGCGCACGAGAAGGGCGTCACCTACACGTTGAGGGAGGTCAATTGGCGCAAGCCCGAATACCGCGACCTGCATCCCTTCAACAAGATGCCGGCGATGAGCCACGGCGAGTTCAAGCTCTACGAGGCGCAGGCCATCGCCCACTACCTCGACGAGGCGTTTCCAGGCCCCTCGTTGCAGCCGGCCGACGTGAAGGCGCGGGCGCGCATGGAACAGTGGATCAGCGCGATCAACGCCTACCTGTTCCCCACGCTGGTGATGGGGCTCATCTTCCAGCGCATCATCGGCCCGCTGTCGGGCAAGCTGCCGGACGAAGCGGCCATCAAGGCGATGCTGCCGGAAGCCGAGCGGCAGATCGACCTGGTGGAGCGCGCGCTGGCCGAAGGTGGCTGGCTGGCCGGCTCCAGCATGAGCCTGGCCGACCTGTTCCTGATGCCGGTCTTCTACTATCTCAACCAGACGCCCGAGGGTCGGCCGCTGTTGCAGGCCCGCCCGAACATCCAGGCGACGGGCCGCAAGGTGGAGGCGCTGGCGAGCTTCCAGGCGACCATGCCACCCATGCCGAAAGCCGCCGAATAGGATCGCTCAGCAAAACCAAGTGCGATAGGCCCGCTCCGACAGGCGGTATTCCAGGATGCGGTGATTGTTGGTGTCGCTGACCAGGAGCCGCCCGCCCGCCGCGGCGATGCCGGCCGGCTCGGCCAGCGGCAGGCAGAGCGCGTCCTCGCACAGGAACCCCTCGTCTAGGTCGCCGACGCTGCGCTGCGCCAGATCGACCCAGCGCAGCCTGGCATTGTAGCTGTCGGCGACGACCAGGCCGCCGTCGCGCCAGGCAAGACCCAACGGATGTTGCAGGCGGGCCTGCGGGAACGGCCCGTTGACATGGCCGAACTCGAACAGCCCGGCCCCCACCAGCGTGCCCACCCGCGGCCGCTCTTCCAGCGTCGCCAGGCGCAAGGACGAGGTCTCGCTGTCGACGAAGAACACCGCGTCCCGCGCCGGCGATAGCGCCAAGCCGCTGGGCTGCGCCAGCCTCGCCCGGGCCGCGTGTCCGTCGACGATGTCCTCGCCGCCGTCGCCCGCCAGCCGCGCCAGCAGGCCGCTCGTCAATTCGATCTGGCCAAGCTGGTGCGTCCCGGCATTGGCGAACAGCAGCCGGTCGCCCGCCAGTGCCAGATCCCAGGGCGAGGCGAGCGCGGCGTCGCGTGCGTCCTCCCAGCCCAGCAGCGCCCGCCCGCGTTGCCCGGCGCCAGCCAGCGTGGTGACCGTGCCGGCCGTCAGATCGACCGCGCGAATGGCATGGTTGCCGGTATCCGCGACGAACAGCCGGTCCGCCCCGGCCTCCAGGCCCTGTGGACTGTTGAAGCAGGCGGCCGCAATCCCGCCATCGGCGAAGCCGGGCCGGCCGCTGCCCAGACGCAGCAGTTCGCGGCCCTGGTCGGACACCACCGCCACCTGGTGGTGGCCGGCATCGGCAATGGCCCAAGCGGGCTGGCCGCGAAACGACAGCGGCTTGATCTTGCCGGGAAACGACAGCCGACCGTGGACCGGCGCCGGCGCGGTGAGTTCGATGGCTGCTGGGCGCAAATGCCCGCCTCGCCGCGCTTCCTCCAGCAGGCGGCGCAGCGTCTGTATCAGGCGCGCGGCGTCGGGCTCGCCCGAACTCTGGCCGATCACATAGCCATCCGGCGAAACGATCACCAGCGTCGGCCAGACCTTTACCGCATAGTCGCGCCATACCTGCATCTCGGGATCGTGCAGCACCGGATGGCCGATGTCGTAGCGGGCGATCGCCTGGCGGACGTTGCCGGCATCCTTCTCGGCGGCGAATTTCGGCGAGTGCACGCCGATCACCGCCACCTCGGTCGGGAACGCCTCCTCCACCTGGCGCAAAGTCGCCAGCACGTGCAGGCAGTTGATGCAGCAGAAGGTCCAGAAGTCGAGCAGCACCAGCCGGCCCGCCAGCGCCTTCAGGCTCAGCGGTTCAGCGACATTGAGCCATTCGGTACCCGGCCGGGCAAGCTCCGGCGCCCGCACCGGTGCCGGCGCTGGTTCGCTCAATTGCGCAGGCGCGGACTGACCGGGGCGAAGTCGGCCAGGGCCTGGAACAACCGGTCGACGTCGCCGCGCGTGTTGTAGACATGCGGCGTCACGCGCAAGGCATCGCCCCGTTGGCTGACATGCACGCCGCGTTCGGCCAGCTTCGCGGCGGCGCCGTGCGGCAGGCCGCCCGGAAATCGCAGACCGATATAGTGCGCCGCGCGGTAGCGCGCGGGATGGGAACGCAGCCCCATGGCGGCGCCGCGCTCGGCGATTTCCTCGGTCAGCGGGCGCAGCGTCCGGGCGATGTTGTCGATGCCCCAGTCCAGCAGTTGGCTGAGGCCGGCGCTGGCCACCGGCAACAGCGCGAAATTGGCGCATTCGCCGACATCGAAGCGCCGGGCCTCCACGGCAAAGGGCAGTTTGCGGCCGACCAGCCGCTCGAACGCCGGATCGACCGAGCGGGAGTAGTAATTGTACTCGAGGGGGACATCGTTTCGCCGGCGCGGCGCGACATAGAGGAAGCCGACCGAGTAGGGACCGAACAACCACTTGTAGCCGGCGCAGACCGCGTAGTCGGGATCGACTGCCGCCAGATCGAATGGCCAGGCGCCCAGCGTCTGAGTCAGATCCAGCACCAGCGCCGCCCCCACCTCGCGCGTGCGCCGGGCGACCGCCACCAGGTCCACCAACGTGCCGTCGGTCCAATGGCATTGCGGCAGCGCGACGATGGCGGTGCCGGGGGTGATGGCGGCCAGGATGGCCGGCGTCCAGTTGCCGTCCTCTGGCCAGTCGACCACGGTGAAAACGGCGCCCACCGCCTTGGCCTTGATCCGCCAAGGTTCGATATTGGAGGGAAATTCGTTCGCCATCACCACCACCTGCTGGCCCGGCAGCAGCGGCAGGTTGTTGGCGGCGATGGCGATGCCGTAGCTGGCCGAGGGCACCAGTGCGATGTCCTCGGCCTGGGCGCCGAGCAACTGGCCGAACAGCGCCCGCGCCCGTTCCGGGCCGTCCAGGAAATCCTTGCCAACCACCTGCCAGGGCCGGAGCTTGCGATCGATGCCCTCGCGCCCCGCCGCCGCCGCCGTCTTCAGCAGCGGCGACAGGTAGGCGCAGTTGAGATAGGCAACGTCCGCCGGCAGGTCGAACAGGTGTCGCTGGCTTTCCAGCATGTCAGCCGCCCGCCGCCGCCATGCCGGCATTGATCCGCCAGACCGGCTTCAGCCAGTTCTGATAGGCCGGAAGCTGGCCGCGCGTGCAGGCATCGTAGGCATCATAGAGCCGTTGGGTCAGCGGGCCGACGCCGCCGTTGCCGACCTTCATGCCGTCGACGTTGACGACCGGCGTCACCTCGTAGCCGGAGCCGCAGAGAAAGATCTCGTCGGCCGCGTAGAGTTCGCTGCGGTCGATCTCGCGTTCCTGCACCTTCTTGCCCAGTTCCTTCTCGAACAGCGTGATCATGCTGGCGCGGGTGATGCTTTCCAGAATGCCGTCGGTCACCGGCGCGGTCATCGGCACGCCGTCGCGCACCATCATGATGCAGGCGCCGGCGCTCTCCGCCACCTTGCCCGAAGGGGTCAGCAGGATCGCCTCGTCATAGCCGTCGCCGCGCGCCTGCAAGGTGGCGAGGCGGCCGTTATGGTAATTGGCGGCGCACTTGATGCGCGGCGGCATGCTGGCATCGTCGATCCGGCGCCAGGAGCTGACTTGCGCCTTCACGGTCTTGTCAGCCAGGCTCTTCTCGTGCCGGTTGACCACCAAGCAGCCAAGCGCCACCGGCCCGCGGCTGTCCAGAAAGCCCTCGCCCAGCACGTAGGCCGACAGACGGATGTGGCTGTCGTTGCGCATCTCGTTCTTGGTCAGCACGTCGAGCAGGATCTTCTCCATCTCGTCGTTGCTGTAGGACTGTTCCAGCCGCATCACGCGCATCGAATATTGCAGGCGGTCGAGATGCTCCTTCAGGCGAAACACGTTGACCTCGCCCGACTTCTTGTTGCGGTAAGCGCAGATCCCCTCGAACACGGTGGCGCCATACTTCACCGCGCAGGACAGGATGTGCACCTTGGCCTCGCGTTCCGGCACCATCTTGCCGTCGAAGTAGATGTAGCTGCCAGTGGCGGCGAATTTGACCATCGGGTTCCTCCGTCGGTTCGGTCTTGCTCAGTGATTTTCCAGTAGCGGGCCGAAGCCATGCACCTTGTCGGCGATACCGTGCGCGCGCAGCGCGTGCCAATAGGTGGCCGTGTTGATCGCCATGACCGGCTTGCCGAACCAGCGCTCGGCCTCCACCGCCAGGCGCACCATCGACAGGTTGGTGCCGACTTGCACGATCGCTTCCACCTTGTCGTCGTTGAGGCTGATCAGGTGCCGGCGCAGCGCGTCCTCCTGCACCTCGGCGATGTTGGTGGGCGAGGTGCAGCGCAGGCCAAGGAACTTCACCACATCAAAGCCGCAATCCTGGAAGAACTGGGTGACGTTCTTGTCGGAGATCGGCTGGTAGGGCGAGACCACCGCGATGCGCTTGACCCGGTAGAGATTGAGCGCGGCTTCCAGCGCGAACGACCCGGCCGAGACCCTGACCCCGCAATGCCGCTCCAGCGCCTGGCGGCGCTCCTCGGATGCCGCGCGGCCGCCCCAGAACATCAGCGCCGACATGCCCATGATCAGGTAGTCGGGCTCGCAGGTCATGCAGCGGTCGACGGCATGGTACAGTTCGCCCTCGATCACCTTGACGAGGCTGACGAACGTCTCGTCGTCGCGGATCGGCATGTTCGGCACATGGATGCGGCCATAATGGTTGGTCACCCCGGGCGGCCGCATGTCGTCCATGTCCGGCTGCACGATGGTATTGGTCGACGGCGCCACCACCGCGAATTTCGCCCGCCAGCCCAAGGCATCCTTCGCCATCGCTTCCTCTTGCTCGTCCTTGGTCCTCGGGGTTCAGCCGACGCCGATATCCCCGGCATAAGCGAACAGGGCGGGCAGGCCGCCCGTGTGCACGAACACCACGCGATCCGACGTCGTCAGACGGCCCTTGCGCACATGATCGATCAGCCCCGACATCGCCTTGCCGGTATAGACCGGATCCAGGATGACGCCCTCGGTCTCGGCCAACAGGCGGATCGCCTCGCGCGCCGCATCGGTCAGCACGCCGTATTTCTCGCCGACGTAGTTCGGCTCGTTGGCGATGTCGGCGGGCTTGACGTCGAGCGGCAGCCGCAGGCGCTTGGCGGTGGCGTCGGCAATGCGGGCGATGGCGACGGCGCGATCCTCGTCCCAGCGGCTGGGGTTGACCACCACCACCTTGGTCGGCCGGCCGAGCGCGGCTGCGGCCATGTGCAGGCCGGCCGGCGTCATCATCGTGCCGGCGACATAGAGATGGCTGGCGACCAGGTTGCGTTCGGCCAATTGGGCGTCCAGCTCGAGATAGCCGCTGACATAGCCGAGCGCCGAGAGCGACAGCACGTCGAGGTTGAACGGCGACAGGTAATACGGGCGCTTGCCGGCGGCCTTGAGCTTGGCCACCTTCGCCTCGAGATAGGGCGGCAAGTCCTGCATGTGGTCGACATTGACGATTTCGACGTCGGCGCCCATCAGCTTGTCGAGGAACAGGTTGCCCTGCAGCAAAGGGCCCTTGACGCCATGCACCAGCACCAGCGAGCAGTCGAGGCCCAGCTTGCGGCAGGCGGCGGTGATCTGGCGGCACCAGTTGGACTGGGTATAGGCGCCGCACACCACCGTGTCGGCGCCCTGCGCCAGGATCTCGGCGAACACGAATTCGAGCTGGCGGGTCTTGTTGCCGCCGAAGGCAAGCCCGGTCAAGTCGTCGCGCTTGATGAAGATTTCCGGCCCGCCCAGGCGCTTGCTCAGTCGCGGCAAGTGCTCCAGCGGGGTCGGCAGATGCGCCAACGACACCCGGGGAAACTCGGCGATCTGCGCCGCCAGTTCGACCGGCGTCAGCGGCAGTCGGTTGGTGGTCGCGCGGTCCATGCTTGCCTTCGGCTTGCCGGCCGCAGGCTAGCGCATTTGCCGTCGCCGGCGAAAGGCAGTCCTGCTATGCCGCCGCCTTGCGCGCCAGCACCTCCGACAACTTGGTCGCCAGTTCGGTCCGGCGATAGGGCTTGGCCAGCACCTCGGCGTCGGCGCCCAGGAAACCCGCCTGGGTGATGGCATTGCGCGGATAGCCGGAAGTGAACAGCACCTTGAGCTGGGGCCGCTGGCGGCGGGCCTCGACGGCCAGGTCGGCGCCGGTCATGCCGCCCGGCAGGATGACGTCGGTGAACAACAGCTCAATTCCCGGCGTCTCCTGCAAGAGTCGCAGCGCCGCGTTGGCGTCCGGCGCCACCACGACCTGATAGCCGAGCCCCCGCAGGAGCTCGGCCACATGGGTGCGCACGGCCGAGTCGTCCTCCACCGCCAGAATTACCTGTTGTGTCGCCTGCGGCTTCGTCGGTTCCTCGATGTCCGTCATTTCCTTCTCCTCGTCTACGCTCTGTGCCCGCGGCAGGTAAAGCCTCACCGCCATACCGACGCCCAGTTCGCTATGGATTCGGATTTGGCCGCCCGACTGCTGCACGAAGCCGTGCACCATGCTGAGCCCCAAGCCACTGCCCTGACCGACGTCCTTAGTGGTGAAGAACGGTTCGAAGACGCGGGCCAACACCTCGCTGGACATGCCCGTGTCGGTGTCGGTCACCGCCAACAGGACGAATTGCCCGGCGATCGTTTCGGCCGCGCTGCCGTCCTCGCCGTCGACTTCGTCGACGTTGCTGGCTTCGATGGTCAGGCTGCCGCCCTGCGGCATGGCGTCTCGCGCGTTGATCGCCAAGTTGAGAATGGCGGCCTCGGTCTGGGTCGGATCGATCGCGCATTGCCAGAGATCGGGCGCGGACTTGACCGCGATGACATAAGTCGCGCCCAACGCGCGGCGCAGCAATTTGGCGGTCGTCTCCAGCAGGGCGGCCACGTCAATTCGTGCCGGCTCTAAGGCCTGCTGCTGGGAGAAGGCCAGGAGCTGCCGGGTCAGCGAGGCGCCGCGCTCCGCCGCTTCGATCACTCGGGCGACCAATTCGTGCTCGCGCGGGCGCTCGTGAATGGATTCTTCCAGCATGTCGAGGTTGCCAACCACGACGGCCAGCCGGTTGTTGAAGTCGTGCGCGATGCCCCCGGTCAATTGACCGACGGCTTCCATCTTCTGCGCTTGCCGCAGGCGCTGTTCCGTCTGGCGACGCTGCTGCGCCTCCAGCGCCAGCGACAAGATGTCGGCGACCGAACCGGCGAAGCTGATCTCATCCTCGCTCCAATGCCGTGCTGGTCCCACATGCTCGCAGCACAGTACTCCGCGCACGCCCTCGCTGGTGCGCAAGGTGGCGTCCAGCATGGAGGCGATGCCGAGGGGCTTCAGGTAGCCGGCCGCGAACTCGGCGGTGCGCGGATCGTTCGGCGCGTCATGCGCGGCGATGGTGCGCAATTCGTCCAGTGCGTCGAAGTAAGCGGGGTAATCCTTGGTGGCCAGGCGCATCGCGGTCTGTTGCGGGTCTTGGCCCTGAACGTACAGATGCTGCGACACGATGGCCTGGCGGTCTGCGGTGTAGAGCCAAACGCCGACCCGGGTGACTTCCAAGACCTTCGCCACCTGCTCGCAAATCATGGGCAGTTGGGCGGCGATCTCGCCGGCCGATAGGGACTTGCTGCGCGCCAGCTTGGCCAATGCCTGGAACTGCCGGCGTTGCCGTTTGGCGTTGGCCCGCAAGGCCGCGTCGGCCCGGCGCAGGGCGGTCACGTCGGTGCGCAGGCCCAGCAGCCCGCCGTTGCTGGTGCGGCGATCCTCCATGCGCAGAATGCGGCCATCGTGCCATTCCACCTCGATCGTCTGGGCGCCGCCGGCACGTGCCGTACCGCGCATGGCCTCATAACGTGTGGGATCCGCCTCTGGCTTGGCGACCAGGCGGCGCTCGATGACAGCTTGGGTGATCTCCCGGTTCGGGGTGCCGGCGGCGAACTTGTCCACCAAGTCGGGCAACATGTCGCGCAGCGCCTGGTTGCAGGTAACGAAGCGGTCCTCGGCGTCGTACAGCACGAAGCCGGCGCCCAGGTTCTCGATGGCGTCGCGCAGCAGGGCCTCGCTTGCCTTTAACCGCTCGCGCATGGTGACCTCGGCGGTCACGTCGCTGGCGGAGCCGCGATAGCCCTGGAAGTTTCCCTGCTCGTCGAAGACCGGTTTGCCGGCGACCTGCATCCATTTGTCGACGTTGCCATGAGCGATGCAGCGATAGACGAAATCGCGGAATGGCCGACGTTTCTCCAGGTCCAGCAGGTGCTGGCCCCAAACGTCATGGTCGTAGTCCGCATCCAAAAGGTCGCGCCGGGTCTTGCCGTAATGCCATTGGGGGGCACGCCGACGATGCGCTCGACATTGTCGGACATATAGATGAAGCGCAGGTCGCCGTCGGTTTCCCACAGCCAGTCGCCGGCCGTCTCAGCGAAGTCACGGAAGCGTAGTTCGCTTTGCCGCAGGGCCTCCTCAGCGCGCTTGTGCTCGGTGATGTCGACGTGGCTGACAACGAACTGGCCGTCGGCGGTGCGCTTGGAACTGCTGCGCAACCAACGGCCGTTGCCGAGTTGGCTGACGCTGTCGGCCTCACCGGGATTGGCCAGGTGCTGCAGCTGCGCGCACTAGGCCTCAGCCGGCATGATCGCGCCGTGTGCCGTTTGCGGGCGCGCGCCCTGGCGCAGCAGCTCAGACAGCGTCAGTCCTTGGCGGACCGCATCGGCCGACAGTTCGAAGACCGCCAAGAGCCGCGTGTTCCACAGCACCAGCCGGTCGTCCGCGTCGAATAGCGCGAAGGCCTCGGTGGTGGCGGACAGCAGGTCCCAGGCGGTTTGCCGTTCCCGCAATTGCCGTTCCAGTCCGAGACGGCGTTCCTTGGCCCTCTCGTAGTCCTCAAAGCCCCGGTGGATGGCGGTGGCGGCCGCGTGCATGGCAAGGGCGAATACCACCACCATCAGCGCGGTCAGGCCATGCGCCAAGTCAGGTTGCGTGCCAAAATGCACGATCCAGGGAATTAGCACGGTAGCGGAATAGACCCTGGCGACCGCGGGCAGGGCGGAAAGCGTGGCCGTGGCGCCGGCCACCATGCCGTAGGCGACCACCAGCAGCACGTGTTCATATTGGCGCGGCAGGTGGTCGACGAACAGGGCAAGGATGCCCCAAAGGCTGCCGGCGGCCAGGGCGAACAGCATGGCGCGGCGATGGCCCCGCGGCGAGATCGGCCGCGCGCGGGTCTGGCCGCGGCGGCGGAACCACAGCAGCAGCGGCACCCCGACCGAGAGCCAACTTGCTAACAGCCAGATGGCCACGAGCGCGACCGGGAGATGTGGCCACAACAGCACTGCCGTCAGGGTGGACATGCAGAGCGTCACGCCCGCATTGATCGGCGTCTGCCGCGCGAAGGTCGCGCGGGCGCCGCCGCCAACCGTGGTCGACGCCTGGCTCACGGCTGGCATGGCGAAGCCAGCCGCGGGCGCGCCGGGAGGGCGTGGAAGGATCTACCGAGCATGACGGTCCTTGGCTGCCCCCATAACAGAACAGGCGGGGTTGCCAAGCAGTTAACAAGGCATAGGCGACGGCGAGCGGGCGCGGCGGTCCTGGCGGATCAGGTCGGCGGCTTTTTCCGCGATCATGATGGTCGGCGCATTGGTGTTGCCGGAGGTGATCGTGGGCATGACCGAGGCATCCACCACGCGCAGGCCGGTCAAGCCATGCACGCGCAGGCGGTCATCGACCACGGCCAGGCCATCGTTGCCCATCCTGCAGGTGCCGACCGCGTGAAAGATGGTCGTGCCGATCTCAGCCGCCGCGCGGACCAGTTCCTCCTCGCTCTGGAACTGCCGGCCGGGCTTGAACTCCTCGGGCGCGAAACGGGCCAGCGCCGGGGCGGCGGCGATGCGCCGGGTCAGCCGGATCGCCTCGGCCGCCACCCGCCGGTCTTCCGCCGTCGCCAGGTAATTCGGCCGGATCGTCGGCTGTGTGGTGGGGTCAGCGCTCTGGATATGCACCTGGCCGCGGCTTTCGGGACGGAGGTTGCAGACCGAGGCCGTAAACGCCGGAAACGAGTGCAGCGGCTCACCGAAACGATCCAGGCTCAGTGGCTGCACGTGATATTCGAGGTTCGGCGTTTCCAGATTGGCATCGCTTCTGGCGAAGCAGCCGAGCTGGCTCGGCGACATGGTCATCGGACCGCGCTTGAACAGGAAATATTCCAGCGCCATGCCGGCCTTGCCGAGCAGGCTGTTGGCCCGTTCGTTGAGCGTGCGGGTATGGCTGACCTTGTAGGCCAGGCGCAGCTGCAGGTGATCCTGCAGGTTCTCCCCCACCCCGGGCAGGGCATGCGCCAGGGCAATGCCGTGTGCCGCCAGCAGCGCGGGCGCGCCGATGCCCGATAGCTCCAGCAGCTGCGGCGAGCCGATGGCGCCGGCCGACAGCAGCAGTTCGCCGCGCACGGCGGCCTTGCGGGGCTGTCCGTGCTGCAGGAAGTCCAGGCCGATGACGCGCCGGCCTTCGAGCAGCAGGCGGGTCGCCTGCGCATGCGTCACGATCCGCAGGTTCGCTCGGCTGGCCACGGGACGCAGAAAGGCGCTGGCCGCGTTCCAGCGCACGCCGCGTTTCTGGTTCACCTGGAAATAACCGCAGCCCTCGTTGTTGCCGCGGTTGAAGTCGTCGGTCTTAGGAATGCCGATCTCCGCCGCCGCAACGCGGAAGGCGTCCAAGATCTCCCAGGTCAGGCGCATCTCCTCCACGCGCCATTCGCCGCCGCTGCCATGCGCCTCGTCGGCGCCGCCGGCGAAATCCTCCGAACGCTTGAAATAGGGCAGCACGTCGTCCCACGACCAGCCGACGTTGCCCAGCTGCCGCCATTGATCGTAGTCGCGCGCCTGGCCGCGCATATAGATCATGCCGTTGATCGAGGAGCAGCCGCCCAGCACGCGCCCGCGCGGGTAGTTGAGGGCGCGGCCGTTGAGTGCCGCTTCCGGCTGGGTCTTGAAACACCAGTCGGTGCGCGGGTTGTTCATCGTGAACAGATAGCCGACCGGGATGTGGATCCAGAAGTAATCGTCCTTGCCGCCGGCCTCGAGCAGCAGAACGGACACGTCCGGGTCGGCCGACAGCCGGTTGGCCAGCACGCAGCCGGCGGGACCGGCGCCCACCACCACGTAGTCGAACGCGCCGATCGATTCCCCGGCGCTGTCCGCCGCTGTCATGCCGTGCTCCCTGGCCCGCCCCGCGGGCCGGGGATTATCGGCGGCCAGGCCGCCCCAGGGCAATCCGCCCGCGCTACTTCGCCGTCAGATAGCCGTCGATGGTGGCGGCGTCCGCTGCGCGGATGGTCATGCCGTTGGGACCGGCGCCAACGCGCGTGACCAGGGTCTTCAGGTCGCCGTTCCTGCCGAACTCGTCCCATTCCTTGGAGCCGGCCTTGAACACCCAGAGCCGATTGTCCACCACCTTGGTGGCATAGCCCGGCTTGTCGAAACCGGCCGACTGTCGCATTTGGGCACAGCCCGCGGCCAGCGCCAGGGCCGCCACTGCCACCATCGCCAACATGCTTCCGCGCATCCCCGCCCCCAAGCTTGCGTCGCGGCCGGACGCTAGCGGGCAGACACGACGATCGTGTTGTCGTTCGATTTCAGTTTGGTGACGGGATCGTCAACGCCGGCCGCGCAGGATCGAGCCCAGCACACCGCGCACGATCTCCTGGCCGATCCGGCTGCCGACGGCCCGGACGACACTCTTGGCCAGGGCCTCGCCGATGCCCTCGCGGTTGCCACGGGGCGGCGGGCGCTGCCGTTCCATGGGCGCGTCCTCGCGCGGCAGCGCGCGTTCGCGCCGCGGCGCCACTTGCGGTGGCCGGCTGGCGGGCGTCGGCGCGGCGCGGTTCTGCAACATCTCGTAGGCCGAGACGCGGTCGAACACCCGGTCGTATTTGCCGCCATGCGGGCTGGCGGCGATCACCCGCCGGCGCTCGTCGGGCGCGAGCGGACCCAGCCGGCCGGCGGGCGGCGCGATCAGCGTGCGGGCGACGATGCCGGGCGCGCCGTCCGGCCCCAGGGTGGAGACCAGCGCCTCGCCAACCCGCAGCTGGCCGATGGTTTCGGCGGTGTCGAAGGCCGGATTGGGCCGGAACGACTCGGCCGCCGCCGCGATCGCCTTGCGTTCCTTCGGCGTATAGCCCCGCAACGCATGCTGGATGCGATTGCCGAGCTGGCCCAGCACGACGTCGGGCAGATCGGCCGGGTTCTGGGTGACAAAATAGATGCCGACCTCCTTGGAGCGGATCAGCCGCACCACCTGCGCCACCTTGTCGAGCAGCGCTCTGGGCGCATCGTCGAACAACAGATGGGCCTCGTCGAAAAAGAACACCAGGCGTGGCTTCTCGGCGTCTCCCACCTCGGGCAGGTTCTCGAACAGTTCGGACAGCAGCCAGAGCAGGAAACTGGCGTAAAGCCGAGGCCGCAGCACCAATTGGTCGGCCGCCAGGATGTTGATGTAGCCGTGGCCCGAGGTGTCGGTGCGCAGGAAGTCGGCGAGTTCCAGCGCCGGTTCGCCGAAGAAACGCTCGGCGCCCTGCTGCTCCAACAGCAACAGCGAGCGCTGAATCGCGCCGACCGACGCCGAGGACACCTAGCCCAGGCTGCGCGAAAGCTCGCCCGCGCGTTCCCCCACCAGTTGCAGCAGGGCGCGCAGGTCCTTGAGGTCCAGCAGCAGTAGGCCTTCGTCGTCGGCCAGACGGAAGGCGATGTTGAGCACGCCCTCCTGCACGTCGTTCAGTTCCAGCAGCCGAGCCAGCAGGAGCGGACCCAGGTCGGAGACGGTGGCGCGGACGGGATGGCCTTGCTCGCCGAACAGATCCCAGAGGATGGCGGGAAATGCCCGGCCGGCATAGCCGGCGAGGTCCAGCTCGGCCGCGCGCCGGGCCAGGAACGGCTTGTCGCCGCCAGCCGCCGCCACGCCGCAGAGGTCGCCCTTGATATCGACCGCGAACACCGGCACGCCAGCTGCCGACAGCCCCTCGGCCAGCACCTGCAGCGAGACGGTCTTGCCGGTTCCGGTGGCGCCCGCGATCAGGCCGTGCCGGTTGGCCAAACGCAGCATCAGATGCTGGGCCGCCTCGCTGGCGCCGCCGATGAGAACGCGGTCCGCCATCGCCGCCGGCGCTACTCGGCGGCGTCGCGCCGTGCGCCGCCGTCGCGATAGCGCTCACGCAGCGGCTCCCAGTCCTCCGAGCCGAAACGGCGGAACATCTCGCGGATCGGAATGTCGGCGAGCGGCGCTGGATGCTTGTTGGTCCGCTTCAACTCGGACAGCGCCGCATCGCAGGCGCCGATGATGCTCATCATCAGGAGCGCCGGGACGATGGCGATCTTGTAGCCATCCGCGGCGGCCTTGTTGAGGTCGATGTCGGGCGTCTTGCCGCCGCGCACCACGTTCAACAGGCACGGTCCCTTGACCAGTTTGGGCACTGCCGCCACTTCCTCGGGCGTCTGCGGCGCTTCCAGGAAGGCGACATCCGCGCCGGCGGCCAGCGCCGCGTTGGAGCGCCGGACCGCTTCCTCGAAGCCGGCGCCGGCGCGCGAATCCGTGCGGGCGATGACCAGCGGTCCATGCTTGCCGCGCGCGTCGGCCGCGGCGCGGATCTTGGCGACGAAATCCTCCAGCGGCACGAGTTCCTTGTTTTCCAGGTGGCCGCATTTCTTGGGAAAGGTCTGGTCCTCGATATGCAGGGCCGCGGCGCCGGCCTGCGCGTAGGCCTTGACCGTGCGGTAGGCGTTGAGTTCGTTGCCATAGCCGGTGTCGGCGTCGGCGATCACGGGCGCATCCACCACGGCCGCGATGCGCGCCACGTTCTCCACCATCTCCGTCATGGTGACGAGGCCATAGTCGGGATAGCCGCAAGTGGCCGCCGTGCCGGCGCCGGTCATGTAGACAGCGGGGAAGCCGGCCTGCCGCACCAGCCGCGCCGTGATGCATTCGAAGGCGCCGGGCGCCACCACCATGCCCTTGGCCATCAGGCCGCGTAGTTCGTCGGCGCGCGTCATCAGCTTCCTCCCGGCATTCCCCGCCGGCTGACAAGGCGGGCGGGGCAGTGTATGTCGCGGCTTCCGGCGCGCACAAGCCGGGTTCTTGGAGAGCGCCAGGAATGCATGCCGAAGTAAGGCTGAAGGCGGCCTTCGTGCCGGTGACGCCATTTCAGCAGAATTGCTCGATCCTATGGTGCGAGGCGAGCGGCCGGGGCGCCCTGGTCGATCCCGGCGGCGAGATCGACCGCGTGCTGGCGGCGGCGGAAAAGCGTGCGGTCAGGATTGAGAAGATCCTGGTGACGCACGGCCATCTCGATCACGCCGGCGCGGTGGCGGCGGCGGCCGAGCGGCTCGGGGTGCCGATCGAAGGGCCGCACCGGGACGATGCCTTCTGGATCGAGGCCCTGGCCGAGCAGGGCAGGCGCTGGGGCCTTGCCGAATGCCGGCCCTTCACGCCCGACCGCTGGTTGCAGGACGGCGACAGGGTGATGGTTGGCGAAGCGGAGCTGCGCGTCATCCACTGCCCCGGCCACACGCCCGGGCACGTGGTGTTCGTCCATGCGCCCTCGCGGCTGGCGGTGGTGGGCGACTGCCTGTTTCGCGGCTCGATCGGTCGCACCGACCTACCGCGTGGCGATCACCGGCAATTGCTGCGCTCGATCCGCGACAAGCTCTGGCCGCTGGGCGAGGACGTTCAGTTCGTGCCCGGCCACGGCCAGATGTCGAGCTTCGGCTGGGAGCGCAAGACCAACCCCTTCGTCTCCGATATGGCGCTGGCGCAGGAACTGGACGGCTAGAAGGCCGCCTCCAGGATACTCATCACCGCTTCCGGCGTGCGGATGGCGCGCGGGTTGGAAAAGGTCCAGTCGTCCAGCATGCAGTTTTGCGCCAGCGTCGGCAGTTGCTCGCGGGCGATGCCGACCTGCCTGAGCGTGCGCGGCATGCCGAGCCCGGCGATGAAGCGGTCGAGCACGGCGCCGGCCGGCTCGCCGGGCTGGCCGAGGGCCGCGGCGATCTCGGCCTGGCGTTCGGCGTTGACGGCGCGGTTGTAGTCCAGCACGCAAGGCAGCATCACACAGCTCGTATGGCCGTGCGGCACGTTGGCGCTGCCTCCCAGGATGTGGCCGATGGCATGGCTGGCACCCAGCCGCGTGCCGGTGACGATGCCGGTCATGGAGATCCAGGCACCCATCATGCAGGCCAGCCGCGCTTCCAGGTCGGCGGGATCGTTCTTGACCCGTGGCAGCGCCATGCCCAGCACGCGCAAGGCGTGCAGCGCCGCGCCATCGGTATAGGGGTTGGCATCGAGCGAGCAATAGGTCTCGACCGCGTGATCGACCGCGCGAATGCCGGTCGACAGCCACAGCCATTGTGGCGTGTGCACGGTGATGGCGGGGTCCAGGATCACCGAAACCGGAATGATGCCGGGGTTCATGTAGCTCTGCTTCAGCTTCTTGCGGGCATCGGTGATGCCGGCCCGGGCATTGAACTCGCCGCCGGAGAGCGTCGTCGGCACCGCCACCTGCCGCACGTCGGGCGCGGCAAAAGCCGGGATCTGCCGCTTGCCCTTGTCATCAAGCGTGGTGCGAAAGGGCTCCAGGCCATCGACCTCGCGGATGCCGTGCTTGAGGCAGATCGTCACCGCCTTGCCGCCGTCGGTCACCGATCCGCCGCCGACGGTGACCAGCAGATCGGCCCCCGCCTCGCGCGCCTTGTTAGCGCAGGCCACCACGGCCTCGCGCGGCGAATGCGGCGGCATATCGTCGTGCAAGCCAACGCAGCGCGGGCCGAGCAGCTTGACGATGTCACCGACCACGCTGGTCTCGCGGTTCAGGCTGCGCCCGGTCAGCAGGAAGACCCGTCTTGCGCTCAGCCGGTCGGCCTCGGCCGTGACCGCCTGTGCCGCCGGCTGGCCGAAGATCACGCGGTCGAGCTTGGTGAAGACGATGCTGCCGCTTTGCATGGACCCCCCAATCGATGCTTGAGCCAGCATCTCAGAAATAGGCGATCAGCCGGCCGCATGCCGCGACCGCAAGCCAGAGCGCCAGCGACAACAGGGCGGCGGCCCGCAAGGCGAGCGGCAGCGGCCTGTGCGGCGGGCAGTCGGCGATGGCCGTTTCGCCGAACACGCCAACGGCGGCCGCATTGGCAAGGCCGAGCCCGATCAGGCAAGCCTTGATCCACAGCACGGGGTTTTGCGCGACATGGCTGGCCTCGGCGATGAACAGGGCGGCGCCGCTTGCGGCCAGCAAGGCGAAGGCGGCGAGCGCCACCCGCCGGGTGGGCCGCAGCACCGCCGCCGGCGGGGTGGCGGCGAAGGCGCCCAGCAGACGCGCGTCCATGATCGCCACCGCCCCGGCAAAAGCCGCCAACGCCAGAACGTGCCCGACATTGGCCGCCGGATAGAGCCAGACCGACTGGCGCACCGCCTCGCCGTAGGCCGACTGCTCCAGCGCCAGCAACAGTGCTGGCGCGTCTTCGCGCATCAGCGCATCTCGATCGTCTTGCCGTCGACGGTGACGCGCTCCGCGCGCAGCTCGTTTTTCTCCACCGTCGACACATAACCAAAGGCGGATATCGTCTTGCCGACCGCCATCAGTTCCGCCAGCGCACCCCGGTTCAGCATGCGCGAGACCGGCGCCAGCACGATGATCCAGCGCTTGCCGTTGGCCTCGACGTTGAGCACGACATGCGGGTTCTGATACTCCGACGTGACGATCAGGCCGCTAATCGTGATCGGGTTGGCGGCGTCGTAGCTGCCCCAGCCGTGGTGCGCCAGGACGACCCCGCTGGCGGTCATTGCCGCCGCCCAGAACAACGCGATCGCAGCCCACGTTTTTCCAGCCATCGCTCGTCTCCCGATCCGCCGCCTGCGGGTGAACATGGATCGCGCACCAAGCAGGCGCCGCCCCGCCGTCTCAGGCGGCGCGGAACCTGATCTTGGGGCAGGGTTCGTTGCCGGTCGGGAGCACCGCCTGCAACTGCATGCCGATGCGGATCTCCTCCGGCTTCAGGTCGATCAGCTCGGTGATCAGGCGCACGCCGGGCGCATCGGCGAACTCAACCAGGCCGATGGTCACCGGCACGCGGGCCTTCAGATCCTCGGTGAAGGGGTGGCGCACGACGCTCCAGGTATAGAGCGTCGCCCGGCCACTGACCGGTTGCCAGGCGATGTCGGCGGCCTGGCAATGCGGGCAGCGTTTCATCGGATACCAATGCCGCTTGCCGCAGGCCCGGCATCGCGGGAAGCTCAAGCGCCCCTGGCGAACATCATCCCAGAAGCCACGGAATTCGGGTCCGAAACGCGCCTCCTTGTCGAATTCGACGGCAACGCTCATCGGCCGAGCACCAGGGCGGCGAAATCCGGCACCGACAGGCCGGTGACGAGGCCGAGTTCGGCGTCCTTCACCTGCACCGCGCCGGCTTCGCCGCGGAGCTGCCGCACCGCTTCGGTCACATGCTCGACTGCCAGCCGGTAGCTGTAGGACAGCAGCCCGCCATGGGTGTTGACCGGCAGCTTGCCGCCGAGCCGGGTATGGCCGGCTTGCACGAACTCCCCCGCTTCGCCCTTGCCGCAGAAGCCCAAGTCCTCGAGCTGCATGAGGCACGAGACCGTGAAACAGTCGTAGAGCTCGACGAAGTCCATATCGGCCAGCTTGAGCCCGCAGGTGCGTTCCAGATGCGCCTTGGCGGCGCCCACGCTGGGCAGGGTCATCAGGTTGGCGCGCTGGGTGAAGGCATCGTCGGCGCTGATGCGTTCGGAGGCGAACCCGACGCCTTTCACGTAAATCGGCCGCTTGCGGCAATCGCGCGCGCGCTCTTTGCTGGTCATGATGAAGGCGCCGGCGCCGTCGCTGATCAGGCAGCAATCGGGATAGCGCAGCGGATCGGCCACCACCGGCGCCTTGAAGTAATCGTCGAGCGTCATCGGCTTCATGTTCTGGCCGCGGCCGGTCCGCCGGCTGTTCTCGCGCTGGTTGATGGCGATTGCCGCCAGATGCTCCAGCTTCAGGCCGTAATCGTGCATGTAGCGGTGCGCGAACAGGGCGAAATAGGTTGGCTGGGCATTGAAGCCATAGGGCTTCTCGAAGGCGATCTTGGCGGGATAGAGGTCGTGGAAGGCATAGGGCCCGCCCGGCCGGGTGCCCCAGTCGACGCCGAAATAGCAGAGCACGGTACGGCAAAGCCCGGTCTGGATCGCCATTTGTGCCAGCAGCGGCGCGCCGATGGTGCCGGCCCCGGCATAGGACATCGAGGCATCGAAATAGCGGTCGATGCCAAGCTGGGCCGCCAGCCATTCATGCGGCACGCTGGTTGGCATCACCACGCCGTCGGAGACGATGCCGTCGATGTCGCCGGCCTTCAGTCCGGCATCCTCCAGCGCCGCCATGACGGCATCGACGGTCAGTGCCCGCACATCCTTGTCGGAGCGGCGCGCCGGCGGCGTCTCGCCAATGCCGACGATGGCGATTTCCTGCAACATCGATGCCTCCATGGACTGCGCCAAGCTCACGGCCCGGAGCACGGCCTGTCAAGCTCAGGGGCGAGTGTAGCTGCTCTGTTCCGCCGCCGTACCCAGCGCCGCCACGGCCTCCGGATTCAGCATGGTTGAAAGGTCGCCCGGCGGCTCACCCAGCAGCACCGCCTTCACCGTGCGGCGCAGGATCTTAAGGCTGCGATTTTTCGGCAGGTCGGCTACGAACACCACGCGCTTGGGTCGGAACGAACGGCCCAGGCCCTTGGCCACGGCATCGGCCATGGCCTTGGCCAAGGCCGCGTCGGGCCGGGCACCCGGCGCCGGCACGCAAACACAGGACACCGCCTGGCCGCTGATCGGGTCGGGTAGGCCAACCGCGGCGGCTTCCGAGACCAGCCCGGTGCCAGTCAGCAGCCCCTCGATCTCCGCTGGCCCCGTGCGCTTGCCCGAGATCTTCAGCGTGTCGTCGGAGCGGCCGGTGACGAACCATTGTCCATCGGCATCCCTGACCGCCAGGTCGCCCTGCCGCCAGAGGTCGGGGAAGGTGCTCCAATAGGTCTCCAGATACTGTTCGCGGTCCCTCCAGAAACCACGCGTCAGGCCGATCGAGGGTGCCCGCAGCACTAGTTCGCCCACCTCGCCGGCGGCCGAGGAGCGGCCCTGCTCGTCCACCACGTCGGCCTGCATGCCGGGTATCGAGCAGGTGAAGGCGCAGGGCTTCACGGGATGCAGAAGGGTGCCGAACAGGATGCCGCCGGTGATTTCCGTGCCGCCCGACCAGTTCAGCATCGGCACCCGCGCCTTGCCGATATGCCGGAAAAACCAGTGCCAGGCTTCCTCGGTCCATGGTTCGCCGCCCGAAACGCTGACCCTGAGCGAAGACAGGTCGAGCCCGGCGACCGATTGCGGACCCTGGCGCATCAGGCTGCGGATCGCGGTCGGTGCGCTGCCCAGCACGCTCACGCTGTAATCCTGCACCATGCGCCACATGCGCGCTTCGTCGGGGAAGTCGGGCGCACCTTCGCCCAGCACCAGGGTCGCCCCCTGCATGCCGCAGGCAATGGTCGTATAGGGCGCCACCGCCCAGCCGAAGTCGGTGAACCACATGAAGCGGTCCGTGGGCTTGAGGTCGGCGCAAAGGATGAAGTCCGTCGTCATCTTGCCCAGCACACCGCAATGGGTGACGACGATGCCCTTGGGCCGGCCGCTGGTGCCGGAGGTGAAGATCAGCATGGCCGGGTCGTCGGCCGGCACCGCGATGCTGTCCAGGCGGTCGGGCTGGCCGGCCACGGCGTCCTGCCACCAGCTATCGCGACCGGGCTGCCAGGCGAGCGAATTGCCGGCCAATCGGTGCACGATGACGTGCTTGAGGCTGGGCGTCGCCCGCGCGGCGCCATCCATCTCGGCCTTCATCGCCACGACCTGGCCGCGCCGGCGCGTGCCATCGCAGGTGATCGCCGCCTTGGCTTCGGCCTCGTTCAACCGCTGCGCCAAGGCGTCAGCAGCGAAACCCGAATAGAGCGGCATGGCGATGGCGCCCAGCCGCAGCACGGCGTAGAGCGCCGCCACCGTCTCCGGCAACAACGGCAGGTAGATCGCCACCACATCACCGGCGCCGATCCCGCGCTGTCGCAGCGCGCCGGCCAGCCGGCTCGCTTCGCGGTCCAGTTCGGCATAGCTCCAGGTCTTGCGCTCGCCCGTCTCGGCTTCCCAGACGATCGCGGGCCTGGCTGCGACGGCGGTGCCGCGATGCCGGTCGAGGGTGTTCAGCACCACGTTGGTCGTGCCGCCAACGCACCATTGCGTCCAAGGCAGGCCGCGCGTGCTGTCGATGACCCTGGTGTAGGGCGTGGGGAAACGCAGTTCGGCGAAGCGCAACACGGCATCCCAGAACCATTCCGGATCGCCCGCCAGCCGCCCTTCCAGGGCGGTGAAATCGGTCAAAGCATGGCGGTCGAGGAAGGCGCGCAAATTGCTGCCGGCGACCAGCTCGGGCGAAGGGCGCCAGGCGAAGCCGCTGCCGCTCATGCCGCCGAGATGCCGCCGTTGACGCTGATCGCCTGGCCGGTCAGGTGACTGGCCTGCGGGCTGGCGAGAAACACCACGAGCGGTGCGATGTTCCGCGCCGCCGCCACGCCCAGTCGCGCGCGGCCTTCCGCCTTGACGAACAACTTGCGACTGAACTCGTCGGCCATCATGCGGTCATAGGAGATGGTGTCCTTGGTGATCGAGGGCGTGACGCAGTTGACCCGGATGCCGTGGCGAGCACCCTCGATGGCCAGCGTGCGGCTGAACATCAGCACCGCCGCCTGCACCGCGCCGTGCACGGTTTCGCCGGGCGTCGCCACCTTGGCCGCGTCGGCCGAGAAATTGATGATCACGCCGCCTTTCTGCGCCTGCATGATGGGATAGGCGGCAGCGCAGCAATGCAGCGCGGTCAGGAAATGGATCTGGATGGGCTCCATCACCTTGTCCATCGGGATCCGCTCAAACGGCCTGGGCGTCAGCCAGCCGCCGGAGGCCGCGTTGACCAGGATGTCGATGCGGCCGAAGCGGGCCCTGGTTTCGGCCATCAGCCGTTCGGCCGCTTGGGCGTCGCTGGTGTCGGCGACGATGGCATGCGCCTCGGCCCCAGGCGCACGGCGCCGGACCTCGGCCACCGCCTCGGCGCAGCGCGCGGCGTTGCGACCATTGACGACCAGCCGGCGGCAGCCGGCCTCGGCCAATTGGCAGGCGGCCTCGCGGCCGATGCCCGAACTGGAGCCAGCCATCACCGCCACGGCGTCGTGCAGGTTCGGCACCACCGTCAAGCCATCCTCCGTTTCGGTGCGGCCGGAGGGTAGTCGGCACCGCTTGGCGCGGCAACCGGCAAGCCGCCGGCCCCGCGGCCGACCTGCCATGCCGGAGGCAAAGATGGCCGGCCGCTTCCGGCCGGGGCCGAACTCGCTTATGGTCGAGGCGAACGGGGGCACTTGGCTTGAGCGAGCTCGCCATCGTCGCGGAATCGGTGTTGCAGGCGCTGTCCGCGGGGCTGCTGATCGGCTGCATCTACGGGCTTATGTGCCTGGGCCTCAGCCTGATTTTCGGCATCATGCGCGTAATCAATTTCGCGCAAGGCGAATTCCTGATGCTGGGCATGTATTTCGCCTTTTACGCCATGGCGGCGTTTGGCGCGCTCGGCATCCTGGGACCGCTCGTCGGCCCCTTCGTCGCGGCGCTGCTGGCGGCACCCGCGCTCTTTGTCTTCGGCTATCTGCTGCACCTGTTGCTGGTGCGTCGGGTGACCGGCGTGCGGGCGGTCGGCACCGAGGGCGAGGGGCACTACGCTCAGCTCATCCTCACGCTCGGCATCTCGCTGATCGTCGCCAATGGCAGCTTGGTCGCCTTCGGCTCTTTCCCACAGGTGGTGAAGACGCCGCTGTCCTCCACCGCGTGGGAACTCGGTCCGCTCTACGGCGATTTCGTCTTGGTTTTCGTCAACCAGGCGCGCGCCTGGTCCAGCCTGGTGTCGATCGCCGCCGCGATCGGGCTGGTGCTGTTCATGAGCCGCTCCGCGCTCGGCAAGTCGCTGCTGGCAGCCGCCGACAATCCCGAGGCGGCGATCTACATGGGCATCGACGTCGACCGGGCGCACCGCATCGCCTTCGCCATCGGCACCGCGGTGACGGCGGTGGCGGGCGGCCTGGTCGCCACCTACTATCCGTTCCAGCCCTATGTCGGCATCGAGTTCGTCATCATCATGTATGCCGGCGTGGTGCTGGGCGGGATCGGCAGCGTCAGCGGCGCCTTCCTGGGCGGCCTGTCCATCGGCTTGGTGCAACAGCTTTCCACCTTGGTGCTGCCGATCCAGCTGCAGAACGCGGCGATCTTCGTGATGTTTCTTCTGGTGGTGATGTTCCGCCCGCACGGCCTGTTCGGCCGCAGCGCGGAAAGGACCTGAGGCCATGGGGGACCGGCAGTCGCTCAACCGCTCGCTGACGGCGATCGGCGTCTTCGTCGTCGTCTATGTCCTGGTGGTGCTACTGATCGACAATTCCTATTACCGGCTGATGCTGACCCTGGTGCCGATCTGGGCGACGCTGGGTCTCGCCTGGAACCTGTTCAGCGGCTACAGCGGCCTCGTCTCGTTCGGCCATGCCTCGTTCTTCGGCCTTGGCGCCTACACCGCGACCCTGCTGCAGATCCATTTCGACGTGACATTCTGGTTTGGCATTCCCTGCGGCATGCTGGTCGGCGGCTTGGCCGGACTGGTCATCGGCTGGCCGACCTTCCGGCTGCAGGGGGTCTATTTCGCGCTGGCGATGCTGGCCTACCCGTTGGCTTTTCTCTACCTCTTCGAATGGCTCGGCTACCAGGAAGTCTCGCTGCCGATGAAGCGCGAGAACGCCGCCTACTACATGCAGTTCGACGATCAGCGCGCCTATATCGCGCTGACCCTGGGGCTGATGACCACCGCCATGCTGATCTCGCTGTTCGTCGAGCACTCGCGCTTTGGCCTGTCGCTGGTGGCGATCAAGCAGAACGAACTGGCGGCCGAGGGCGTCGGCATCGATACCAAGCGCTGGAAGCTGTTGGCGATCGTGCTGAGCGGGACGATCGCGGCGGCGGCGGGCGGGCTCTATGCCAAGGTGCTGCTGGTGGTAACCCCGCCGACCGTGTTCGGCATGATCACCTCGGCCCAGGCGCTGATCGTCACGCTGTTCGGCGGCGTCGGCACCTTTTGGGGGCCGGTGATCGGCGCCGGCTTCCTCATTCCCCTGGCGGAAATCCTGCATGGGGAGTTCGGTCACATCCTGCCGGGTATCCAGGGCGTCACGTTCGGCATCGCCATCGTGATCGTCATTATGCTGGCGCCTGAGGGCGTGTTCTGGAAAGTGCGCGACCGGTTTCGCCTGGGCGAGGGCAAGGCCGAACCAGCGCCCGGTTTCACCGCCGCCGAGTTGGCGCCGCCACCCGACCGGGCGGTGACCAGCGGCCAGACGGTGCTGGACGTCGGTGGCGTGTCCAAGCGCTTCGGCGGCCTGCTGGCGCTCAACCAGGTGACGTTCCAGGTCAAGGCCGGCGAGATCCTGGGCATTATCGGCCCCAACGGCGCCGGCAAGACCACCTTGTTCAACGTGTTGAACGGCTATTACCCGCCCAGCGAGGGCGGCGTCCGCTTCCTGGAGCAGGACTTGCTGGGTCTGAAGCCGAACCGCGTGTGCCGGCTGGGCATCGGACGCACCTTTCAGATCGTGCGCGCCTTTCCGCGGCTGAACGTGCTGCAGAACGTGGTGGTGGGCGCCTTCGTCCGTGCCGAGAACGATCGCGCGGCGCGGCGCATGGCCGAGGCGGCGGTTGCGCGGGTCGGTCTCGGCGGTTCGCGTCTCAAGCAGGCGGGCGGTCTGACCACCAAGGAGCTGCGCCTGATGGAACTGGCACGCGCCATCGCGCCGCGGCCGACCCTGCTGCTGCTGGACGAGCCGTTGGCCGGTCTGGGTCACGAGGAGGTCGAGGAGCTGTTTCCGATCCTGCAACGGCTGCGGGCAGAGGGCATCACCATCGTCATCATCGAGCACACCATGCAGGCCATGGTCCGGCTGGTCGACCGCATGGTGGTGCTGGACCACGGCATGGTGATCGCCCAGGGCGCGCCGGCGGCGGTGACGCGCGACCCCGCGGTGATCGAAGCCTATCTCGGCAAGAAATGGGCGGCGCATGCTCAGAATTGATGGGCTGAGTGTCGCTTATGGCGGGCTGAGGGCGCTGAGCGGTCTCGACCTGGAGGTCAATGACGGCGAGTTCGTGGCCATTGTCGGGCCGAACGGCGCCGGCAAGACGACACTCTTCAAGACGATTTCCGGCACGGTCACGCCGGTTGCCGGCCGCATCGAATTCGAGGGGCGCGACCTGCTGGCAATCCCGGCGGCCGAGCGCGCGCATCTCGGCATCGCCCACGTGCCGGAAGGCCGGCAAGTATTCAAGACCCTGTCGGTGTGGGACAACTTGCAGTTGGGGGCCTATCCACAGGCCGACCGGGGGGCTTTCGCGCGCAATATCGGGCGCATCGTGGAGCTGTTTCCGGTCTTGCACGAGCGGCGCGACCAGCTTGCCGGCACGCTGTCGGGGGGCGAGCAGCAGATGTTGGCGATCGGCCGCGGGCTTGCCTCCTCGCCCCGGCTGCTGATGCTGGACGAACCCTCGATGGGCCTGGCTCCCACGATCGCCGATGCCATCTTCGAGCGCATCGAGGAGGTGCACCGCCAGGACCGGGTGGCGGTGCTGCTGGTCGAGCAACGCGTGGCCGAAGCCCTGCAGTCGTGCGACCGGGGCTATGTGCTGGATACCGGCCGTGTCGTATTGTCGGGTACGCATACGCAGTTGATGGCGGATCCCACCGTCAAGCGAGCTTACTTGGGGATGTGAACGAGGGAGGACATGGGCATGAAAAGAAGCATTCTTCTTTCGCTGGCGGCGGGCGTGCTGCTGTCGGGCGGCGCCATGGCGCAGCCCAAGGAGGTGAAGATCGGCCTGATCGCGCCGCTGTCGGGTCCGTGGGCGCGGCAGGGCGAGCTCATGCGCAAGGGCGCCGAGTTGGCGGTCGACGACATCAACGGCTCCGGCGGAATCCAGGGGCTGGGCGGCGCCAAGATCCGGCTGATCGTCGGCGATGCCGGCGAGAACGCGGAAAAGGCTAAGAACGCGGCGCAACGACTGCTGTCCGAACATCCCGACCTGTCCGCGGGAACCGGCGCTTGGCTGAGTTCCTTCACGCTGGCCATCACCGAGGTGACGGAACGCGCCAAGCTGCCTTGGCTGACGCTGTCCTATTCCGAGCAGATCACGGCGCGCGGCTTCAAATACGTCTTCCAGACCTCCGCCACCGCCGCCGACCAGGCGCAGAAGACCCTGCCCATCATCATCAAGGCGGCGCAGGCCGCGGGCGCGGCGAAGCCCAAGACCATGGGCGTGATCTCCGATAACACCGCCTCGCCGGTCAACTTCATGAAGTTCATGCGCGAGAAGGGGCTGCAGGAGAACGGCGTGGAACTGGTGGTGGACGAGGTGTTCACCCCGCCGTTGGCCGACGCCACGCCGCCGGTGCAGAAGGTGCGCCAGCGCCGGCCAGACATGATGCTGGTCTATCCGACCGGTACCGCGGACGTGAAACTGGTGCTGGAGAAGTTCAAGGAGTTCAACCTGGACAAGGGTCGCCTGCCGATGTTCGGCAATGGCGCGCAGTTCGGCACGCCGGAGATCCTGAACGCCGTCGGCAAGGACCTGCTGGAAGGGTTCATCTTCAGTCTGGCGAACTGGCCGACCAAGGAAACCGAGGCCATGGCCAAGCGCTTCATGGTGCGGTTCAACGAGCCGTTCGTCGGCCAGGACCCGGTGTCCACCTATGGCGATGTCCAGCTGGTCAAGGCGGTGATCGAGAAGATGAAGAGCGCCGAGGCCGAGAAGGTGGCGGAAGGCTTGCGGGCAATCGACCTGAAGGGCGGCGTCGCGGCGTTCTATGCCGGCGGCAAGGTCAAGTTCGAGGACAACGGCCGGCGGGCCGATGCCGGCATCTACCTGGTGCAGTGGCAGAACGGCGTGCCGGTCACGGTCTATCCGCCGGAGGCGGCGCAGGCCAAGATCAATTGGCCGAAGAAGTAGACCGACGGCGGTTTCGTTCCGGGCGGCCCCGCGCGGGGCCGCCCGGCCTGTTTTCGGGAGCAGTCGATGGCCGAATGGGCCGCCCGCATTCACCGCCATGGCGGACCGGAGGAATTCCGCTATGAAGCGATCGCGCTCGGCCGGCCGGGGCCGGGCGAGGCGTTGGTGCGGCACTCGGCCATCGGCGTCAACTTCATCGATGTGAACCACCGGCTGGGGCGCTATCCGCTGGACGACATGCCGCGCATCGTGGGCATGGAGGGGGCGGGACGGGTGGAGGCCGTGGGCGCCGGCGTCGCTTCCCTCGCGGTCGGCGACCGGGTCGCCTATGCCGGGCAGCCAATGGGCGCCTATGCCACGGCGCGGCTGCTGCCGGCCGAGCGGCTGGTCAAGCTGCCGTCCGACATCGCGGACGAACTGGCGGCGGCGATCATGCTGAAGGGCATGACGGCGCAATATCTGCTGCGCGGCAGCTATCGCGTGGCGCCGGGCGAGACGGTGCTGATCCACGCCGCGGCCGGTGGCGTCGGGCAGATCGCCTGCCAGTGGGCCAAGGCGCTGGGCGCGCGGGTTATCGGCACCGTCGGCTCGGCCGCCAAGGCGGCGGTGGCGCGGGCGCATGGCTGTGACGAGGTGATCGTCTATTCCCGCGAGGATTTCGCGGAGCGCACGCGCCAACTGACCGGTGGCGAAGGCGTGCCGGTGGTCTATGACAGCGTCGGCGCCGCCACCTTCGAGGGCTCGCTGCGATGCCTGCGTCCGCGCGGCATGCTGGTCAGCTATGGCTATTCCTCCGGCCTGCTGCCGCCCTTCGACCTGTTCCGCCTGAACCACATGGGCTCGCTCTACGTCACTTGCGCCTCGCTGTTCACCTACACAGCTTCGCGCGCCGACCTGCTGGCCAGCGCCGCGGAGCTGTTCCAGGTGATCCGCAGCGGCCAAGTGAAGATCGACATCGTCGCCCGCCATGCCTTGGCGGACGCGGACAAGGCGCATCGGGCATTGGAATCCCGCGCCAGCGCCGGACCGATGCTGCTGATGCCGTGACTACAACGGCGTTGCCAGCAAGGTCGGGATCGCGGCCGTATCGGCCAGCACCAGCTTGTCGCGGAACAAGGGCCGGCCCGCCTGGAACACCACCTGGTCGCGATAGCTGCCGACGCTGAACAGGCGCGATTGCCCCTCGGTGTCGGTCTGGTAGACGGCGTAGCTGGCCTCCAAAGACCAGGTGTCGGAGCCGAGCCGGCGGATGCGCGGGCCGCCCACCAGGTGGCGGTCACGGTGGATGTTGAAGATGTTGGCCCGGCGCAACGCCACCACCCGGTCGCTCAGCATCGCCTTGTTCTCGCACAGCATGAGCGGCTGCGGCAGGCCCAGATCGGCGTTCTCGCGCGGCAAGATGCAATAGCGGCAGGGTTCGGCGAACAGTTCCAGCCAGTCTTCCAGCCGGTCCTCGTCCAGCAGCGCCGCGTAGTCGGCCAAGAGGTCAGCGACGGCGGCCTTGGCCTCGGCCTCGCTCACCTGACCGCTCCCGGCGGCTCCATGCCCATCAGCTCGGCGTAATAGGACCAGAAGCCGCGCAAGGGAATGTCGGTCACCCGGAAGTCGCAATCCACGATCGGTCCACGCCCGCCCATTTCGATGATCGAGCAGGCGTCCGGCTCGGCTTGCGTCGAGCGCTGCGCCAGCTCGATCGCCTCGCCATCCTCCATCGACACGAAACCGGCGGGTCCCGCCAGGTTCGACTGCCGCAGGCGGTGCTGGGTCAGCGCCTCGTTGTCGCCCTCGAAACCATAGAAGATCCAGAACAACTCGAACTCTGCCACGCCCTTAGTGCGCACCTGGCGCACCGCCAGGCTGTTGTTGATCTGCTGGAAGACGCAATTGGGGAAGATCGACAGCATGGCGAGGTTGAGGTCGTCGGGGAACTCGCGCTCGAACTTCAGCAGCGCCGGATCGGCCAGCTTCAGCGCATTGGCGCGCAACTGGTGCTGGCCATACTGGGCGACCGCGTCCTGGTCGCTGTCGCTGGCGGCATGCGCGTAGGTGAAATTGTGCCGGTGCCGGGCGTCCATGGCGACGCCGCCCTGCTGCGTCGCGCGATCGATGCCGAAGGTCACCATGAATTCGTGCAGCAGGCTGGCATGGTAGGTATCGCGCACGTTCTCCAGATAGAGCTTCCAGTTGCCGGCGATGCGCTGGCGCTGATAGCCCAGGATCCTCAGCGGCTTGTGGGTTGCGCGCCGCAGCTTCGCGGCGGCGAGGGGGCCAAGATAGTCGGCGAGCGGCTCCGGCGCCTCGGCAAAGGTGCCGAACACGGCGCCGCTCAGACATTCGACCCGCAGCTTGCGCAGGCCGTTGGCGGCGAAGTCGAACGACGGATCGAGGCCGCCTTTGCCGTTGACACCGTTCCTGAACGGCACCCCCACCAGGTTGCCCTGCTGGTCGTAGCTCCAGCGGTGGTAGACGCAAGTGTGCACCTTGCGATTGCCGCGCTGCTCGCGGCAGATGGTGGCGCCGCGATGCGCGCAACGGTTGACGAAGGCATGCACCCGGCCGTCGCGGTCGTGGTTGAACACCACCGGAGTGTCGCCGACCCAGACGCTGCGGAAATCGCCCGGTTTCGGGATCTCGGCCTCCAGCCCCAGGAAATTCCAGGTGGGTCCGCGGAACACCCTCTGCTGCTCGAGGTCGTAGAGCGCGCGGTCGTGATAGAGCCAGAAGGGAACCCGGCTGTAGTCCTGGCGCTGCCAGTGCACCTGCGGTTGCATGGCGGTCGTCCTATTCCTCGAGGCCATAGAGATCGCGCGCCGCGGCGGCGGAAATCTTGCCGAGCGCCAGGTCGCGGCGCACGGCCGCGCGGTCGCGTCGCTTGGGATCGCCCCAGCCGCCGCCGCCCGTCGTCTTGATGCGGACCAGGTCCCCGGCCGCGAGCGCTATGCCGGTGATCTTGCTCGGCAGCCGGCGTTCGCTGGCGGCACCGGGGTTGACCGTGATTTCGGTCCTGGCGCCGTCGCCGCCCTGGGCCAGGCCATAGGGCCCGAAGCGCATCCGATCGGCCAGGACAGTGAACTGGCCCTGGCCGGTCAAGAGCCGCACGTCGCGCTCCAGGCCCAGTCCGCCGCGATGAAGGCCGGCGCCGCCCGAGTCCGGCCGCAATTCGTAGCGCTCGATCCGCACCGGATGCAGCCGCTCGATCATCTCGATGGGCGTGTTGGCGGGGTTGTGGATCTGCGCCGAGCAGCTTTCCAGGCCGTCGCGCAAGGAACTGCCGCCCCAGCCGCCCACGCCGATCTCGAACAGCACCCAGCGCATGCCGCCGTCATCGCCCAGCCCGCTCAGCATGGTGGTCGTGGACATGCCGTAGTAGGCGGCGGGAATACGCTCGGGCAAGGCTTGCGCCAGCGCGCCGTTCACCACATCGCAGGTGCGGTGCAAGGTGGCCATGCGGCCGACCACCGGCGCCGGCGGCACGGCGTTGATCACGGTGCCGGCCGGCGCCACGATCCGGACGGGTCTGAAGCAGCCCTCGTTGACCGGTATGTCGGCGCCGATGGCGGCGACCAGGCAGTAGTGCACGACCGCGGTCGTCATCGATACCGAGCAGTTGATCGGCGCCGCGCGCTGCGTGGAGGAGCCGGTGAAATCCGCCACGATCTCCTCGTCCGCGACCGTCAGGTCGACCTGGATCTCGACCGGGTTGTTCGATACGCCGTCGTCGTCCAGCCGGTCGGCGAAGCGATAGCGGCCGTTCGGGATGCGGCGGATGCCGGCACGCATCAGCCGCTCCGAATAGTCGAGCAGCGCCTCGATATTGGCGCCGATGGTCGCCGGCCCCCAACGGTCGAGCAGTTCGATCAGGCCCTGCTCGCCGATCCTGAGGCTGGCCATCTGCGCTTCCATGTCGCCCCAGACATAGTCGGGCAGGCGGATGTTGGCGAACAGCAGTCGCTTGATGTCGCCCTGCAGCTCGCCCCGGCGATAGAGCCGCACCGGCGGAATGCGCAGGCCTTCCTGATAGATCTGCGTCGCGGTCATGAAATAGCTGCCGGGCGCGGTGCCGCCGACATCGACATGATGCGCCACGCAGCCGGCGATGCCGGCCAGCTGGCCGCGCCAGAAGATCGGTCGGAACATCACCAGGTCCGGCAGGTGCTGGCTGCCGCCAAGATAGGGGTCGTTGACCAGGAACACATCGCCTTCCTGCCACTCGTTGAGCGGCGCGGCGTGCTCGAGGACGAAACGCAGCGTCGGCCCCATGGCATTGACGAAGGTGGGGGCGGCGGCCGACTGGGTGATCAACCGCCCGTCGGTGTCAAGCAGCGCGGTGGCGAAGTCCAGCACCTCGCGGATCACGGTCGAATGCGCGGTGTATTGCAGCGTGACCGCCATCTGCTCGGCGACCGAGTCGAGGGCATTCTTCACTACCTGCATCATCACCGGATCGACCGCGACGGTCGCCTCGGCGTTGCCGGCAAGCTTGCGCAAGCTCATGCTTCTGCTCCTTCAGGCCGACTTCCGCCGGCTCAGCAACAGGTGGCGGTGCGGATCGACCGCCAGCCGCCATCCGGCGGGCAGCAGCGTCGTCGAGTCCTTCTGTTCGATCACCGCGGGGCCGCCGAAGGCATGATCGAGCGCCAATTGCTCGCGCTCGTAGACCGGGCAGTCGACGCGGCCGAGCCCGCGGAAATGCACGGGTCGCCGCCCCTTGGGCTGCGGCGGCGTGCCGGCGGCGGCAAGGCGCGGCGGCGCCGGATTGCCAACCCGTCCGGTCGCCGTCACCTTCAGGCTGACCGCCTCGATGCCGCGGTCGGGAATGTCGTAGGCATAGCGGCGCTTGTGCTCGGCATGGAAGCGCCGGGCGGTTTCCGCCAGCGCCGCCGCATCCAGCATCGGCGCCGGCAGTTCGATGCGCAACTCGTAGGCTTGGCCGACATAGCGGAGTTCGGCCAACGCCTGCATCGTGATATCGGCGTCGGCCACGCCGCTCGCCCGCACGACGGCCCGGCCGTCGTCGGCCAGGCGGGCAAGCAGGGCGTTGGCGGCGGTCAGATCGAGGCTCACCAGATTGCCGAAAAAGGCTTGGCGGAACTCGTGCCGAATGTCGCTGCCCAGCAGACCGACCGCCGAGGCGACGCCCGGCAGCGGCGGCACGATCACTTCGGGAACGCCCAGTTCCTCGGCGAGGTAGCAGGCGACCAGCGGACCGGCGCCGCCAAAGGCGATCAGCGCGTAGTCGGCGGGATGGCGGCCACGCTCGATCGACACCCGGCGCAGCGCGCGCACCATGAGCGCGTTGGAAACCTCGATGATGCCGGCAGCCGCGGCCTCGGCGCTCAGGCCGAGCGGCTTGGCGATGCGCTCGCTCATGGCCCGCTCGACCGCCGGCAGGTCGAGCTTCATCTCGCCGCCCAGGAAGTAGTCGGCGCTGAGCCGGCCCAGGAGCAGGTTGGCGTCCGTGGTGGTGGGCTCGGTTCCACCCAGGCCGTAGCAGACCGGACCGGGATCGGCGCCGGCGCTCTGCGGCCCCACCCGCAATGCGTCCGCTTCGTCGATCCAGGCGATCGAGCCGCCGCCCGCGCCCACTTCGACCACGTCCATGAACGGCACGCGGATCGGATAGCCGGTGCCGTAGCCGCCGCCGGCCTGCGCGCCGTGCCGGGCGCCGCCCACCTCGTATTCGGTGGACAACTCGATCCGGCCGCCATGCACCAGGGCCGCCTTGGCGGTGGTGCCGCCCATGTCGAACGAGATCACGTTGCCGCGACCGACCTGCCGGCCGATCGTGGCCGCCGCTACCACGCCGGCGGCGGGACCTGACTCGATGATGTTGACCGGGAAGCGGCGGATATCGGCCGAGCGCATCATGCCGCCCGAGGACTGCATGATATAAAGATCGCGCGCATAACCGGCGTCGGCGAGCTCGCTTTCCAGACGTGCGAGATAGCGGTCGACCAGCGGCATGACGGCGGCGTTCACCACCGCCGTGCTGGTGCGCTCGTATTCGCGGAATTCCGGGCAGACCTCGGCCGAGCAGGTGACATAGGCGTCGGGTCGCATGCGACGAATGGCCTCGGCCACCCGCTGCTCCTCTTGCGGTCGCGCGTAGCTGTGCAGGAAGCAGACGGCGAAGCTGGCCACCTCGCGTGCCAGCAAGGCCGCGATGCGCGCTTCGACCTCGGTCATGTCGAGCGGTTGCAGCACCTCGCCCTTGGGATCGAGCCGGCCGTCCACTTCCAGCCTGAGGTCGCGCGGCACCAGCGGCGCCGCCAATTCCAGGCGGTGGTTGTAGACATCGGGCCGCGCATGCCGGCGGATTTCCAGGACGTCGCGGAAGCCGCGATTGGTGATCAGGCCGATCCTGGGCGTTTTCTGCTGCAACAATGCGTTGGTCGCGGTGGTGGTGGCATGCACGATGCGCGATTGCGCCAACGCTTCGGAAAGACCGCCGTCCAGCAGCTTCTCCAGGCCCTGCATGATGCCGACCGACAAATCGGCAGGCGTCGTCAGCACCTTGTCGGCGCGGATGCCGCCCGCGCGGTCGATCACCACCACGTCGATGAAGGTGCCGCCGACGTCGATGCCGATGGTGACTTCGGGCATGTTCGCTTCACTCATGGCCGGCATTCTCGCCACCGCCCGTCATGCGTGCAACCCATGCGGCCGGCGCGTCAGCGCCAGGCCCAGACCGGCTGGTCGAGGCCGGCCACGCGGATCGGGTTGCCCTTAACGGCCACCTCGCGGAACTGGTAGACCATGGCCGCGGTCGGCGCGTAGATCTGGTGCTCGAAGACCAGGATGCGCACGACCGGCCGGTCGCTCTCGGGAATCGAGACGAATTCGGGCGAATCCTCGCGGTCGAGTTCGGCGAAGGAGACCGGGTGGATGCGCGCCACTTCCGCAGGGTTGGCGGCAAGCTGCGGCCGCTCGCCGCCCCACAGCACGACCGGCGTCACCACATAGCCTGATCGCGTGGGGTAGTCGTCCAGCCGGCCCAACACCGCGCCGGGACTGAGATCGAGGCCAATCTCCTCGTGCAGTTCGCGCAGCGCGCCTGCCTCCGCGGTCTCGCCCGGCTCCAGCCGGCCGCCCGGCAGCGCCCATTGCCCGGAATGACTGCTGAGGCGCGATGCCCGCTTGGTCAGGATCAGCGTCGGCGCGCGGTTCCGGCCGGCGATCACCGTCAGCGCCACGGCCGCGCGCTTGCGGCCGTCGGCGGCAAGCTCGCGATGCGCGAAGGCGTCCAGATGCCGCGTCATCCGCCGCCGCAAGTCGCCATCGAACGCGAGGCCGCGCATGCCCGCCTCAGGGCGCCCCGGCCGTCCGGTCGACGTGGCAAGCCGGTTCCCGCGCCGCCGGCAGGGCGAGCCGCCGGATGCCCGGTTCCGCGCGCGCGTCGACGACAGCATGCATGGTCCAATACTTTCCGGTTCGCGATCGGCCGTCAGCGCGGCAACAGGCTCTCACCCATCAGGAATTCGTCCACCGCGCGGGCGCATTGCCGGCCCTCGCGGATCGCCCAGACCACCAGCGACTGGCCCCGGCGCATGTCCCCGGCGGCGAACACCTTGGGGATGGAGGTGCGGTAGTCGGCCATGCTGGCGCGCACGTTGCCGCGCGCATCGAGCGCCACGCCGCTCTCCTCGATCATGCCCGCGCGCAGCGGCCCCAGGAAACCCATGGCGAGCAACACCAGGTCGGCCTTGAGCGTGAAGCCGCTGCCGGGCAGTTCTTGCATCTGCGGCCGGCCGTCCGGCCCGCTGCGCCAATTGATGCGCACGCAGTCCAAGGCCTCGAGCTGGCCGTTCCGGCCCAGGGCCCGCTTGGTCAGAACCGCCCAATCGCGCTCGCAGCCTTCTTCCTGAGAGGACGAAGTGCGCAGCTTGAGGGGCCAGTCCGGCCAGGTGAGCGCCTTGTTTTCCTTGGCCGGAGGACGCGGCAGGATCTCGAGCTGGGTGATCGAGGCGGCACCCTGGCGGACCGAGGTGCCGATGCAATCCGAGCCGGTATCGCCGCCGCCGATGACGATGACATGCTTGCCCTTGGCCGTGATCGTGCCAGCGGGCGCGGCCTTGGCCTCGTGGTCGCCGGCGACGCGCCGGTTCTGCTGCGGCAGGAAGTCCATGGCGAAGTGGATGCCGGCGAGCTCACGGCCCGGCACTTCCAGATCACGGGACCATTCGGCGCCTCCCGCCAGCACCACCGCATCGCAGCTCTCCATCAGCCGCGTGAAGGACAGCGCGCGGCCCACCTCGACGCCGGTGCGGAATTCAACCCCTTCCGCCGCCATCTGCCGCATGCGGCGGTCGATCAGATGCTTCTCCATCTTGAAGTCGGGAATGCCATAGCGCAGCAGCCCGCCGATGCGGTCGTTCTTCTCGATCAGGGTCACGCCGTGGCCGGCGCGGGCCAATTGCTGGGCGCAGGCCAACCCGGCGGGGCCGGAACCGATCACCGCCACGCGCTTGCCGGTGCGGTGCGAGGGCGGCTGCGGCTGAATCCAGTTTTCCTCCCAGCCACGGTCGACGATGGCGCATTCGACGGTCTTGATGGTGACCGGGTTGTCGTCGATGTTGAGGGTACAGGCTGCCTCGCACGGCGCCGGGCAGATGCGGCCGGTGAACTCGGGGAAATTGTTGGTGGAATGCAAGGCCTCCAGCGCTACCTGCCACTGTTCGCGATAGATCAGGTTGTTCCAGTCGGGGATCAGGTTGTTGACCGGACAGCCGCTGTGGCAGAACGGCACGCCGCAATCCATGCAGCGCGCCGCCTGGCGCCGCAGGTCCGGTTCCGCCAGCGGCTTGACGAACTCCTGCCACGTGGTTTTGCGCGCCTCGACCTTCTCATAAGGGCGGTCCAGGCGGTCGATCTCCAGAAAGCCGGTCGGCTTGCCCATGGCAGCGTTGCTCCGCGAACTTTGGGGGCGGATCTACTCGGCGGCGGCCCTGGCGGCCTGCCGTTCGGTGCCCAGTTCCAGCAGGGCACGCCGGAAATCCTTCGGCATCACCTTGACGAAGGCCGGCAGCGCCGCCGGCCAGTCGGCCAGCAGCTCGCCCGCGCGCTGGCTGCCCGTATAGAGCCGATGGCGTTCCACCAGGAGGCGCAGCCGCTCGGCGTCGAAGCGCAACATGTCGCCCATGCCGCTGTCGCTGGTGCTTGGCGGCCGTTGTTGCGGCCGAGCGCCTTCCTCGTCTGCCGCCGGCTCGCCGGCAACCGCCTCCAGTTCGACCATGGCGGTATTGCACAGGTCGCGCAGACGGCCCTTGGGATCATAGACATAGGCGATCCCGCCCGACATGCCGGCGGCGAAATTGCGCCCGGTCTCGCCCAGGACCACCACCACGCCGCCCGTCATGTACTCGCAACCATGGTCGCCGGTGCCTTCCACCACCGCCACCGCGCCGGAATTGCGCACCGCGAAGCGTTCGCCCGCGACGCCCTGGAAATAGGCTTCGCCGGCGATCGCGCCATAGAGCACGGTGTTGCCGACCACGATATTGCCGGTCGGGTCGCGTCGTGAAGCGGCCGGCTGGCGCACCACCAGGTGACCGCCCGACAGCCCCTTGCCGACATAGTCGTTGGCATCGCCCGTCAGTTCGAGCGTGATGCCGTGCGCCAGGAAGGCGCCGAAGCTCTGCCCGGCGGTGCCGGCAAGGCGGACGGTGATGCTGTCGGCAGGTAGGCCGGCATGGCCGTGTCGTTTCGCGACGACGCCCGACAGCATCGCACCGACGGTGCGATTGACGTTGCGCACCGAGCGTTCGATCCGCACCGGCTGGCCGCTTTCGATGGCCGGCCGCGCCGCCTCGATCAACTCGCGGTCGAGCGCCTTGTCCAAATGGTGGTCCTGCCGCTCGCAGCAGTGAATGGCGACGCCGGGTTTGGCCTGGACCTGGTGCAGGATGCGCGTCAGATCGATGCCCTTGGCCTTCCAGTGGCGAATGGCGCGCCGGCTGTCCAGCTTGTCCACCCGGCCGATCATCTCGCCGACCTTGCGGAAGCCGAGCCGCGCCATCAATTCGCGCACTTCCTCCGCCACCAGGAACAGGTAGTTGATGATGTGCTCGGGCTGACCGGTGAAGCGCTTGCGCAGCAGCGGATCCTGCGTCGCGATGCCGACCGGGCACGTGTTCAGATGGCACTTGCGCATCATGATGCAGCCGGCGGCGATCAGCGGTGCCGTGGCGAAGCCGAACTCGTCGGCCCCCAGCAGGGCACCCACCACCACATCGCGGCCGGTGCGCAGGCCGCCATCGACCTGCACCGCGATGCGGCCGCGCAGAGCGTTCAGCACCAGCGTCTGTTGGGTTTCCGCCAGGCCGATCTCCCATGGCGAGCCGGCATGCGTCAGCGAGGTCAACGGACTGGCGCCGGTGCCACCCTCGAAGCCCGAGATCGTCACGTGGTCGGCCCGCGCCTTGCTGACGCCGGCCGCCACCGTGCCGATGCCCACCTCGGAGACCAGCTTGACCGAGATGCGCGCCGCCGGGTTGGCGTTCTTGAGATCGTGGATGAGCTGGGCCAGATCCTCGATCGAATAGATGTCGTGGTGCGGCGGCGGCGAGATCAGACCCACCCCCGGCGTCGAATGCCGCACCCGGGCGATGTTCTTGTCGACCTTGTGGCCGGGTAGCTGGCCGCCTTCGCCGGGCTTGGCGCCTTGCGCCATCTTGATCTGCAGGTCGTCGGCATTGACCAGGTACTCGGTGGTCACGCCGAAGCGGCCGGAGGCCACCTGCTTGATCGCCGAGCGCATGCTGTCGCCGTTCGGCAACGGCTTGTAGCGGTCGCTCTCCTCGCCGCCTTCGCCGGTATTGCTGCGGCCGCCGATGCGGTTCATGGCAATGGCGAGCGTGGTATGCGCCTCCCGGCTGATCGAGCCGAAGCTCATCGCCCCGGTGGCGAAGCGCTTGACGATCTCGGCCGCGGGCTCGACCTCCTCCAGCGGCACGGGCCGCTCGGCGAACTTCAGTTCCATCAGGCCGCGGATGGTCAGCAGGCGTTCGCTCTGCTCGTTCAGGAGGGTGGCGAACTTGCGGTATTCCTCGCGCGAGTTGCCGCGCGCCGCGTGTTGCAGATGGGCGATCGACTCTGGCGTCCAGGCATGATCCTCGCCGCGCAGGCGATAGGCATAGTCGCCGCCCGCTTCCAGCATGTTGCGGTAGAGCGGATCGTCGCCGAACGCCTGGCGATGGCGGGCCAGCGCCTCCTCGGCGATTTCGGCAGGCCCGGCGCCCTCGATGGTGGTGGCGGTGCCGGTGAAGTACTGCTCGACAAAACGCGAGGCCAGCCCGACCGCGTCGAAGATCTGCGCGCCGCAATAGGACTGGTAGGTGGAGATGCCCATCTTGGACATCACCTTGAGAATGCCCTTGCCGACCGCCTTCAGGTAATTCTTCTGCAATTCATAGGGCTTGAGCGGCAGGCCGTTCTGCACCCGCAGATGTTCGAGCGTTTCGAAGGCGAGATAGGGATTGATCGCCTCGGCGCCGAAGCCCGCCAGCACGCAGAAATGGTGCACCTCGCGCGCTTCGCCCGTTTCCACCACCAGGCCGGTGCGGGTGCGCAGCCCCTGGCGGATCAGGTGGTGATGCACCGCCGCGGTCGCCAGCAAGGCCGGCACCGCCACGCGCTCGGCCGAGACCTGCCGATCGGACAGGATCAGGATGTTGCCACCGGCCAGCACCGCGTCGGTCGCGCCGCGGCAGACGCGCTCCAAAGCCGCTTGCAGGCCGGCGGCGCCGTCGTCGACCGGCCAGGTGCAGTCCAGCGTCTCGGTGCGAAAGGCGCCGTTCACCAAACTGGCGATGGAACGGATCTTTTCCAAGTCCACGTTGGACAGGATCGGCTGCGAGACCTCCAACCGGTAGTGCGAGCCGGCATGGTGGCCCAACAGGTTGGGCCTGGGTCCGATCATGGAGACGAGCGACATCACCAGTTCCTCGCGGATCGGGTCGATCGGCGGGTTGGTGACTTGCGCGAAGTTCTGCTTGAAATAGTTGTACAGCAGCTTGGGCTTGCGCGAGAGCACGGCGATCGGCGTGTCGGTGCCCATCGAGCCGACCGGGTCGTCGCCCTCTCTGGCCATCGGCTCCAGAAAGAACTGCATGTCTTCCTGCGTGTAGCCGAAGGCCTGCTGGCGGTGCAGCAGGGTGGTGGGGTCGTTGATGAAGGACGGCCCCGGCACGTCCGGCGGATCGGGCAGCTCCTCCAGCTTGTGCTGGGTCTGCTTCAGCCATTCCTCGTAGGGGTGTTCCGCCGCCAGCGTGCGCTTGACCTCGTCGTCGCCGATGATGCGGCCCTGTTCCAGGTCGATCAGCAGCATCTTGCCCGGCTGCAGGCGCCACTTGTGCACGATCCGCTCTTCCGGCAGCGGCAGCACGCCCGCCTCCGAGGCCATGATCACATGGTCGTCGTCGGTCACGAGATAGCGCGCGGGGCGCAGGCCGTTGCGGTCGAGCGTGGCGCCGATCTGCCGGCCGTCCGTGAAGGCGATCGAGGCCGGGCCGTCCCATGGCTCCATCAGCGCCGCGTGATATTCGTAGAAGGCGCGGCGCTGCGGGTCCATCAGCGGATTGCCGGCCCAGGCCTCGGGGATCAGCATCATCATCGCGTGCGCCAGCGAATAGCCGCCGGCCACCAGCAGTTCCAGGGCGTTGTCGATGCACGCGGTGTCCGACTGGCCGTGCGGGATGATCGGCCACATCTTGTCGAGATCCGGCCCGATCAGCTCGGAGGCCATCGAACCGCGCCGGGCGTACATCCAGTTGATGTTGCCGCGCACGGTATTGATCTCGCCGTTATGGGCGAGGAACCGATAGGGGTGCGCCAGCCGCCAGGACGGGAACGTGTTGGTCGAGAAGCGCTGATGCACCAGCGCCAGCGCCGTGACCGTCAAGGCATTGCGCAGGTCGGCATAGAAGCTTTCCACCTGGTGCGCCAGCAACAGCCCCTTGTACACTACCGTGCGAGTGGAAAAGGACGGCATGTAGAGGTCGCGCAAGGCGGGCAGGCCCCGCTTCTTGGCCAGCTCGGCCACGCTGTTGAGGGTCTGCTTTCGGATCGCCAACAGTTTGCGTTCGAAGGCGTCCTGATCCTTGATCGCCTTGCCGCGCGCCAGGATCGCCTGGCGGATGACCGGCATGGTCTCCAGGACCTTGGCGCTGAGGCCCGTGGTATCGGTCGGCACCTCGCGCCAGCCGAGCAGGATCTGTCCTTCGACCTTGGTGAAACGTTCGAAATGCTTGATCGCCTGCTCGCGCGCCGTCGGGTCGCGCGGCAAGAAACACATGGCGACGGCGTAGTGACCCGGCTGCGGCAGGGCAACCCCTTGTTTCGCCGCCCAGTCGCGCAACAGCGCGTCCGGGATCTGGATCAGGCAGCCGGCCCCGTCGCCGACCAGGGGGTCGGCGCCAACCGCACCGCGATGGTCCAGATTGAGCAGGATCTGCAGGCCGCGGCGCAGCAATTCGTGCGATTTGCGGCCTTTGATGTTGGCAATGAAGCCAACGCCGCACGCATCGTGCTCGTTCCGCGGATCATACAGTCCCTGTCGCTCCGGCAACGCCATGCCTGTGCCCTTCCACCTCCGGTCGGTCCGTTCCGTTGTCCGCGTCCCCAACCGGACGCGGTCTGCCAGTCTAGACGAAGGCGGGGCTTGTAACACGAATTTGTTGCGCTGCAACTGGCCATTTGCATCAAAATTCTTCATCTGTCTGGCCGCTTCGTGCCGGCTTCCTCGGCCTACTCGGTAGACCGCCTCGACAGCCGGCCGCACTCGCTCAACAATCGGACAAACCAGCGGGGAGGCGACGGTGGCGGCGACGGGGCGGATAGCGGTGATCACCGGCGGGGCGAGCGGGATTGGCCATGCCACCGCCAGGCGCTTCGCCGGGGCGGGGGATTGCGTCGTGATCGCCGACCTGAACGAGGCCAATGCCGGCGAGGTGGTGAAAGAGATCGTGGGCGCCGGCGGCAAGGCGGCGGCCTATCGGCTGGACGTGGCGGACGAGGCCGCGGTGGCGCGCGCGGCCGAGGCGATCGAGGCCCGGCATGGCCCGGTGTCGGTGCTGATGAACTCCGCCGGCCTGTTGCAGCGCCCCCGTCCGCTGGAGGAGATGGACGACCAAGAAGAAGCCCGGGTGATGGAGGTCAATTACCAGGGCACCTATCTCTGCTGTCGCCATTTCGGCATGCGCATGGCCGGGCGCGGGCAAGGCGCCATCGTCAATATCGCCTCGACCTCAGGCTATATGCGGCTGCCGATGCTGGCCTATGGCGCCAGCAAGGCGGCGGTGATCTCGCTGACCGGGGCGTTGGGCGTCGAACTCGGCCGGCGCGGTGTCCGGGTCAACGCCATTGCGCCTGGACCGGTGCTGACGCCGATCCAGCAGCGCAACATCCAGGCGGGCCTGCGCGACCCGTCCAAGATGCTGGCCGGCACGGCGATGAACCGCTGGGTGACGATGGAGGAGATCGCCGACGGCGCCTATTTCCTGTGCTCCGACCAGGCCAGCGCCATCACCGGCACCACGCTGCCGATCGATTGCGGTCTGCTGTCCGGCATCGGCTGGTCGATGATGGGGGGCATTCCCAGGGGATAGCCGTCGGCGAACGCCTCACACCGGCTTGAAGCTGCGGTCGAGCTCGACGTCGATCAGCACCGGACCGCGGGCCTTGAGCGCCGCCGCAAGGGCTTGGCGGACCTCGGGCAGGGTGCGCGCGGCATGCGTTTCCAGCCCCAGCGAGCGGGCGAGGCCCAGGAAGTCGATCGGCGGGTCGGTGAAGTCCATGGCGACGAACTTGTCCATCTGCGCCGCATAGCCGCGCAGCGCGTTGGTGCGCTGTTTCAGGATGCGGTAGGAGCGGTTGTTGAGGATCACGTAGATCACCGCCACCTTGTCGTGCGCGGCGCTCCACAGCGCCTGCACGGTATACATCGCGCTGCCGTCGCCGATCAGCGCCACGACCGGCCGCTCGGGCAGCGCGAGCTTCACGCCGATCGCCGCCGGCAGGCCCCAGCCGATGCCACCGCCGCGCAGGCCATAGAAGCTCTGCGGGTCGTCGCTGTTGATCAGCTGCCGGATGCCGCCGCCCGAGGACAGCGTCTCCTCGATCACGACCGCATTGGCCGGCAGCGCCTCGCCGATGGTCTGCAACAGGGCCATCGGCTGCAGGGGCAGCTTGTCGGCCTGCGCCTTCGCCTGGGCCTTGAGCTTGTCACGTTCGGCGGCGATGGCGGACTGGTTGGCGGCCCGCCGTTCGCCCGCGCGCTTGACCTGCGCCGGGGTCATCGCGCCCTGAAGCGCCGCGACGATGTCGGGCAGCGTGGTCCTGGGATCGCCCAGCATGGCGACGTCGGCGGCGTAGTTCTTGCCAAGCTCCCAGGGATCGCTGTCCAGGTGGATGATGCGCAAGGCCTGCGGCACCGGCTCAACGTCCGAGGGCAACGACAAGGTGAACAGATCGCCACCCACCGAGAACAGCACGTCGTGCTGGTCGAGCGCTTGGCGGATCAGGGGCGACAAGCGATTGATCGGGCCCTTGAACAGCGGGTGCGAGGTGGGGAAGGCGGCGGTATTGGCGACGCCTTCCAGATAGACCGGCGCGCCCAGCAGCTCCGCCAGCCGCACGATCTCGGCATGCGCGCCGTTCTGCGCCACGATGTCGCCGGCGATCAGCACCGGCCGCTCGGCCCCGGCCAAGAGCCGCGCCGCCTCCGCCACCGCCGCCGGATCGCCACGCAGGCCGCGGGCAACGCGGGTCGGCCGGCCCAGGTCGATGTCGGCCTCGGCGTTCAGCACGTCGCCCGGTAGCGACAGGAAGACGGGGCCGGTCGGCGGCGCCAGGGCGGTCTTGGCGGCCCGGTGGATCAGGCGCGGCAGGTCGGCCAGCCGATGCACCTCGGCCGACCACTTCACGAACGGCCGCGCCACGGTCGGCAGGTCGGCCCACAGGATGGGCTCGGTGACGTTGAAGGTCTGTTCGTGCTGGCCGGCGGTAACCAGCAGGGGCGAGCCGGCCTTCTGCGCGTCATAGAGCATGCCCATGGCGTTGCCGAGGCCGGGGGCGACGTGCAGGTTGACCGCCGCCAGCTTGCCGGAGGCCTGCGCATAGCCGTCCGCCATGCCCAGCACGGCCGCCTCCGACAGGCCCAGGATGTAACGCGGCCGGTCCTCCACCGCGAAGGCGTCCATCAGCGGCAACTCGGTGGTGCCGGGATTGCCGAACATGAACTCGACGCCCTCCTGCCGCAGCAGTTCCAGAAGCGCGCGCTTGCCCGAGATAATGGCCATGACGAAGTTCCGTTTCGTTCAGGAGGTGGGTTGTTTCGAGGGGTCTGGAAAGTCGGTGCAAGGCTGGCCTTGCGACCAATAGGGCTGGCGCAATTCGCGCTTCAGCACCTTGCCGCCGGCATTGCGCGGCAGGCTGTCGCGGAATTCCAGCGCCGCCAAGCGCTGGTAGCGGCCCAGGCGGGCATTCGCCCAGTCGCGCAAGGCTTCCGCGCCGGGGGGCGGCTCGGCCTTCGGCACCACCAGCGCCAGCGGCGTCTCGCCCCAGCGCGCATGCGGCACGCCAATCACGGCGGCCTCCCGCACCGCCGGATGCGCCATCAATACCCGCTCGATATCGGCCGGATAGACGTTCTGCCCGCCCGAAACGATCATGTCTTTCTTGCGGTCGACCAGATGCAGGAAGCCGTTCTCGATCCGGCCGACATCGCCGCTGCGCAGGAAACTGCGGCCCCGGCCGTCGCGCCAGATCGCTTCCTCGGTCTTGCCGGGGTTGTTGTGATAGCCGCGCATTAGGAACGGACTGTAGCCCACGATCTCGCCGGGCGAACCATCGCCGATCTCGCGGTCCTGATGGTCGAGGATGCGGATGTCATTGCCGGGCAGCGGCCGGCCGACGGATTCGGCCTGGCGCTCGATATCGGCAGGCCGCAGCACGCTGGCGAAACCCTCGGTCAGGCCATAGACCTCGTGCAGGCAGCCGCCGAACAGCCGGTACAGGCGGCGCTTGGTGTCCGCCGGCATCAGCGAACCCACCGTGACCACGGCGCGGAAACTGGAGAAGTCGGCGGCCGCGCTCGCCAACTGCTGCTCGATCGCCTGGAAATGCGCCGGCACCAGGATGGTGTGGCTGACTCGGTGGCGGGCGACCAGGCGGCAGAACTCGCCGGCCTCGAAGCGCGGCATCACCACGGCCGTGCCGCCGGCGAGGAAGGTCATGTTGAGGATCGACCAGGTGGTGTTCGAATAGAGCGCGGTGCCGGTGATCGACATGGTGTCGGCGGCATAGCCGAAGGCCTGCCCCAGGATCTGGGAATAGACCAGCCGGCAACGGTGCGACAGCACGATGCCCTTGGGCAGACTGGTCGTGCCGGAGGAATAGATCAGGCAGTAGGGCGCGTTCTCGTCGATCCCGACCGCCGGGGCGGGGCCGCCGGTCAGGAAATCCGCCAGGGGCTGCCAGCCGGGTGCGGCGAAGTCGAGCGCCACCTTGGCGAGCGCGGACGGCGCCGTCGGCTGCCCGAGGGCGGCCTCGGCCTTGGCGCGCGCGCTGGCGCTGGCCAGCAGCAGCCGGGCGCCGCAATCGCTCAGCAAGCCGCCCAAGTCGCTGTCGCTGACTGCGCTGGACAGCGAGGCGACTGCGCAGCCGGCCTTGATCGCGCCGAACTGGGCAACGATCGCCGGCAACACCGGCTCTGCCAGCACCGCCACGGTGTCGCCCGGCCCCAGGCCGCGGCTGGCGAGCGCGCCCGCGACGCGCCCCATCGCCGCCTCGAAGCCACTCCAGGTCAGCGTCTCGCCGGCCACGATCAGCGCCGGCTTGTCCGGCCGGTCGCGGGCATGCAGGGCCATGAATTCCGGCAGCAGAACCTGCGGAATGTCGAACACTGCCCGCCCGTCCGCCGGCCGCCGCTACAAGCGGTAGAACTGCTTGGCCGTGTCGCGGAACAGCCAGGCCTTCTCGGTCGGCGTCGCCCTGGCGGCCAGCCGCTTGAAGGCGTTCCAGTAGGTGGCATAGCTGCCGGAGATCTTGTCTACGGGGAAGTTGCTCTCGAACATGCAGCGCTTGGCGCCGAACGCCTCGATGCAGGTTTCCATATAGGGCCGCCAGGCGTCCGCCAGTTCCTGCGAGCTGGGCGGCCGATCGCGCTTGTGGAAGTCGAAGCCGCTCACCCGCATGCCGATGCCGCCCAGCTTCATGTAGACGTTCTGGCACTTGGCCAGTTCCAGGATGTTCTTCTTCCAGTCGGCGAACGCCTCCTCGCGCTTGCCGGCATACTTGCCGACGCCGAGCGGCCCGCCGCAATGGTTGAACACGATCGGCTGCTCGGGGAAGGCGCGGGCGAGATGGGGCACGTCAGCCAATTGCGGGTGATAGAGCCAGGCATCGAAAGTGAGGCCAAGCTGGCCCAGCTTGGCGAAACCCTCGCGGAACGGCTTGTGTTCGCGATAAAGATGCAATGGCGGGTTGGTGTGGCTGGTATGCACTTCCGGCGTGTCGCTGACACCGGCGGCGTAACGGATGCCGCGGAAACGGCCGCCGCCCGCGTTGATATGGGCGCGCAGCACCTCCTCCACGCGGCCGCCCAGGGTCAGGTCGGCCAGCCCGACGATGCCCGCCGCCACGCGCGTCTTGCCGTAGCGGCCGCTGGCCGACATGGCGGCGAGGCCGTTGACGAACTCTGTCTCGCCGACCGGGCGCAGCTCCATCGGCCCGTCAGCCTTGTAGCAGGCGGTGCATTCCAGGAAGACGGTGGCCTCGACATTATGGCCGCTGCCGGCGTCCGCCAGGATGTCCCAGATCAGGTAGCGGTGGGTAGAGAAGTCCCAGAGATGATGGTGCGGATCGATGATCGGCAGGCCCGGCTCCAGGATTTCCTCCTGGTTCATCGCCAGCCAGGTTTCGTTGATGCCGCTCATGCGGCTTTCGACCGTGCTGCCCTGCGTGCTCATGCGGTGTCCCCCGGATCGTTCGACCAGCCAATGATAGCCGCGGTGCCGAGGCTTGCCGCAACGCAACTTTGCACGGCACTTATGCAGGCAGCCCGGCGATGTTCTAGATTGCCCGCGCCGAACCGCAACGGGGGTGGGGAATGAAGAAACGGGTGATGATCCAGATGCCGATCACCGCCGGCATCAAGTCGGTGTTCGATGCGCGGCCGGACATCGAATACGAGCGCTTCACCGAACTCTCCGAGGAGAATATCCGTCAGCATATCGGCAATTACGACGCCGCCATCCTGGGCGTGGTGCCGTTCAGCGCCCGCATCATCGAGGCCGCCAGCCGGCTGAAGATCGTCGCCCGCCATGGCGTCGGCTATGACAGCGTGGACGTGGCGGCGCTGACCAGGGTTGGCGTGCCGTTGGCTGTGGTCGGTATCGCCAATTCGGTGACGGTGGCCGAGCACTCGCTGTTCTTCATGCTGGCCTTAGCCAAGCGGGCGCGCGTCTACGATCGTGAGGTGCGCAAGGGCAACTGGAACATTCGCTTCGATCCCATCGCCTTCGATCTGGCCGGCCGCACGGTCTTGATCCTGGGCTTCGGGCGGATCGGCAGAAGGCTGGTCAAGCGCTGCGTCGCCATGGAAATGAACGTTCTGGTGCATGATCCCTATGTCATTCAGGATGCCATTCGCACCGCCGGCGCCACGCCGGTGGCGGATTGGCGCAAGCGCCTGCCGGAGGTCGACTTCGTCTCGGTCAATTGCCCGAAGACCAAGGAGACCGACGGCATGATCGGCCGGGCCGAGCTGGCGGCGATGAGGAAGACCGCCTTCGTCGTCAACACCGCGCGCGGCGGCATCGTGGACGAGGCGGCGCTCTACGACGCCTTGAAACGCAATGTCATCGCCGGCGCCGGGATCGACCCCTTCGTGGTCGAACCGGCCATGCCCGATCTGCCGCTGTTCGAGCTCGACAACATCATCGTCAGCCCGCATTCGGCCGGGGTCACCGAGGAGAGCATGTTCCGCATGGGCACCGCCTCGGCGCAGAACGTCGTCGACTGCTTCGACGGCAAGCTCGACCCCGCCAATGTGATCAACCCGGAAGTGCTGACCAAGCGCTAGCGAAGAAGCGAGAGAACGATGAGCGTCAGCTACAAGGATATCGGCGTCAGCGCCCAGGGCCATGTCGGCATCGTGGAAATCCGCCGCCCGCCGCACAATTTCTTCGACAACTCGTTGATCAACCAGATCGCCGACGCGTTCGAGGCGTTCGACCGCGACGACAACTGCCGGGCCAAGGTGCTGTGCGCCGAAGGCAAGTCGTTCTGCGCCGGCGCCGACTTCGCCAATCGGCCGGAGACCGGCAGCGCCACTTCGGAGACCGGCAAGCATCTCTACAAGGAAGCAACGCGCCTGTTCCGCTCGACCAAGCCCATCGTGGCGGCGGTGCAGGGGCCGGCGATCGGCGGCGGGCTTGGCCTCGCGGTGATGGCGGACTTCCGCGTGACCTGCCCGGAAGCCCGCTTCAGCGCCAATTTCAGCCGGCTGGCGTTCCATCCGGGCTTCGCACTGACCTTCACGCTGCCGCGTCTCGTCGGTCAGCAGAAGGCGGCGCTGTTGTTCTATACCGGCCGGCGCATCGACGGGGAGGAGGCGGTCAAGATCGGACTGGCCGACATGCTGGTGCCGATCGGCGAAGTGCGCCCGGCGGCGATCGGGCTGGCGGCCGAGATCGCGCAATCCGGGCCGCTCGCCGTCCGCTCGATGCGCGAGACCTTGCGCCGGGGCTTCGCGGATGCGGCCGAGGCGGCGACCGAGCGCGAACTGATGGAGCAGGAGTGGCAGCGCCGTACCGAGGATTTCCGCGAGGGCGTGAAGGCGATGGACGAACGGCGCACGCCGCGCTTCGTCGGCCGCTGAGGGCTTGCCCCCATGAAGCTCGGCTACATGCTGCCGCTGATCGATGTCGGCGGCGATCCGGCGGTGGTGCGCGAACTGGCGCAGACCGCGGAAGGGCTCGGCTACGATCACCTGGGCGCGCCGGATCACGTGCTGGGCGTCAATGCCGTCAGCCGGCCCAACTGGGGCGCCCGCAACACCTCGCGCGATCTGTTCCACGATCCCTTCGTGCTGTTTGGCTACTTGAGCGCCTGCACCACCCGCATCGGTTTCTCGACGCAAGTGCTGATCCTGCCGCAGCGGCAGGCCGCGCTGGTGGCGAAGCAGGCGGCTTGCGTCGACCTGCTGTCGGGCGGGCGTTTGCGTCTGGGCATCGGCGTCGGCTGGAACGAGGCCGAGTATGTCGCGCTCAACGAGAACTTCCGCAACCGCGGCCGCCGCTCCGAGGAACAGGTGGCGGTCATGCGCGAACTGTGGGCCGCTCCGCATGTCGATTTCCAGGGCGAATGGCACCGCATTCCCGACGCCGGCATCAATCCCCGGCCGGCGGCGGGCCGCATCCCGCTCTGGTATGGCGGGCACGAGGACGTGACGCTCAGGCGTATCGCCAAATGGGGCGATGGTTGGATCATGCTGGCGCACCCGCCGGGCGAGGCGGCGAGCGCCGCCCTCGACCGGCTGCACGACTACACGCGCCAGGCCGGACGCGATCCCGCGGAGGTCGGTTTCGAGGTCTGGGTCTCCATGGGCATCGGCAACGAGGCCAACTGGCGCGCCGAGGCGGAGGCCTGGAAGCGGCTCGGCGTCACCCATCTCACGCTCAACAACTGGTTCGGCCGCTATCACCACCGCCGCATCTCGGAACGTTCGCTGAAGGCGCATTTGTCCAGCCTGGGCCGCTACCGCGCGGTCGTCGCCGACCTCTTGTAGCCAGCCCACCCGGTTCACCGGAAGTTGCTTGGACCGACGCCGGCGTCGGGCGGGACAGTAGCCTGGCGCAAAGAGGGCGGCGGAATGCGGCGACTTCAGCGATGGCGTGCTGCGTGTCTGGGCGTGCTGCTGCTGTCTTGGTTGGCGCCGGCCGGGGCCACCGAACTGGCCGAGGACGAACTGGCTGATGCGGGTCTGGCGCTGATCTTCGCCGACGCCGAGACCCGCGCGGCAGCCAGCAAGGACCTGGTCAGCCGCGGCAAACCGGACGTCGTGGCGCATTTCATCCTGGCCATGCGCTTCACGCAAGTCGAGGACGAGCGCTTTGGCGCGGCGCTGCGGGCGCTGACTGGGTATCGCGGTACCACCTGGTTCGATTGGATGCTGTGGCAGGAAAGTCGCCCGGACATTCGGCCGCATCCGAGCTTCGCCTCGATGCTGATCGCGCTGATGACGCGGATCGATCCGCGTTTCGAGGGTTTTCTTGCCCCCTTTCTGCATGAGCCCGGCCGGCAGCGGGTCCGGCTGGAAGAAGTGGTCTGGGGCGGCGTTCCGGTGGACGGCATCCCGCCGCTCGACCGGCCGAAGCGGATCGCCGCGGCCGAGGCCGGCTATCTCGCCGACGACGATCTGGTGTTCGGCCTGGCGATTGCCGGCGATACGCGGGTCTATCCGCTGCGCATCATGGGCTGGCACGAAATGCTCAACGACGTGGTGGGCGGCCAACCGGTGTCGCTCGCCTATTGCACGCTCTGCGGCGCCGGCATCCTCTACGACACACGCCAGCCGGGCGACGCGGCGGCGATGGAGTTCTCCACCTCCGGGTTGCTCTACCGTTCCAACAAGCTGATGTACGACCGCAAGACGCGTTCGCTGTGGAACCAGTTCAGCGGCGAGCCGGTCTCTGGCCCGCTTGCCGATAGCGGCCTGCGCTTGCGCCAACTGCCGCTCACCATCGCCAGTTGGGCGGATTGGCGCACACGCCATCCGGGCACGACGGTGCTGTCGCTCGATACCGGGCATCGACGCGACTACGGCTCCGGCGTCGTTTACCGCGATTATTTCGCCAGCCCAGGCCTGATGTTTCCGGCCGCCGTTGACGAGACGCGGCTGAAGCCCAAGGACCAGGTGTTCGTGATGAGCGAACCCGGTGCGTGGCGCGCCTGGCCGCTGTCAGCCTTCAACGACCCGCCGGTGCTGAACGATGCCATCGGCCAACGCGAAGTGGTGCTGATCGGCGAGGCGGCAACCCGCACGGTCCGGGCCTACGAACGTGCCGGCCAGCGTTTCGTCAAGGCCGACGGCGCCATGGCGCTGCGGGCGGGCGACGGCACAGGCTGGCGGATCGAGGAGGAGTTCCTGCAAGGCCCGGGCGGCCAGCGCCTGCCCAGGCTGCCCGGCCATGTGGCCTACTGGTTCGCCTGGGACAACTACTTTGGCGCCCAGGGCACGCTCTATCCCGACCCGCCTCGTTAGGGTACCTTTCCCAAGATCAGGTCCGCCGCCTTCTCGGCGATCATCAGGGTCGAGGCGTTGGTATTGGCCGAGGGCATGTTGGGCATGATCGAGGCATCCACCACCCGCAAGCCTGCGATGCCCTTGACCCGCAACCGGTCGTCCACCACCGCGGTCGGGTCGCTGTCGGGACCCATGCGGCAACTGCCCATGGGATGGAAGGCCGTCGAGCCATAGCGCATGGCGAAGTCGAGCAGTTGGTCATCGCTCTCGGCCTGCGCGCCCGGCAACTCCTCCCGCTCGAAAAACCCGGACAGCGCCGGCGAGGTCAGCAGGCGGCGGCACCAGCGCACGCCCGCCGCCGTGACCTGGCGGTCGAGGGGGTGCGACAGGTAGTTGGGCTGTACTTGCGGTAGGTCGAACGGGTCGCGCGATCGCGCGCGCACCCAGCCGACGCTCTCCGGTCGCTCCTGGAACACCCCGCAGGTCATACCCGGGAAATCGTCCAGCACGCCGATCGCGCCGGCACGGAAGCTGGCGGGGGTGAAGACGAATTGCAGGTCGGGCGCGTCCAGCGCTTCGTTGGATTTCCAGAACACATGCACCAGCGAGGGACTGAGGCCGAGAATGCTCGGCCGGCCGATCGCCCAATTGAAGATCTCGAACAGCAGCCGCGGTCCGCGCGCCCGCTGGTTGATGGAATCGACCCCCCTGATACGCGCCACCATGCGCGCCGCGTAGTGGTCGCGCAGGTTCTCCCCCACCCCTGGCAGTTCGTGCCGCACCTCGACGCCGATCTCGCGCAAGAGCTTGGCCGGGCCGATGCCGGAAAGCTGCAACAGCTTGGGCGAGTTGAGCGTGCCGCCCGAGACAATCACCTCAGCCCTTGCCCGCACCTCGCGCTGGCCCGACAGGCTGCGGCCCGTGGCGTGCCGCACGCCGACCGCGCGCTTGCCGTCCAGCAGGATGGCGGTCGCGTGCGCCTGGGTGCGCACCTCGATGGTGCCGCGTGCGAGGGCCGGCCGCAGGAAGGCCTTGGCCGAACTCTGCCGGCGGCCCCGGGCGATGTTGCGCTGGAAATAGCCGACACCCGCCTGTTCGCCGCTGTTGTGGTCGGCGCAGCGCGGAATGCCCAGTTGCTGCGCGCCCGCGATGAAGGCCTCGCAGACCGGGTGCAGCCAGTCGATGTCGGTGATGGGGGTGGGGCCGTCGCGGCCGCGCACCCGCTCCTCGCCGGCGCCGATGCGCGCCTCCGAGCGCTTGAAGTAGGGCAGCACATCGCTCCAGCCCCAGCCGCGGTTGCCGGCCTGCGCCCAGGCGTCGAAATCCATCGGCTGGCCGCGGTTATAGATCATGCCGTTAATCGAACTGGAGCCGCCGAGCGTGCGCCCTTGCGGAAACGTCACCTGCCGGCCGGCCAGGCCGGGCCCGGCCTCGGTGGTGATCTGATAGGTGTAGGTCGGATTGTGGAACAGCTTGATGAAGCCGGCCGGCATGTCGATGTAGATCGAGCGGTCGGGTGGCCCGGCCTCAAGCAGGCAGACCGTCGTTCTGCCGTCGGCGCTCAGTCGGTTGGCCAACACGCAGCCAGCCGAACCGGCGCCGACGATGACGAAGTCGAACTCGTCCATGGTGCCCCCCGAAGACGCTTTCGATGCCCAGCGATACTACGCTAAGCTGGCGCCAGCGAGGGCGAGCATGAGCGAACAGATCGCGGTCTTCTGGCAGCCGCACTGAACGAGCTGCCTGAGGGTCAAGGAATACCTCTCGGTCCGTGGGATCGGGTTCCGCTCGGTGAATGTGCTGGAGGATGCCGCCGGTCGCGAGGAACTGGCGGCGTTGGGCGCGCGTTCGGTTCCGGTGGTGGCACGCGACGGCCGCTTTGTGTTCGCGCAAATGTTGCAGGACGTGGTGGAATTTCTCGCGCTGCCCGACGATACCGGGCCGACGCTGAGCCCGGCGGAACTGGCGAGCCGGTTCGATGCCATCTTGGCGGTCGCGGTGCGGTTGTCGGGCCAGATGCCCGACCGGTTTCTCGAGAACCAGTTGCCGAACCGGCCGCGTTCGTGGCGGGTGCTGCTGCACCACGTCTTCCAGATCGCCGACAGTTTCCTCGACTGCCGAGCGATGGATCGCCCGTTGCGCTACGAGGACCTGGTGGCGCCGCCGCCGGAGGAGATGCGCAGCGCCGCTGCCATCGCTGTCCATGGGGCGGCGGTGCGGCAGCGTTTCGCGGCGTGGTGGGCGGGGGCCGCCGCCGCCGACTTCGGCCGGCGGGTCGAGGGGTATTTCGGCCATACCAGCTTGCACGAAATGCTGGAACGCACGGTCTGGCACGCAACCCAGCATGTGCGGCAGGTGGACACGCTGTTGCGCCAGGTGGGGGTGGCGCCGGCCGCGGCGTTGACGCCCGCGCTGCTGGCGGGCCTGCCGTTGCCGCAGAAGGTGTGGGACGAATGAGCGGGCGGGCATGAGCGCCGCCCCGATCTTCGCGGGCGGCGGCTATCGCTACGTTCCAGGGGTCTTCCAGTATTCGGGCGGCGTCGCGGCCGAGCCGGGCTTCGCCATCCGACGGGTGCGTTTCCGGCGGCTAGTGCCGATGGCCCAGGGCTTCGGCGTCGTCGCCGCGCAGCTTGCCGCCGCCGGCCGGCCGACAACCGCGTTTTGCGCCTGCGAGCTGCGCTCGCCCGCGCAGTTCAGCGAAGCCGGCTTCCGCGCCTTCAACGAGCACTACGTCAAGACGCTGGCCGAATGGGGCCTCTACGACGGCAAGCTCAATCCGGTGGCGCGCAGCAATGTCTGCCCGGAAGCGGGCGCGCCGAGCGAACCCTGCTTCCACGCCTTCTGTTTCACCGTCGTCCAGCCCAATTCGCCCGCCTCCTTCGTCGTCGCGGGCAGCGGCGAGGCGCCGGAGGGCAAGGAAAACTATCGTGACCATATCGTTTGCCGGGGCGATCTCAGCCCGGCTGGCCTGCGCCAGAAGGCGCGGTTCGTGCTGGGCGAGATGGAACGGCGGATGGCGGCGCTGGGCTTCGCCTGGGCCGACTGCACGGGCACGCAGGCCTACACGGTGCACGACCTGCATCCCTTCCTAGCCAACGAGATCGTGGCGCGCGGCGCGGCGGCGCAGGGCCTGACCTGGCACTATTGCCGCCCGCCGGTGGTCGACCTCGAGTTCGAGATGGACTGCCGCGGCGTCGCGCGCGAGGACGTGCTGGCTTAGGCGGGTCCGCTACTGGTGCGAGAACATCGGCTTGCCGGGCGCCGGCATGTCGGCCAGCAGCACCGTGCCCGTATCGGATTCGGTGATGAAGAGCTGCTTGTTGGCGGGCCCGCCATAGGCGAGGTTGGTGATCATCCGCCCCGTGCAGGAGACCACGCGGGCAAGCGGCAGCCCATGCGGGTCGAACAGCCAGACGGCGCCGCCGCCGGCATGCGCCACGGCCAGGTTGCCCTCGGCGTCGAGCGCCATGCCATCCGGCCCCAGCCCGCCCATGAGGTAGGCGAACACGCCCACCTTGACCGCCTCGCCATCCAGGAACGGCACCCGCCAGACCGCGTTCAGCAGCGTCACCGCCAGGTAGAGGATGCCTTCGTTCAGGTTCATGACCAGGCCATTGGGGCTGGGGATCTTGTCCATGACCATTTCCAGCTTGCCCGTGGCGGAATAGCGCATGAGCCGGCCGGCATGGTCCTGCAGCCCGGTCAACTGACCCTGGTCGGAGAAGTAGCAGTCGCCGTTGGCGGCGAAAAACAGATCGTTGACACCCTTGTAGCCATGGATCAGGTCGCGGCCGAGAAACGGCGTGACCTTGCCGTTCACCGGATCGACCTGCACTAGGCCGTTCTGCTGGTCGGTAACGATCAGCCGCCCGTCCTTGTGAACCTTCAGGCCGTTCGGCTCGCCGTCATACTCGCAGACCAACTGCCACTCGGCCCTGGGCGTCAGGCGGAAGATGCGGCCATAGGGGATGTCGGTGACGTAGAGATTGCCGCTGCGGTCGAACGCCGGGCCTTCCAGGAATGAACCGATCTTGGCCGGCTTCTGGAGCACCCGGCCGAGCCGCTCCACCCAGCGCGAGGGCTTGCCGTCCCGGCGCAGCTCGTCGGGCAGTTTGGCGAAGACGCGGGTCTGGATTTCCGGTGCCACCGGCAACATGCCTTCCCCCCATAGGATTTGCTTGGCCCGGCACGCTAGGCGGCGGTTCCGGCGGGCGTCAATCGGGCAGCGCGACAGGCAGCCTTGCGCGGCCGCGCGCAACCCGCGACTGTTAGCCCCACCGACCAGGCAAGGGGACCCGGAATGGCGATCCGCGCGGGCGCGCAAGAACCGACCACGGAGCGGCCAGTGTCCGATTGCTTGGCGCGCGCGCGCGGCGTGACCCGGGTCTTGCGGGCGGAAACCAATCGTATCGAGGCGGCGCGCGAACTGACGCCGGCGGCGCTGGAAGCGATGCATGAGGCGCGGCTGTTCCGCCTGCTGCTGCCGGCATCACTGGGCGGCGAGGAACTAGACCCGGTGACGCTGTCGCAAGTGACGGAAGTGATCGCCGCCGCCGATGCCAGCGCTGCCTGGTGCCTGGGCCAGGGCTCGGGCTGCGCCATGGCGGCGGCCTATCTGTCGGCCAAGGTGGCGCGGCAGGTATTCGGGCAGGCGCGGGACGTGCTGGCCTGGGGCGCGGGCGCGCAGGGCCGGGCGGTGGCGGAGGCCGGCGGCTACCGGGTCACCGGCACCTGGCATTTCGCCAGCGGCAGCCGGCATGCCACCTGGCTCGGCGGTCATTGCAAGGTGTTCGAGGCAGACGGTCGGGCGCGGCTCAGGGCCGACGGTCGGCAGGTCGAGCGCACGGCGCTGTTCCGGCGCGCTGAGGCGCGCATCATCGATAACTGGCAGGTCATGGGCCTGCGCGGCACGGGCAGCGACGGCTTCTCGGTTGACGGCTTCTTCGCGGCCGAGGAGATGACGATCGATCGCGAGAACGACGACGAGCGGCGCGAGGCTGCGACGCTCTACCTGTTTCCGGCAACGCTGGTCTACGCCCCCGCTTTTGCCGGGGTCGCCATCGGCATCGCGCGGGCCACGCTCGACGACCTGCTGGCGCTGGCGAAAAGCGACAAGACGCCGCGCGGCGCCCGCACGACGTTGAAGGAGAACCCGGTCTTCCAGACGCTGGCCGCCGAACTGGAAGCCGGCCTGCGCTCGGGGCGCGCCTATGTCTCGGGCAGTGTCGCCGAAGTCTGGCGCGCGGTCGGCGCCAGCCGCGAATTGACGCTCGACCAGCGCATGGCGATACGCCTGTCGTCGACCTTCGTCATCAACCAGATGACCGATTTGGTGGCGCGCGCCTACCGCGCCGCCGGCGCCACGGCGATCTTCGACGACAACCCGTTCGAGCGCCGCTTTCGCGACGCCCATGCCGTCTCGCAGCAGGCCCAGGCGCGCACCACGCATTACGAAACGGTCGGCCGCCACCTGTTGGGCCTGCCGCCCGACACGCTGATGTTTCTCTAGAGCATGATTCCTTTATTCTGAAGCGTATCCTGAGTTTCTGAAGTAGTTGGCGTATTCCTGGGGCGTGAAGGCCTTGAGGAGCTGGCCGATGCCGCGCCATGTGGCTTCGATGGTGCGGGCATCGAGCTTGCGCAGGAGGGTCTTGAGCTTGGCGAAGGGCTGTTCGATGGGGTTGAGGTCGGGCGAGTAGGCGGGGAGGAACAGGAGCTTGGCGCCGACCGCGCGGATGGCGCGCCGGATCGCCTGCCGCTTGTGGCTGCCGAGGTTGTCCATGACGACCACATCGCCGGGCCGCAGGGTTGGGACGAGCATCTGCTGGACGTAGGCCAGGAAACTGCGGCGGTTGATCGGCCCATCGATGACGCAGGGCGCTTCGATCCGATCCCAGCGCAAGGCAGCCAGGAAGGTGAGGGTGTGCCAGCGCCCATGCGGGAGCTTGGCCACCAGCCGATCGCCGCAGCGGCAGCGGCCGTGCCGGCGCGTCATGTTCGTCTTGGCCCAGGCCTCGTCGATGAAGACCAAGCGTCGGGGGTCAATCCGCCCCTGATACTTCTTCCACTGCGCCCGCCGGCGCGCCACGTCGGGCCGGTCCTGTTCGGTGGCGTGCAGGCTTTTTTTGAACGTCAGCCGCTCCACCCGAAGGAAGTGCCAGATCGCCTTCAGGCTCACCCGCATGCCGCGGTCCGAGAGTTCGCCTTGGATCGCCCGCAGCGTCAGGTCGGGCCGCACCGCCAGTCGCTCCAGCAGCCAAGCGCGCTCACCCGCCAGCCGCAGCGGCCGGTTCCGCCAACCCATCGGCGAAGCTGCCGCACTCCTAGTCCGACGCTTGCGCTGCGACCACCTCACAACGCTCGCAACACTCACCTCAAACAGACGCGCAGTCTCTCGGCTGAACCGCGCCGGGTTTCCCGGAGGCTCCGACTTGTGAGAAGGAGGAGCTGCCATGGGAACACATTCGACGAGATATCCGGCGGAGGTTCGCGAGCGGGCTGTCCGGCTGGTTCTGGATCATCAGGGCGACTATGGGTCGCAATGGGAAGCGATCAGCTCGATTGCGGGCAAGATCGGCTGCACGGCTGAGACGTTGCGACGCTGGGTCCGTCGGGCCGAGCGGGACAGCGGCACCCGTGTCGGCATGACGACGGAGGAAGGTGAGCGGGTCCGGGCCCTGG
>Ga0194131_10000393_pt1 | contig 73527 bp, 63 predicted proteins | sample TA2KigO120mmetaG_FD_148631 | JGI IMG/M metagenome (GOLD analysis project Ga0194131, IMG submission 148631) | Freshwater microbial communities from Lake Tanganyika, Tanzania - TA2015053 Kigoma Offshore 120m | ecosystem: Environmental > Aquatic > Freshwater > Lake | place: Tanzania: Lake... | reverse complement strand
ATCCGCGTGGTGCTCGTGTGGCCGTAGTGGCTGATCCACTGCTGGCCGAAGACCTGCTTTGGGAAGTCGTTGTTCCACCAGGTCAGGCGCGACGCATCGGGCATGGCGAACGCGTGCGTGCTCGTGCGGAACCCAACGATCGGCATGCCGCGGCGCAGCGCGGACTCGAGTTCGTCCAGTCCGCGCGCATCGGCCTCGCGCCACCGCAGGAAGAGCGCCAGACAATCGCTCGATCCAAGCGCGCGATCGGGGAACGCCGTCGGGCACGATGGATCGGGCACGCGTTTGGGGATGTCCCAGTGCACGATCCGCGGATCGAATGGCGTCGCAGCCTGGCGTGAGCCGCTCGCCGCACCCGCAGGCTGCGGTGTGGCGGGAGCCGCGAGCGTGGCGGCGCTCACTGCGGCGCGCACGGCGTCGGCCAAGAGCGGCATCGTGATCTCGCTGCGGTACTCATCATCACCGCTCACGATGCTCGCGTTGAGGAGCGGTTGGAATCCGTTGGGAAACTCAGCCTCGAGCGCTTGCCCCGATGCGCCGTTGCTGCCGGTCTGCGTGCTGGCGAAGACACGCACCCGCTGACCAATCGGCGGAACGATGAAGTGCCCCGATGCACCCGTGCCGCCGAGCACGCCCATGCTGCGGGTCCACGCGCCGATCGTGATCGGTGTGCCGGGCTTCGCGCCTGAGGCGATGCGATCGAAGATCACCGCTTCAACCTGCAGGGTCAGCGCGATCGCGGTGGTGCGATCGCCCACGAGTGGGATGCCACTCGTCGACTCCGTGCGCGCGGTCACCACGCCGATGAGGCAGAGGTCCGCGCGGTGCAGTGCGTCCATGGAGAGCGGCGCCTTCTCGGCGTGCGCGGTGGGCGTGGTCATGCACATGAGGAGCGCGGCGACCACCACCACACACCACGCCGGGCACGCACCCGCAAGGTCGAATCGCGGCCGTTGAGTTTGGGTCGCTCGCATGGCGGCGTACAGCGTATGGCAGCAGGTGAGCCGCTCGTGTGGCGTGGCAGCGGCGGTGCGTGGGAGATCGCCTGCCGTTCGTGTGGACAACCTGCCCGGCCGGAGCACCCGGCGCGCTGCGATCGCAGACTCCCGGCATGGGTTTTCGCCAGGGTTCCATCGCCTCTTCCCGCTTCGCCGTCAGTGGTTCCGCGCCGAGCGTGGCCGATGGGGCGCGCCACCGTTGGCGCTTCACGGGTTGGCCGTGCGGGGGCGCAATCTAGGGGCGGGCCGCTTGGCGCGCGGCGGCGATGAAGGCCTCGATGAGGTGGATGTCCTTCACGCCGCGTTCGCGCTCGACACCGCTGGAGACATCCACGCACCACGGTCGCACGGTTCGGATCGCGCTGCCGACGCTGGCCGGCGTGAGCCCGCCCGCAAGCACCAGGTGCGGCGCGATCAATCCGCGCATCAGGGCAAGCGCCTCGTGGTCGAAACTGATCCCGCTTCCTGCCTTCGGGCCATCCACGACGATCGCCTCGGGTTCGGTGGCGCCCGACCAGATTCGCACGCGCTCCTCGTCCCAGGGAATCGCCTTCCAGGTGCGCACGCCACGATCGGTGAGCGAACGCACTTCATCGAGCCGCTCGCTGCCGTGCAGCTGCACGATGCCCGGCCACCACGCGAGCGCCGGGTGGCGCGGCTGATCCACGAAGAGCGCGACGGGTGTGCATTCGGGCGCTCCGGTCTCGAGTGCGGCGACGATCGAACGCGCCACGGTCTCGTCGACCGTGCGTGGGCTCGCGGCGGCGAAGATCACGCCCACGAAGTCGGCGCCCGCCCGCGCAGCGGCCAGTGCGGTGGCTGCATCACGCACGCCGCAGATCTTGACCTTGCAGCCCTTCATCCGTTGACTTCCTGTTCGAGCTGGGTGAGCAGTTCGGCAGAGGGCACCGAGAGCGGGCTTGCGCGCAGCAGGGCGATCGTCGCCCGTGCACGGTCGAGGTCACGCAGGTAGCGCACGCAGATCGTGGCGAGCATGAGCTGGACCGCTTCGCGCTGCGCCGACCTGGGGTGCACGCGCAGGAGGTTGGCGTAGGCATCGGCAGCCAGGCCGTGCTGCCCGTGTTCGTGCAGGCCATTGGCCAGTTGCAGTTGCGCAGGTTCAGCAAGCGACCACAGCGGCGTGAGCGCGGTGAGTGCGTGCATGCGCTCGACGACCTTGGTCCAGTCGCCGCCCTGCATCGCCGCGCTCAGGTCCGCCCGTGCGCGCGGGATGCTCTCATCGGTGGGCTTGGCGGCGGCGGTGAATCGCTGTGCCGTATCGCGACTGGCGCTCTCGAAGGCTCCGCCCGGTCGATCGGCGAGGGCAGCCCGCATCTCGGCGCGGCGCTTCCACTGCCTGAGGATGAAGAAGAGATCGAAGTCATCGCGCGGCAGCACCTTCAGCCAAAGCATGACGAAGGCCGAGAGCCCGCCGAGCGCGAAGCCCAGGAGGTGAGCCTCGTACGCCACGCCGTCGCCGCGGCCGCGCGTGAAGCCGATGAAGTCGAGCGCGGCGAAGATCGCCACGAACCAGAGTGCCGGCACCCGCCAGAGGCCCCAGAAGAGCAGGAGCACCCGGGCGCGCGGGTAGAGGACGGCAAACGCCGCGGCGCAGGCGCAGACCGTGCCGCTGGCACCGATCAGCATGCCGAACGGCCCCGAGACCATGGGGTAGAGCGCACCGACCGCGGTGCCCAGGGCCAGGTAGACCGTGGCGAAGAGCAAGGACCCGAACCGGCGCTCGAGGGCCGAGCCGAAGGCCCAGAAGAAGATCGCGTTGCCCAGAAGATGCCAGAGACTGCCGCGATCGTGCACGAACTGGTAGGTGGCGTACTGCCACCAATGCGGATCGAACCCTGAGAGCGCGAGGGAGCGATAAATCCCATCGGCCCATGGGGAACGGATGCAGGCGATCCACACGAGGGTGTTGATGGCCAGGATCCCGACGGTCACACGCGGGACGACGGCAGAGGGGCGGTCAGTGCCGAGCGGAATCATGGGGAAGGGCCCGTGCCAGGGATGATTCCGGGCCCGACCGCACTATAGTCCCGGACTCGCATCACCGAACCGCTTTGGGAGACTGATCCATGGCCACCGCCGCTGCTCCGACCTTCGACAAGGGCCTCGCCAACACCGTCGCCGCCGAGACGCAGATGTCGTTCATCGACGGCGGCAAGGGCGTGCTGGAGTATGTCGGCATCGACATCGATTCGCTGGCGCGCAACAGCACCTTCGAGGAGACGGTCTACCTGCTCTGGAACCTGAAGTTGCCCACCAAGGCCGAGTTCGATGCATTCTGCCGCGAGCTGCGCACGGACTACATGCTGCCGGCCGAGATGGACGCGCTGATCCGCCAGTTCCCGCGCTCGACGCCGCCGATGCATGCGCTGCGCACCATGATCAGCGCGCTCTCGATGTTCGACCGCGAGGCTGACCTGAACACCCCCGAGGCCAACCGTCGCAAGGCGCTGCGCATCGTGGCCAAGACGCCCGCGCTGATCGCGCGCTTTGACCGTCACCGCAAGGGCAAGCCCTTCGTCGACCCGCAGCCCGACCTGACCATCGCGCAGAACTTCCTGCTGATGCTCAACGGCGAGCTGCCGACCGATGCGATGGCCAGGGCGCTCGATGTCTGCCTGATCCTGCACGCCGATCACGGCCTGAACGCGAGCACCTTCGCAGCGCGCGTCACGATCGCCACGCTGAGCGACATGTACAGCGCGATCACCACGGCGGTCGGCACCCTCAAGGGCCCGCTCCACGGCGGCGCCAACGAGGAAGTGATGCACATGCTCAACGAGATCGGCACGATCGACAAGGTCGATGCCTACATCGCCGGCAAGCTTGAGCGCAAGGAGCTCATCATGGGCTTCGGTCACCGCGTCTACAAGGCCTACGACCCGCGCGCGACCTACCTCAAGACCTTCGCCAAGCAGGTCGCCGCCGACACGGGCAACCTGAACCTGTACGAGATGAGCCGCCGCATCGAAGCGGTCATGGATCAGGCGGTCGCGGCAAAGGGAATCTTCCCCAACGTCGACTTCTACAGCGCGACGACCTACTACTCGCTCGGGCTGGATCTGGACCTCTTCACCTGCATGTTCGCGCTCAGCCGCAACAGCGGCTGGTGCGGCCACTGCATCGAGCAGCTCAAGGGCAACCGCCTCATTCGCCCGATGGCCGACTACATCGGGCCGCACGGCGTCGCCTACACGCCGATGGCCGAACGCCGTTGATTGCGCGCATCGCGCGGCGAGGTGAGCCAGTGCGCTTCGCTCGGAGTGGGCGGCGCCGGCCGATGTGATCAGCCGTTCAGGCTCGGCATGAACGTGAGGGTGCCGCCGCTGATCTCCATCGCCACGCCTTCCTGCATGACGCGGATGTCGGTCATCGACGGTTCGAAGGTATCGGGCAGGTGCATGAGCACCATCTTGCGGCGCAATTCGTCGGGCAGGGCATTCAGTTCGTCGATGGCGGTGTGGTAGGGCGGCGGCGTGGTCTCGTGCGCGAACGCATCGCACTCGGCGAGCCAGTCGATCAGCGAGCGATCGAAGCCCGTGTCGCTCGACCAGCCGAAGCTGGCACCCTTCACACGGAACCTGAACGCCCAAGTGGGGATCATGTGCGTGGTGCGGCGCCACTCGATCGTGATGCCGGAAATGATGCGCTGCCCAGACTCAGGCAGGGGGCAAAGATCGAGGTAGTCGCCGACGCCCGCGCGGCCATCCTGATCCATGGCTGGTGCGAGCTTCGGCCAGAGCCGCTCGGCGACCTCCTTGCCGCAGTGGATGCGTGGCCGAGGCGTGCCATGCTGCTGGCGTTGCAGCCAGTGCAGGAAGCTGAGCACCTCGATGCCGTTGCTGTGGTCACCGTGAAGATGAGTGAGGACGACCTCGCTCAGATCCTCTGCCCGCACGCTCCACCCGCTGCGTTCGGTCGCTTCGCGGATGACTTTCCGGATCGGGTCAGGGCAGTCCAGGAGGATGTTCCCTCCCGGCCCCTGGATCACGCAGGAACTGCCGTAGTACCGGCTTGAGAAGGCGCTGCCCACGCCGAGTGGCAGGATCCGGAGGCTCATAAGCGCAAGAGTAGACAAAAGCGGAAGTGGGTGGTCCGATTGCCCGATCTCCACTGGGGACGAGCCATCTGATGCACCCCCGAACCGCCATCCTCTGTTTCACGCCGCTCAGTGCCGTGATCGCGAGCGGGGCGTTTGCACAGCGTCCTTCGCAACTCGGGGCCCCGAGCAGGCCGGAGCCGACGCAGACGCTGGTCGAACTCTTCAACCAGCAGGATGCCATCCAGCGGCAGACCTTCCTCGAGTCGACGCCGCTCTCCGAGCGCATTCTCCTCGATGTCGGCGGGTCATTCAGGTTCGGCCAGAACTACATCGATGATGCGTTCGGCAATACCTCCCAACTGCAGCAGTACGACTCGCGTTGGTATGCGCGCGCCGAGCTCGATGGCGTGCACCGGTTCTATGGCCGGCTCCGGCTTTGGTACAACGTCTGGGAGTCAGATGATGGCGCCGCTGCGCCTCCGAACGAGGACGGCTGGACCGTTCCGATCGGTGAGCTCTACTGGTACGAACTCGACCTTGGCGGTGCCATGGTCAACTCGGGCAAGCGCCGGAGCGATCTGGACCTGAAGTTGCGTGGTGGCCGGCAGTACATCGTGTGGGGCCAGGGACTCACGCTCTCCACCTACATGTATGCGGGAACCTTCGACTGGACCATCGGTCAAATCAACATCCAGGGCCTGGCTGGCGTGACCGCCGGCAACGACACGGTTGACTTCGATACCTCACGGCCGGGTTACGACACCGACACCGATCGCGCGTACTACGGGCTCAAGGCCGAGTGGCGACGCAGCCAGGATCTGGTGCCGTACTGTTTCGCGCTGCTGCAGCAGGACGGCAACGCAGGCCAGACCGATGTGCTGCTTGATGGCCTTGCCCCCAGTGGAGGCGGCTACCCGACCGAGTTCGACTACGAGAGCCAGTACTACGGGATCGGTGCCACCGGCTCGATTGGCCGAAACTGGCAGTGGCGCGCCGAAGGTGTGTACGAGACAGGCACCACGCTGAGCAGTTCGATCAGCCCGTCCGGTGCCGTGCTGCCGCAGGTGGAGGACGACATCAGTGCATGGGCGGGCGTGGTCGGCCTGCAGCGAGCCTTCGATGACCGCGCGCAGACGCGCTTCGACCTGCAGTCGATCGTTGGTTCAGGCGATGCGGGACGACTCGACTCGGGCAATACCCTCGGGGGCCCGCAGCCGGGACAGGTCGACAACGAATTCAACAGCAACGGCTTCCTCTACACCGGCTATGTCCTGTCGCCTTCGCCGGCGAACCTGTGGATCAACAGCGTCGGGCTGAGCGGCAACTGGCTCAGCCATTGGCGCGCGTTCCGGGACATGCGCTTTGGCGTGACGGGGTTCACCTATCTCCGGCTCGACCCGGAGGCTCCGATCACCGTCTTCGTCGACAAGGGCGGCTCGAACTGGGTCGGATGGGAACTCGATGCCTCGATCGACTGGCGGCTCATGAGCGATGTGAATCTGCAGTTCCTGTATGGCACCTTCTTCCCGAACGACGAGATCTTTCCCGACAACCAGGACGATGCCCGGCACTTCATCTACGGGGGCGTGACCTATGCGTTCTGATCGCAGCACGCGTCGCATGGCATGGGCCCGCACGAGCATCGTGCTCGTCTTGGGTGTGCTCGCCCTCGCGGGCTGCAAGGGTCGGCAGGTCGCCGAGTCCAGTGCTGTCGACCGGTTCCCGGGTGCCGATCAGGACATCGAGTTCATGGAGAAGGTCGAGTCCATGAATGCCGTGACCAACAACGACATGCTGCATGCGCTGCTCTTGGTCTCCAGTGGGGTCGATCCGGCCCGGGACTACGAGGAGCGCGTGCTTCTGGCCCGGCAGAAGGGGTGGGTTCCCAAGGACTGGGACAAGCCCGCCAACGAGAGCGCCTCGTCAGGTGATGTGGCCATGGCGGGGTGCCGGCTTGGTGGCATCGAGGGCGGCCTGACGATGAGGATCTTCGGCCCGAGCGGCCGATACTGCCTTCGTGAGCTCGAATCGCGGGGGATCATGCCGACCCGGACCGACTATCAGTCCCTTTCGGGGCCGGAGTTCAGAGATTTCTTGAATCGGCTGGACCAGAACCTACTCTCACAGCGTCCTCGGTTTGCGGACCCGACCAAGCAGGAAGTCGGGCCCGACACCACGATGCCGTTGCCGCCCACGCCACCGCGTGGCGGCTAGGAGAGTTGCCGTGCGGATCCTTCCCCTCTGTGTGACCCTGATGCTGGCGTTTGGTTTGGCCTGCGCCGCGCGCGCGGACGAAGCCCCCGAGCATGTGAAGGCTGCAGTCCAGGCCGCGCCCGATGGCGAGGTCTACGCGCTCTTCATCGATGTCAAGGGCAAGGTCAAGTGGCGCGCCAACGCCCAAGCGGCGTGGCAGGATGCCAAGGTCGATGATCGCCTGCCGGTTGGCGGTGAAGTGCGCACGGGCCTGGGCGGCAGCCGTACCACGCTGCGTGTGGGCCTGAATGCCACCGTGCTGATCGACTCTGGATCGGTCTTCTTGATCCCGATGAGCGTCAAGGATGGTGATCAACTGCGTACGCTTGCGGGGCTCAAGAGTGGCCGCGCCGACTTCAAGGTCGAGAACACCGGCCTTGGCGCTGACTTCCAGGTGGCCACGCCGTCGAGCGTGCTCGCAGTGCGCGGCACGGGCTTCGCCGTCAACTACGGTGCGCTCAAGGGCGCCGAGATTTCCGGGTCGCGCACCAACGCCATGCGTGCGATCGAGCTGCGGTACGCGATGGGCAACATGACCTACTTCCTGTCAGGTCAGGCTCGGTCGAGCCTGGCCATGCAGAATCCGGTGAAGCACGCGCTGCTCACCGCGATCGGTCCGGCGCCCTTGGGTGGTGGCCAGACCGAGGCCGAGCGCGAGCAGACCTTGACCCAGCAGCAGACCGGCACGGTCGGCAACAGCCCGGATGCGGTCCAGGCGCAGCAGGCGGCACAGACCATTCAGTCCGGGCGCAGCGACGCATCCGATGCGCGACAGCAGTACTACATCGCGTTGGAGCAATCCCTGTTGATCCAGCTCGAGCTGGCCGATGTGAGCCAGCGGTTCAACCAGTGCTCGGCCGAGTTCGAGACCGTCGAGCAGTCCGAAGCGGCGATGGCCCTCCTTGAGGACGCGCGCGACCGCGCGGTCGATGGTGCGGCCGAGGGCGCGGTCGTGGTGGTTGAGGTCGATGAAGCCCGTGACGGCATGCTCACCGACCGGGATGCTGTGTTCCAGGGCTTCCAGGTCGTCACCGATGAAGCTGCTGGAACCACCGAATTGTCGGCCAGTGAGCTCGATGCCCTGGTCGCTGCAGTCCAGTCGTCGACTGACCTCTTTGGCGATCGGGTCGATCGGCTGGTCGAGCTCGGACAACTCGTTGCGCAAGGTCGCTCTGACGCCGAGGCGGCGTTTGCGGCAGCGCAATCGGCCGAGGGGAGCTTCGCCGGAGCCCTTGCGCTCCTTGAGTCGATTGTTCCCACCATCACTTCGGGCAGTGCCACGATCGGCGAGTACCGGCAGATCGCCCAGGCAGCCTTGGCGGCGGTGCAGGCGCTCTATGCCAACACCCCCTCGGCGGAGGTCAGTTCGACCTTGGGTCAAACGCTGCTGGAACTCGCAGCGATCGCCGAGCGTGCCGCGCAGTCGGCCGAGTTCCTGGAGCAGGCCGAGGAACGGCTGGCGACCTCGCAGTCCTATGCCGAGCGCTTGGCCATCGGCCGAGCGATCGAGCTCCAGCAACAGGCGATCGATGCCGATGCGCAGATGCAATTCCTGTTGGATGCGGCGGGGGACTTGGTGGCCGACAGCGACCAGGCGCAGTTGGCGTTCATCGAACTCGACCGTGCCATCGACGCGATGGTGCTCTCGCGCGCAAGTGCCTTGGCATCACGCACTGCTGCGGCCAACGCGCAGGGCGCCATCGATACCCTGTTCGGCAACCATGCCCTGGCTGTTCAGGTGGCCAGCAACTACATCGATTGGCAGTCAGGCGTTGATGCGGCCGAATCCGGTCGCATCGCTGCAGAGGGTTTCCAAGCCACGGCTGAGTTCAATCGCGACGAGGCGCAAGCCAGCTACAACGCGGTCGTGGCGTTGGCGGCGGCCCAAGACTACGAGGCGGCCTATCAGGAGTCGCTGCAGACGGCCGGATTCGCTCTCAATGCCAATGTCGCGGCGGCGGGTGCCACGCAAGCGGCGGCTGACGCCGTTGCGGGCTCGCAACTCGCCGTTGGGGCCGGAGGTGTGGTGATCAACCTCATCAACTCGTCGGAAGGATTGGCGGCCTACGAGGCGGATGCTGCTGCGGCGCTTGCCGCAGCCGGGTCGGCTCCAAGCGAGGCCGACCCGGATGGTGACGGTGCTCTCGGAGCGGCCGGGGTGGCCATCAATCAGGCCACGGCGGCGCTCGATCAGGCACAGACGGCCCAAGCCGATGCGGAGCAAGCGGTGGGTGCCTACGGGGGACTTGGAGGAGATGTCCTGCAGCCCAACAATGCACTGTCGGTGCTCGCGGGCCAGATCCAGGATGCCCTCGATCAGCTCGAGGCTGCTTCGGCCCAGTACTCCCAGTTGCGGGCCTACGCGCAGACCTGGGCGTCGAGCATCGCCATCGAGAACATCCAGGACGGCATCGCGGCTGCGTTGGCCAACGCCGGCGCCGCTGCCAACGCGGCAGAACTCGCACAGGCCGCGGCAGCGCAAGCCCAGCAGGATGCCGACGACGCAGCGACTGCAGCAGTCCCACCCGGCGATGGTGATCCCTGATTGATCGGGTGACGGCACGCGCGCGGCCTGTCACAATGCGCGCATGGCCTTCTCGAGAGTGACCTTTCTTGCCGCCACCGTGGGCGCCGCCATGATGGTGGGCCTGGGTGCGCTGGGTGTCTTTTCGACGCTCGAGGACCAGACGCTCGACTGGCGCTACCGCAACGCGCGATCGACGGCCGAGCCCATGACCGATCGCATCGCGCTGGTGGCCATCGATGACAAGGCCAACGACTACGCGCGCTGGCCGTGGTCGCGCGGTGAGATGGCGGATGCCTTTCGGGAGATCGCGCTCTGTGGGCCCAAGGTCATCGCGCTCGATGTCTTCCAGAGCAATCCCGAGCGGGGTACCGATGGCGATGCGCGCCTGGCGGCCGTGATCAGGGACGCGCGAGCCGCTGGCACCCAATTCGTGCTCGCAGCCGAAATCGGCGGCGCTGCCGAGGACACCGCCGCGCGCTGGGCGCGCGACCCGCAGGCGTCGCTGGCTCTCCTGCAGCGCGTGGCCGCCGCACCGGATGCGCCGCCGTTCGTGCCTGAAGCCATCGAAGGATCGATGGGGTTCGATCCTTCGCTCGTGAAGGCCGGGATGGACAGTCCTGAGGCATCGATGCGTGCGGTGACCTGGGCTGCGCTGGGCGCGGTGCTGGGCACGCGACCCATTCCGCCTGCGACGACGCCCGAGGACTTCTTGGCGATGGTCGTGCCGGAACTTGCCAAGCCCGTGGCCGATGCGTTCGCGCAGGGTCGCGTGGACCCGGCCGTGCGCCAGGGGATGGCGGCCGCGCTGGCCGAGCGCGCGGCGTGGGATCTCCTGGTCCTGAAGGACCGCGCAAGTGCCAACGGGCGCGGCTCGTTCACGGACCGGCCGCCGCTGATCGTGCTCGCCGAAGCCGGTCGCTACTGCGGGTCGGTCACGGCAGGCAAGACCGATGCCGACGAAGTGAAGCGCAGGGCGCAGCTGAGGTTCGAGGCCCACGGCGGTCACATGCTCTCGCTTGGCCTGACCGGCGCGGCGCTGATGCTCGGCGTGCCGCCGGGGCGGGTCCAGGTCACGGACGACGCGCTCGTCATCGACGCACTCTCGATTCCGCTGGAGCATGGCTTGCTTCGCCTGGACTGGCCGACGAGCACCTTCGCTGGGGCGGCGCGGCTCGCTGGCGCCCGTGACGAGGACGGCTGCGTGCAACTGAGCCTCGCGGGCTTTGCTGAAGCGGCGCGCATCCGACAGGCGCGTGACCGGATCGATGCGCGCCTGCTGGAGCTTGCAGGCCCCGGTGTGGCGCTCTCGACCGAGGCCGACCTGGCAGCGTTCGTATCGGCGATCGAGGAGGAGTTCATGCTCGCCGACAACCCCGATGCACGGCTGCGCGAGATCGCGGCGCTGCTTCCTGAGCGGACGCAGGCGACGGCGGGACTGGAACGCATTCGCACCGAGGTGGCGCCGCAGCTCAAGGACAAGGTGGTGTTCGTGGGCTGGAACGCCACGGGGCAGCTGGCCGATGTGCTGCCCACGATCTACGGCGCGCGCACGCCTGGGGTCTTCACCCACGCGGTCGTCGCGGACATGGTGCTGCAGGAGCGATATCGCGCGAGCTGGCCGGCGTGGACCGGGCCTGCGGTGGGTCTTGCGCTGGCGCTGGTCGCCGCGTGGCTCGTGGCGAGCACGGGTGCGCTCGTTGCCGCAGCGACCGTGCTGGGGTTGGTGGGCGCATGGCTGTGGGCAACCGGGATCGTGGCCTTCGACGAAGCACACGCGATCATCCCCATGTTCGTGCCCGTGACGGCACCGGTTGCCGCTTGGGTCAGCGGCACCGTGGTGAGTGCGTTCCTCTCGGCGCGCGACCGTGCCCGGATCCAGCGGCAGTTCGGAGCGCGCGTTTCGCCGGAACTGGTCGAGCGCCTCACGAAGGATCCTCGCTCGTTGAGCATGGGTGGCGAAGAGCGCGTCATCGCGGTCATGTTCTGCGACCTTGCGGGGTTCACCACGATCGCGGAGCGCCTCGGTGGTGCCGGTGCCGTGTCGACCCTGAATCAAGTCATGGGAGCCATGACCGACGAGGTCATCGCGACCGGCGGCTATGTGAACAAGTTCCTCGGCGATGGACTCATGGCCTTCTGGAGCGCCTTCGAACTGCAGCCCGATCAGGCCGAGCGTGCGGCGCGGGCCGCGGTGCGATGCCAAGAGCGCATGGAGGTGATCCGACGGCAGCCGGGGATGGAGGGCCTGTCGCTGCGCATCGGCCTGTCGATGGGGAAGGCGATCGTGGGCGACTGCGGCGCCCCGCCGCGGCTCAACGACTACACCGCCATCGGCGATGTGGTGAACCTGGCCGCCCGGCTCGAGAGTGCGAACAAGCAGTTCGGGACCGGTGTGCTGATGGACGCCACGATCGCCGAGGGTGCCCGCGCCACGGGCCTGCCGGGCATGCTGCAGCTTGGCCGCGTGGTCGTGGTTGGACAGTCGGTTCCGGTCGAGCTCTGGACATCCGTTCCGGGGCTTGCCGAGGCGGATCGTGCCTTGGTCGTGGCCGCGGTCGAGGCGTTCGCCGCCGGGCAGGGCGCAGCGGCCAGCGAGGCATGGTCACGCGCCGCCGGTGCGGCGGAGCGGATGGCGCAGCCCTTCCTGGCTGCGCTCGATGCCGGTGACGCCGACGGCGTGCTCAGGCTGCGGGCGAAGTGAGTGGATTCAGCCGTCTCGTCGCACCAGGATCGCCGTCCGGTCATCGGGGGTGAAGGCGGCGCCGTGGTAGCCAAGCACCGCGCGGTCGAGCTCGGCGACGATCGCCTCGAGGGGCTCCGCGCGCATGGCGCGCACGATCGCGAACACGCGATCCTCGCCGAACTGGCCTGCACCACCGCCGGCCTCGGGGGCCTCGTAGTAGCCGTCGGTGATCGCCACAAAGAGATCGCCGGGCTCCAGGCGCACGGTCTGCGTGGCGCAGGTCGATTCGTCGAAGTCCATGATGCCCATGGGCGGCGCATCGGTGTCGACGGGTTCGAACGCATCGCTCGCGCGCCGATACACGAAGAGCGGACCTTGGCCGGCGCTGAAGGTCTGCAGCGTGTGGCTGCGCGCATCGAGCAGGCCGAACCACGCCGTGACGAAGCGACCGCTGGGAAGATCGTCGAGCAATTGCTGGTTCACCTGACGGGCCAGCAGCGAAAGCGGTTGACCCAGGCGCAGGGCCAGGCGCATCATGCCGCGCGTCTGCATCGAGCTCAGGGCGGGGCCCACGCCGTGACCGGTCGCATCGGCAACGAGCAGCATCGCGCGATCAGCAGGGGCATCGACCGCGGCGATGCCGTGCGCATCGAGCGGCACCAGGTCGAACGCATCGCCTCCGCACTCCTGGCTGGGCGTGCTGCGACCGAAGAGTCCGTAGCCCGGGATCGATGGCACGCCCTGCGGGAACGCCTGCTGCTGGATCGATCGTGCGACATCGATCTCTTCCTGCAGGCGCAGGCGCTCGATGCGGTCCTCGATCAAGGTGGCCCGGCGCACCGCGACCGCAGCGTGGGCCGCGAGGGATCGCGCGATGAGTTCGTCCTGTTCGGTGAAGGTGCCTTCGGTGCGGTTGAGGACCTGCGCCACGCCGACCAGCCCGCCCTCGTCATCCAGCAGGGGCACCGCGAGGATCGAGCGCGTGCGGTAGCCGGTCTTCGCATCGAACGAGCGATCGAAGCGATCGTCCTCGTAGGCATCCTTGATGTTCACGACGGCTCGGGACTGCGCGCAGGCGCCGGCGATCCCCTTCGAATCGGGAATGCGGATCGTGCTCGTGCCGAGCCCGTGCGCGACGCGGGTGACGAGCGATGCGCCCTTGGCATCGTGCACGAAGACCGTGGCACGGTCGCTGTGCAGGATGTCCCGCAGCGCATCGATGACCGTACTCAGGACCTGGTCCAGATCGGCACATTCACCCAGATGGCGTGAGAGCTCCAGGAGCCTCCGCAGGGCCTGCGGATCGTTGAAGGCGCCGAGGTCCTGCATGCAGCAGTCAGCGCTTGGCGCCGTCCTTGGTCATCTGTGGATAGACGAGCACACGGTCGTGGCAAAGCAGGATCACATCGTCGGCGCCGTCGCCGGTCACATCCATCACGACGACCTGGCTGGGCTGGAACTCCTTGGGTTCGCCGCCGGAGAACATCTTGGTCTCGAAGACCTCGAAGCCCGTGGCATACAGGAGCTTGCCCGCGTCGGAGAAGGTGAGGATCTCGAGGTTCTGCTCGCCGGCATCCAGAAGGAGCAGGTCGGTGCGGCCGTCGCTGTTGACATCGCCGTCGCCGATCTCATGCTCGACGCGGCGGGGGCTGTCGCTGCGGAACGAGCCGCTCTCGGCGAGCTCCATGCGCGGGCCGGCATCGCGCAGGACGCCGAAGCCCTCGTCACCCACGAGCAGCACCGCATCCTCGCCGCCGGCGAAGGGGCCGGTCGCGAGCGCGGTGAACTTGAACCCGCTCGCATCGAGCGCTTCGGTTTCCTTCCACGCACCGTCCTTGCGCTCGAAGACCAGGATCTTGCCGTTCTCCTTGTCGCCGGCGACCAAGCGGTTGCCGCGCAGGGCGAGCGCCACGAGCTTGCTGTCGCTGCGTGCAGCATTGACCTGCTCGACGACCTGCCAGCCCTTGGCGGTGTCGTAGCGCAGCGCGCGGATGAAGTTGCGGTCAGCGACGAGGAGTTCGGCCTTGCCGTCGCCGTTGGCATCGGCGATCTCGGTGTTCTGCGCGTTCGCCGCCTGCGCGAGGCCGAACTGCGACATGTCCTTCGACTCAAGCAGCACATACGGCTTGGCCTCGTCCTTGCCGTCCCAGCGCACCATGGTCATGGGCTTCTCGGGCGTGAAGAGCAGCAGGTCATCCTTGCCATCCTGGTCCGCATCGATCGAGAGGATCGTGTCGGGTGTGCGGCTGAGCGCACCCAGGTCGATCGAGCTCGCGGTGCCGCCCTTGGCATCGATGAGTTCGAGCCGGTAGTTGCGGTTCTCCTTGGCGATCACGGCCAGCGTGGGTACGCCCTGCAGCGTGACCACATTCATGGCCACCGGGGTCAGGCCCTTCGCGAGCTCGGCAGCCTGGGGGAAGCCGACGGTGCCGGCCTTCCACGCGCTGCGCCCGACGACGCCTTCCTTCTCGCTGCTCACGAAGACCTCGGCCTTGCCGTCGCCATCGACATCGCGCGCGGCGATGAAGTCGAGCTCGGCGTAGCTCGGGCACTCCTCGGCGTTGCCGAAGCCCACGCCCTTCTGCTGGCGATAGACGCTGACCGCGTTCGACTCGGTGTTGGTGGCGACGAGGTCGGGCAGGCCATCGCCGTCGACATCGGCGACCGCGAAGTCGCGCTTTCGGTTGGAGGGATCCTCGAAGGACCAGGTGACGAGTTCGCCCTTGCCGCCCTCGCTCGAGGCCTTGGCCGGCTGAGCGGTGTGGACGACGGTGCGCTTGGTCTTCTTCTCGATCGTGGCCAGGCTCGAGCCGGGCTTGCCGTTGATCGTGACGAGTGCCGCCTCGCGCAAGACCGGCATGTCGTAGCGCACTTGCGGGCCCATCTGCGTCCGCCCATCGCGCTTGGTGCCGTACCAGATGCGGATGGGCTGCGCGTCGTCGGGCAGCACGGCGACGATGTCGTTGCAGCCGTTGGCATCGAGGTCGCCCGCCATCACGCCGGCGAGTCCGCTTGAGCCCGGCATGAGATCGGCCGGCGCACCGAGTTCGGTGCCCTTCATCGGATAGACGCTGATGTTCTGGTCGGCAATCACGAGCAGTTCCGGCGCGGCATCGCCCATGACATCGGCGATCGCAAGCGCATCCTTGCCGACGGCGAGGTTCTTCACGGTGTGCTTGCGGTCGGCCTTGAAGGTGCCATCGGGCTGCTGCAGGTAGAAGACCACGCGGTTGGGCGTGCCCACGGCGACCAGATCGAGCCGTCCGTCGCCGTTGGCATCGTGGGTGAGGAGGCCGCCGATCGCCTCGCCCGCGGGGACCTCGATGCGGCGGAAGCGCCAGTGCTCTGGGATCTCGTTCACGCGCGTGGGTGCGACCGCATCGGCAGGGGTCGCGCCCTTCTTCTGCAGGTGCACCTCGATGCGGCTGTCGTAGTTGTTCGCGACCACCAGGTCGCCGAGTCCATCGCCATTCATGTCGACCGCGAGCACCGGGCCGGCGTTGGGACCGACCTTCACGACCTCGAGCGGATCGAAGCCGAAGTGCTGGCTGAGGTCTTGCCGGGGGAGCGAGAGAAGAAGGGCAACGAGGGGAAGGGTGGTCATGGGGGTTTTGGCAGCCAAAGGGAGCGGCAGAGCATGGTAGCCTTCGGGGATGCACGCGTTGCTCGCCGTCGTCCTTGCTGCCAGCGTCCTTGCGCCCGTCGACACGCTCGTCATGAAGAGCGGCAGTCGGCTCGAGGGCACCATCATCAAGCGCAACGACCGCAAGGTCTGGCTCGATGTCGGTCCCGATGTGCTGGTCTTCGACATGGAGGATGTGGCCGATGTGAAGCAGGCCGAGGCCGCCGCCGACATGCAGACGGTGCAAGATGAGCTCTATTCGCACGCGAGCAACCCGCCCACGCTCTCGCCCAAGGAGCATGCCAAGCGCATCGGACCTGCCGTCATCAAGGTGAGCACGCCGGGTGGCTTGGGCAGCGGCGTGATCATCGACAAGAGCGGCCACGCCGTGACCAACGCGCACGTCGTGCAGGGCGAGACGAACCTGCGCGTGACGGTGTGGTTCCCGCAGGCCGACGGCACGCTCAAGCGCACCGAGATCGAGGATGTCGAGCTGATCGCGGTCAACAACCATGTGGACCTGGCGCTCGTCAAGATCAAGCATCCCGACGGCAAGGAGTTCGACTTCGCTGCGGTGGTCGACAAGGAGAAGTTCGACATCGGCCAGCCGGTCTTCGCGATCGGCAATCCGCTGGGGCTTGAGCGAACGCTCACGCAGGGCGTGATCAGCACCACGCAGCGCAACTTCGACGGCCTGACCTACATCCAGACCGACACGCCGATCAACCCCGGCAACTCCGGCGGCCCGCTCTTCAACACCAAGGGCGAGGTCATCGGGATCACCAACATGGGGATCCGCGGCGGCGAGGCGCTGGGCTTCGCGATCCCCGCCCGCTACGTGAAGGACTTCATCCGCAACCGCGAAGCCTTCGGTTACGACAAGAACAACCCCAACTCGGGACACAACTACCATCAGCCGCCGGCGCGAACCTCGTTCACGCCGCCGCCGCAACTGGATGACCGCACCGATTCGCGTTGAACCTTGCGGTTCGAGCGAACCGCACCTGACCCACTCGCGCACCGACGAACCACCTGCAACGATCCACCAAGACCGAACCGCCCGCAACGAACCACTCACGGAGACCATCATGTTCACGACCTTCATCCTGACCGCGTCCATCGCAGCCGCCGCCGACCTTCCGCCCATCGAGGCGATTGCCCCGCAGGGCACCTTCCTGGCGGTGAGTGCCAAGGATCTCCATGCGTCGTGGCAGGCCATCCGCGCGGGCCAGTTCGGCAAGCTCTACGACGACCCGAAGCTCAAGGAGCTGATCGGCGACGACTCGAAGGAGCTCGAGAAGGCGCTCGACGAGGCAGCCAAGGACCTTGGCATCGAGCGCAAGGACTTGGTGCTGCCTGGCCGGATGGGCGTGGCCGTGTTCGGTGAGCGCGACGAGGAGCTCGATGCCATGACCATGGCGTTCATCGTCGTCGCCGACTTCGACGACCGCGCCGACAGCGGCGCGCGCATGCTGATGGCTGCGTTCGAGAGGGGTGCGAAGGAAGCCAAGGTGACAATCGAGAAGGCCGAACTCGACGGCAAGGAAGTCTGGGTCATCCCGATGGGCGACGACGAGGCCGATGACCTTGGTGCCGACGACGAGTTCGACGGCATGGGCATGGACATGGGCGCCCTCGGTGCGGGCCCCGACACCATGTACTTCATGCGCGACGGCGAGCACATGCTGCTCGCGAGCAGCATGGCGAGCCTCGAGGAAGCGCTGCTCGGCACGCAGGGCAAGGGCAAGGGCAAGACCCTGGGCTCCAGCGACGACTGGCGCGGGAACGCTGCGCTCCTGGGCTCGAATGACCTGAGCGTGACACTGCTCACCGGCCCGCTGCAGGACATGCTCGGGCCGATGATGATGGGTCCGATGGCCATGGTGCAGCCGGCGATCGCGTCCCTCTTCGGCGACATCCGCTCCTGGTCGCTGGGCTTCGATGTGCAGCCCAAGGACGGCATCCTGGAGATGTCGGGCGCTGCGTTCATCCCGGGCAAGAAGGACGGACTCGTGTCGCTCCTGGCCAAGGGCCAGCCGATCGGCGCGCCGCCGAAGCTCCTGGGCAACGAGTGCGTCTCGTACTCCTGTGCCCATGTCGTCTTCGCCGACCTGTGGAAGACGATCGAGGCCGCGGTCGCCAGCCTGCCCGAGATGCAGGCCGAGCAGCTCGAGCCGACCCTGGTCGCCTACGAACCGATCATGACCAAGGCGCTCGCGGTCATGGGCCCGAGCATCCACGGTGTGCAGTGGGCCGATGCCAATGCCGAGACCGGCATGGGCGGCGTGACGGCAGTCGCGTGCAGCGACGAGAAGGCCGGCATGCCGATGCTGCAGATGTTCGCGCCATCGGTTGGCCTGATGCCGCGCGACTTCCAGGGCGCCACGATCTTCAGCGGTGACCTCGTGCCCTTCGCGGTTGGTCTCGGATCGGGCCAGATGCTGATGGGCGAGTCGTCGGGTGTGGAGCAGGCGCTGCGTGCGGCCAGCGACAAGGACACCAAGGGCATCGCGGAACTGCCGATCTACAAGCGTTGTGCGGGCGTGGTCGCCAAGGGGGTCGTCTCCGGGTGGGGCTTCACCGATACCGCCGCCCAGCTCGAGGCGCAGAAGTCGGCGTTCAAGCGCCTTGGTGCCATGCAGGACGGCGTGGATGGCTTCGTCGATGATGCCGGCAACCCGATCGACGACATCGTCACCGACGAGGCCATGGAGAGTGTGCAGGAGATGATGGGCAAGTTCGATGCCGACCTGATGAAGAAGTACCTCGGGCCATCGGTGTGGTGGATCACGCCGGCCGACAAGGGCTTCTCGTTCCGCGCCCGGCTGCTGATGCCGTAAGGCAATGCTGACGATTCAGGTCCGCGCGAGGAACGCGTTCAGCGCCTCGCGCGATGCCGTTCCTTCGACGCCCACATTGGCGTGGTCGATGCCCGGCTCGATGAGCCCATCGTGCGGGGCGGTCGCTCGGCGCACATCACTCGGCGTGGTGACGGCATCGAGCCCGCCGCCCAAGACGAGGACCGGGCACTGGACCCGGCTCAGCGTCCGGTGCAGGGGCTCTTCGCCGCGGGCCAGCCACCACGCAGCCGTGGCGGCGAAGGGACCAGCGGGCAGCCCACGCAGGCGTAGCCGATGGCCCATCGGGACGATCAACGAGTCGTAGGGTGACATGAGCACCAGCCGCCGGATCGGTGTGCCGCGCTCGGCCAGGAGCACCGCAAGCCGCGCCGCCACCATGGCTCCCATCGAGTGGCCGACGAGGGTGAGGCCGCCATCGATGGCGGCGGGGGGCACGGAGCCGTTGAAGGCGTTCGCCATCACCTGATCCAGATCAAGGTGGTCGCTGTGGCCGATGCTCGTGGTCCCCGGTGCCTCGCCGTGCCCACGGAGATCCGGCAGGAGGAACGATGCCGCGTGCTCGAGGAGCCACGGCAGCCGACGCAGGGAATCCCAGCGCGATCGACCCCAACCGTGGATGACGAGCATGGCGCCCGCACCCTGGCCCTGCACGAACCACCACGGCAGCACAATCGAGCGTGCCGAGGGCGGAGCATGAGCGGTGTGCGTCATGGCACGGCCTGCTGCATGCAGCGTGGTGCTGCCTTCACGCCACGCGCGCACACCCGGCACTTCTGCGGGGCTTGCCGCCACCCCGTGCGCGAGCGCCCATGCATAGGTCGCACGGCGCGGCCGCGTGGCTTCGCGCGCGATCGCCATGGTGTAGGTGGTCGCGATGGCGCCTGCTGCCACCGCAGCAAGCGGCACCAGCGGGATCATGACCGGCACGCAGCGACGATGCGGTCGCGCATGGACGAGGCGTGTGCGGAGGCGCGCTCGCACCACGCGGACCAGAATGCCTGGTCGACGGTCGGGTGCAGCGGCAGGTTCGCACGGACATTCCAGATCGCGCCGTGCACGGCGAGTGCCGCGAATTCCGCGGCGATCGCGAGGTCGCTGCGGATGATCGTGCTGGTCCGGCCGGGCATGCGACCAAGCATGGCCAGGACGGCCAGGGCAAGGTCGCCGATCGCCGCGGGCGCGCTCGTGGCGGCCTTGACGGCGGGCATCCAGCGCGGATCGGCGAGCCGCTCCGCGGCGGTGAGCGTCCAGAGTGCATTGAGTTCGGCGTAGGCCGCGGCATCGAGGTCAGAGAGCGCGAGCGCCTCGGTGCGCGCCTGGTCCAGATGCACGAGCATCGCGGCGTTGTCGTGCTCCCACTTGGCGAACTTGGCCTTGCCGAGCGTGTAGTGCAGCACCATCGAACCGAGCGCGGCACCATGGGCGAGCGCCACGGCGGATGCGGCGCCGCCGCCCGGCACCGGCTGCTTGCCGGCGAGGTCGTGCAGGTAGCCCCCGAGCGTGAGTTGGGCCAAGGGAGCGCGCGCCGTGGTCACGAGCGCACCTCGGCGCCGACGCCGGCGTGCAGGGCCCCGATCACGCGCGCGACCTGCGGATCGGCATCCTCGCGGCGCAGCGTTCCGGCCGAGCTGCGGAAGGTGAGCCTCATGGTCACGCTCTTGCGGCCCTGACCAACCTGCTTGCCACGGTAGGTCCCGACGAAGGCGATCGATTCGAAGTGTTCGAGCGACAGATCGCGCACGACGCCCTCGATCGATGCCCAGGCCACGCCATCAGCGACGATCGCACTGACATCACGATCGATCGAAGGGAAGCTCGGCAGTGCGCGCACGGTCGTGTCGGGTGGCCACTGCGTGAGGAGGGGCTTGATGAAGAGTTCGGCGCCCGCGATCGGGGCATCGAGGCCGAAGGCCTTGAGTGCATCGACGGAGAGCAACCCGATCGTGCCCACGGCATGGCCGCGGGTGCGCACGAGGGCAGCCGGCGACAGTCCAGCGGCGCCGGCGAGCGGGACGACCTCGATGGCAGCGTGCGCTCCGAGCACTGCACGCAGCAACCGCTCGACGCAGCCGCGCATCGTGCGCATGGCCTCATCGGCATCGGGCGTGTCGGTGATGAGGAGCCCGAGCGAGGATCGCTCGCGAAGTTCTGGTCCCTGCAGATCGAAGACATTCGCGGCCTCCATCAGCCGGATCGATGGTGTGCCGCGATCGGCATTCAGGCGTGCAGTCGCCATGAGGCTGGAGAGCAGCGATGGCCGCAGGATCGGATCGCCGGCGCGCTCATCGCTGACCCGCAGCGGCGTGGTGCCGGCGTGCGTGAAGGGCTGCGCCGCGCGCTCCGAGACGAGCGTGTGCGTGACGGTCTCGACGAAGCCCAGGCCCACGAGGGTGCGGCGGGCTTCGCGCATGCCCTCGATCTGCGGCTGCGTGGCAGCGACCCGCACCTGGATCGCATCGAGCATCGGCACGCGGTCCATGCCGTGCAGGCGGGCGAGTTCCTCGATGAGGTCGATCTCGCGCTCGATGTCGATGCGCCGTGGCGGGACGGTGCAGGTGATGGTGTCGCCGGTGCGCGAAGGCGCAAAGCCCAAGGTGCGCAGCGTGGCGAGCATCTCGTCGGCCGGGAGCGGGTAGCCCAGGACGCGTTGCGCTCGCTCGACGCGCACCTGCACCAAACGCGGCGATGGCAGCGACGGCCCGGCCGCCACGCGACCGCCATCGAGGCGGCCACCGGCGTGTTCGAGGATGAGGGCGACCAGTCGGTCAGCCGCGGCATCGACATCGGCTGGCGCCACGCCACGCTCGAAGCGGTACGAACTGTCGCTGGCCACCCTGAGCCCCCGGCTCGAGCTGCGCACGGACTTCGGCGCGAAGGTCGCCGCCTCGATGAGGACATCCGTCGTGCGGTCGCTGACCGCGCTCGGCGCGCCACCCTTGACGCCGGCGATCGCCGCGGGCACCGTGGCGTCGGCGATCACCAGGTCACCCGCGCGCAGGGAAAGCGGCTTGGCGCCCTCGCCGATGGGCAGGATCGATTCGCCGTCCTTCGCCGGGCGCACATGGATCGCCGGGCCGGCCAGCCGCGCCAGGTCGAAGATATGCGTGGGTTGCCCGTACTCGAACAGCACATAGTTGGTGGCATCGACGAGATTGTTGCGGGGGGTCTGGCCGATCGCGCGCAGGCGCTGCTGCATCCACGCGGGGCTCGGGCGCACGCTGACGCCACGGATCACGCGAGCGGTGTAGAGCGGGCACGACTCGTGGTCGTGGTTGGTGACCGGCACGGGGCCCGCACCATCAGGGATTCGCGCGAAGGTCGGTTCCTTCACCGTTCGTCCGGTCATGGCGGCCAGCTCGCGCGCCAGATTCAGGTGGCTCAGGCAATCGCCGCGGTTGCTCGTGAGCTCGACCTCAAGGACCACATCACCGTCATCGGTCGATTCGCGGTGCGCAACCGGGAACCCGACCCGCGTGAGGGCGAGGGCGGCCTCGTCGGGAGTCACCGGTCGGTCGAGGTAATCGTTGAGCCAGCGAACGCTCGTGCGCATGGGGTGCCAAGGTAGCGCAAGGGTCGGATGGCGGCGTGGGCTCGCGCGCCGTGTTACCTTCCCATGCATGCCAGACCTCCGTCGAATGGCCGTACCGCTCCTGGCGACCATGCTCGGGGCGTGCGCATCGAGCGACCAGGTCCAGGACCAGTCCGAGCCGACGATCGACATCACCGTGCTCGTCGATGAGGGCGTCAAGGGCGACGACCGTGCGCAGTTCCAGCCGGCTCGCTACACGCTCTTTCCTGACGGCGCGCTGCATGGCCAGGCCAATGGCGGGCTCACGATCCGCGACCGCCCGCCGCGCGTGCGCGTGCTCTCGCCCACGCAGCTCAAGCCGATCTGGGACCGCTTCGAGGCCGTGATGGACGCGCAGCCGCCGTTCCCGCCCGGTGCACCCGGCAGCGACATGCCGTGGATCACGGCCGTGCGCCCGACGCCCGGCGATGTGACGATCATCGTCTGGATGACGCATGACCAGCGCGGGACCTGGTCGGTCACCCGGCTCGATGCCGCGGCGCGCGAGCAGCCCAACGAGGTCGCTTCGCTCGTGCGCACGCTGGCCTCGGCCTGTTGGATGGATGACCTGCCGACGGATGGCGATCTGCCGATGCGCTACGACTTCGGTGCCGATCCATACGCCACCATGCGCGGGAACGCTGCGCTGACCACGCCATGAGCGCGGTCGGTTGCGGCGTGTCCGATCTGGCTGCGCATCGTCCCTCCATGGTCCGGGTGCGCGATCATGCCGTGCTCCCCGTGCTGGCGCTCCTGATGTCGTCATGCGCCGCTGCGCCTGGCGTGCAGGCACCACGCGGTGTGCCCGGGTGCGAGGCCTCGATCGATGTCTGGTGGGCTGATCCACCCAAGGCTCGCTTCGAGTTCGTGCGGGTGGATCAAGGCCAGATCGGTTGGGGCGGTGGGCTCGATGCCTTCGATCGCCGCACGAGCTGGGGCATGATGCTCTCGCCCGATGACTGCATGCAGGTGGCGACGCAACTGGCTGGTGTCGATTGGGCTGCGCTCGAAGCCAAGCAGGAGAGCGTGACCGAGGATCGTGCGTATGTCGTGATCGTGACGGGGCGGCCCGACGAGCATCGCGTGCGCGTGCAGGCTGATGATGCGGCGATCGCGAGCCTGCGGACGGCACTGATGGCGATCGCCGCACGCCGCCTTGACGGCACGCTCGATGAACTGCCCAAGGCCGGGCAGCGCTTCGACCAGACGCGCGACTGAGCGACCGGACCGGCGTGTCAAGGGTGCTCCCGGATATTTCGGCGCAGATCGTGCTTGGGTCGGTACGCAGAACCTGAACGAACTTTTGGCGGTTCCCTTGGCGACCTGCCTCGCCGGGCTACGGTGGTGGTGCAACGCATGTTGCGCATCGAGGAGCGTGCCCATGGAGCAGTCCATTCGGTGGCACGCGGTGGCTGGGGCGTATGAGCATCACCGCGACCGTCTCGTCAGCAGCCTGGCAAGGCTGTATCCGCAGGCCGTGGTCGAGGATGTCGTGCAGGACCTCTTCCTCAAGCTCGCCCGCATCGGGTTCGGGGATCCCGACCAGCTCACCGATCGCTACCTCTGGCGGGCGGCCAACCGGGCCGTGCGGCGGCGCATCCGGGTCGAGGAGCGGCGCTTGATCCGGCTCCAGAACCATGCATCGACCGAGTGGTCCCTCGAGGACACGATCGAATCCAGTCACGCCTGCCTGGCCGAGCCCGAGGTGCAGCGCGAGTCGCTGGCCCAGGCGCTGGGTGCAGTCGATCCTCGTGAGGTCGAGGTCTTCCGCATGCTCATCTGCCAGGGCATGACCTATCGCGAGGCGGCTTGCGCGCTTGGCGCATCCGAGCACGAGGTCACGAACCTGCGGGTCCGCGGCTTGCGCCGCGTGCGGGCGCGCACGGGTGCCACGGCTGGTTAGTGGGCCTCGTGTTCATGGCGCGGGCTTCGGCCGCTCGCGCTGGTTGCTCTTGTGCGGGCCCGCGCCACGGGCTCGTCACGCGCCGGTCGCGCCGTCGGGCATCCGCCCTAGACTCTTTGGTCCATGCAGGATCCGATCGTCGGCATTGACCTGGGCACCACGAACTCGCTCGTCGCCGTTGCCGATGCGCGCGGTCCTCGCGTGCTTGGGCCCGGCCGGGGCCTTGTACCCAGCGTGATCCGGGTCGATGCGGCGGGCGTGGTGGTCGGGGAGCAGGCCAAGGCCGAGCGCGCCCGGCACCCACACACCACTGCCGCGAGTGTGAAGCGGCTCATCGGCCGCTCGGCGGCCGAGGTCCGCGGTGCTGGCGCGCCCCATGGACTGCATGTGGTCGATGGTCCGCGTGGACTGGCGGCGGTCGGCCTGGCCGATCGCATGATGCTGCCGCAGGAGCTCTCGGCGCACATCCTGCGCGAACTCGCACGGGTGGCCTCGGCCCAACTTGGGGTGAAGGTTCGGCGTGCGGTGATCACGGTGCCGGCCTACTTCGACGATGGTCAGCGCCAGGCCACACGCGACGCGGCGAGGCTTGCCGGGCTCGAGGCCGTCCGCATCGTGAATGAACCGACTGCCGCCGCGCTCGCCTATGGCATCGGCAGGGGCCACCGCGCGGCGGAAACCGTTGCGGTCTTCGATTTGGGCGGCGGCACCTTCGACCTGAGCATTCTCTCGGTGATCCCCGGCGACGGCACGGGCTTGGATGGCGAGTTCCTGCAAGTGCTTGCCACGGCGGGCGACACGGCGCTCGGTGGCGACGATCTTGACGCGGCCATCATGGTTGACGTGCTGCCACGCTACGAAGCGTGGTTGGGCGGGCCGGCGACGCCGCACGGCATGGAGCTGCTCCGAGCGGCAGCCGAGCGTGCCAAGTGTGCGCTCTCCACCGCCGAGCGTGCGATCGAGCGCATCGAACACGCGCACGGTGCGTGGGAACTGGTCCTCGACCGGGCGTCGCTCGAGTCCCTCGCGGCACCGCTCCTCGACCGCATGGCAGCCTGTTGCAGACGGGCGCTCGTCGATGCCGGCTCACCGACCATCGATCGCGTGGTGCTCGTGGGTGGCAGCACGCGCGTGCCTGCGGTGCGCGCCCTTGCGGGACGGCTGTTCGGCATCGAGCCGTACACGGCGCTCGATCCGGATGTCGTGGTCGCGCTCGGCGCGGCACTGCAGGCCCAGGTGCTTGCGGGTGGGCGCACGGACCTGCTCCTCATGGATGTCGTGCCCCTGTCGCTCGGGATCGAGACGGCCGGCGGTGCCGTCGCCAAGATGATCGTGCGCAACAGCGCCATGCCGGCGCGTGCGACCGAGATGTTCTCGACCGGCGTGGATGGCCAGACCGCGGTCAAGGTCCATGTCGTGCAGGGCGAGCGCGAACTCGTGAAGGACTGCCGCAGCCTGGCCACCTTCGAGTTGCGCGGGCTGCCGCCCATGCCAGCCGGCATCCCGCAGGTGCAGGTCGACTTCATGGTCGATGCGAACGGCGTGCTCGCCGTGCATGCGGTCGAGCGTCGCAGCGGTCGCCGTGCCCAGGTGCAGGTGGTGCCGGCCTATGGGCTCACGGCCGAGGAAGTCGATCGCATGGAGGCCGACTCGCTGGCCCATGCTCGCGAGGACATGCAGGCGCATCGCGTGATCGACCTGATCGTGAATGCGCGGCTGGACATCACCTGGATCGAGGACGCCCGCGCGCGCGCGGGTGCCCTGGTCGATGCGGCCTACCTCGAGGAACTCGAAGGCCACCTGACCCGGCTCAAGGGCTTCATCGCGCTCGGTGAGCGTGCGCCCGGCCAGGTCGATGCCGACGCCTTCCACAAGGCGAAGGATGCGCTCGATCGAGCGAGCATGCGCCTGCACGAGGCCGCGATCGTGCAGAGCCTCCAGTCGATGGATCGTGGCTCGAAAGGACCGGTGAAGCCATGAAGGTCGCGGTGATCCTGCCCGCTGCGGGCAAGAGCGTTCGGTTCGGTCTCGGCGACAAGCTCGGCCAGGACCTTGGCGGTCGTCCGGTCCTCCTGAGGAGCGTCGAGGCGTTTGCCAAGCGCGACGATGTCGCCGTGGTCATCGTGGCAGCTCCCGCCGATGGGGTCGATGAGTTCCGCAATCGCTACGGCGTCCAATTGGCGTTCCATGGCGTGAAGGTCGTTGCGGGCGGTCGCGAGCGATGGGAGAGCGTGCGCAACGCGCTGGCGGCGGTGCCCGCGGAGTGCACGCATGTGGCGGTCCACGATGCGGCGCGCCCGCTCGTGAACCAGGAGTTGATCGATCGCGTCTTCGCGGCCGCGGCCGTGGCGAAGGCGGCCATTCCCGGCGAGCCCGTGTCGGCCACGCTCAAGCGCGTGACCGAGGAGACCTTCGACGCCAGCGCCGATGATGCGATCGTGGACTCGATCCTCGGGGGCGGCGACGGAGAGCCGGTCAGTGATGGCATCAAGGGCCGTCGCGTGGTGGAGACTGTCTCGCGCGAGCGCATGATGGCGATCCAGACCCCGCAGGTCTTCGAGCGTGAGCTCTTCGCCCGCGCCTACGCGCAGGCCGGGCTCGAGGGCGCGACCGACGATGCCTCGCTGGTCGAGCGGCTCGGTGAACCGGTCCTGGTGGTCGCTGGCGACCCTCGCAACTTCAAGATCACGACGCAGGCGGACTTGGTGCTGGCGAAACTCATGCTGGGTGCGAAGTTGCCGGGCGACAAGCCTGCATTCGGCTTCTGATGCCGCAGCCGATCACGGCAGGGGTTCGTCGGGCGGCTTGCCGCCGATGGTCAGGCGAGCGCGGGTCGGTCGTGGCTTCGGTCGTGGCCTCCATGCTGCGGGCAGGAACGGCTTGAGCACGAACCATGCTCCCACGAGCGCGCACGCCGTCACGAGCCAGAACTGCCAATCATCGACGGGAAAGCCCATCACGCCGCCACCAATCGGAAGGCGATTGCACCGGCGATCCACGCAATCGAGCTCATCCAGCCCAGTTGCAGGAGCGCCCAGCGCCAGCCGCCGGCTTCCCGCGCGGTGAGGACGAGCGTGGGCAGGCACTGCATGGCCAGCACATAGAAGATCAGGAGTGCCGCGCATGTCCCTCGGCTGAAGAGCGGCGAGCCGTCATCGCGCGTGGCGGCACGCATCGACTCCATGGTGCCCGGGTCGCTGACATCATCGCCCGATTGGACCTGGATCGCGACGGTGTTCACGAAGACTTCGCGCGCGAGGAAGCTGGTGAGCACGGCCATCGTCAGCTGTCGATCGAGGCCCAGCGGCTCGAACACGGGTTGCACGGCATCACCCACGCGTGCGGCGAAGCTGCTGCGGGCCTGGGTCTGGGCGTCCAGGGACTCGGCGGCAGCCACGAGTTCCGCGGCGCGGAGTTCGTCGCCTGCAGCGACTGCTGCCTCGGCGACCTGGCGGAGCGCCTGCGACTGCGGCACGGGCTCGCTGCGCGGGAAGGCGCTGAGCCACCACATCACGACGCTGATCGACAGGATCACGGTGGCGGCGTTGCGCAGGAAGAGCGCCGAGCGGTCGCGCGAGACCAAGAGCGCGGTGCGCAGGCTCGGGCGTCGGTACGGCGGGAGTTCCATGACCATCGCGCGGCCTTCCCCGGCGAGGATCGTCGTACGCAGCAGCCATGCGGTCCCGAGGCCTGCGGCGATCCCCAGCGCGTAGCAGCCCGCAAAGGCGATGCCCGCCAGCCAGGGAGCGTCCGCGAAGAGCAGGCCGCACAGCAGGACATACACGGGGATCCGTGCGGTGCAGCTCATGAAGGGTGCGCAGAGGATCGTGGCGAGCCGGTCGCGGCGACCGGGAATGAGCCGCGTGCTCATGATGCCCGGGAGCGCACACGCGTGGCTGGACAGCAGCGGGAGGAACGCCTGGCCGGGGAGGCCGAAGCGCCGCATCGTGCGATCGAGCGAGAGCGCGGCCCGCGCGAGGTAGCCGGTGTCCTCGAGCAGGGCGAGCAGGAAGAAGAGCAGGGCGATCTGCGGCAGGAAGACGAGCGTTGCACCGATCCCGCCGATGAGGCCATCGGCGAGGAAGTCGCGCAGCAGGCCCCCGGGCATGAGGGAGCGCACCGACTCCGCGAGCGCCCCGATCAGCGCGTCGATGGCATCCATCGGATAGCCAGCGAGCCAGAAGATCGACATGAACAGCACCGCCATGGTCGTCAGGAAGGCGGCGAGGCCGAGCACAGGATGGGTGAACGCCCGGTCGAGCCGTTCGGTCAGCGGATCCATGCCGGCACGGGTCGGCCGTCCGCCGGCACGCTCGAAGATGCCAGAGGCCCAATCGGCGCAGGTCGAGGTGCCCGGTGAAGCCTGCGGGTAGGGGATCGCCGGATTCGGCGGTGCAAGGCGAGTCGCGATATCGCGTGCCGAGTGCGCCAGTTGGGCGAGCCCTATGCCGGTCCGGCCGCTGGCCTCGATGACGGGGATCCCGAGGTCCGTTCCGATGGAGGCAGGATCGAGCACGAGTCCGGCCGAGCGCGCAGCATCGGTCATGGTCAGCGCCGCCACGCAGGGCACGCCCCGTCGCAGCACCGAGCTGGCGAACTGCAGGTTGCGTTGGAGGTTCGTGGCATCCAGGACCAGGACCACCGCATCCGGTGCAGGGCCGAGCCTGCCAGCGATGCAGTCGGCACAGACCAGGCTCTCAGGAAGGTCGAGCTCAAGGGAGTAGACGCCCGGCAGGTCGATCACTTCGACCGCGCCCCCCGCGAGCGTGCAGAGGCCCGCGTGGTGCTCGACGGTGCTTCCGGGGAAGTTGGAGGTTCGTGCGCGCGCACCGCAGAGCGCGTTGAAGAGCGTGGTCTTGCCGGTATTGGGGTTGCCGACGAGCACGATCGTCGCGGGGACAGCGTTGTTCATGACGCTTCGTCGATCGGGGTCACCATGATGCGCGCGGCGACCTCCTGCGAGAGTCCAAGCCGAGTGGTGTCCACCTGGACGATGCAGGCGTGGCCGCCCCGACACATGCGCAACTCGCACCGCTCGCCGAGGCCCATGGCCGTGAGCAGGCAGCGGTCCCCCTCGGGCAGCGCGTCGAGCGCCGAGCAGTCAACCGTGGCCCGTCGCCCGGGGGCGAGTTGGGTCAGCGGGATACGAATGGGTGGGGTGGGGTTGGTCACGCGAGGCTCGTGTTGAGAACGATTCTCAATACTAGCCGCGCTGCCAGGCACCGGCGTCGGTGGCCTCGTTGCCCTGATGGATCTTGCCGGCTGCCTTGTATGCCGAGCGTTTGGCCACGTACTCCTCGGGCGAGATGGCCAGGTCAGGCTGCTGTCCGGCCGTGTGCTGGGCATGGAGTCGACACAGGAATGGCACGCACCAACCGCAGCCGGTGCCGGCCTGCAGGCACTGGCTGAGTTGGCTGGGCATCGCTGGTTGTTCGCGATCCATGAAGGTCGTGAGTTTGTGCAGGCTCACCTTGAAGCACACGCAGACATGGCCATGCTGGTCCATGATTGACGGTCCATTCAGGTGCTGAGCACCGCTTGGGTCACGATCACGCGGCCCTCGAGGCATGGGCCGATGAATCGGTCGTTGCGGAAGGGTCGGGCTTCCTGCAGCTCAAGATCGATCGTCAGTTCGAGCGTCGCCAACCCACGCAGGCTCGCACGACGGCCCCCGATCGAGGCACCGCGCCACGCCTTGGATGCAGCACCGACCAGTTCGATGGTGCAGTGCCCACGCTCACGGTTGGCTTCATCAAGCACGACGGCCTGGACGAGGAGCCGACCGTTGCGGACCGACACGGCCTCGATCAGGCGTACGGGCCACGCGACCTCGCGTCGCGTCGAGTGCGCGATCTCCGCGGTCCAGGTCTTGAGTTCGCGTTGGTAGGCCGCGCGCTCCATGGGGTCAGTCGAGCCCGCACGCGAGCCGAAGTCCTCACGGAGCCTGATCCGCACGGCGTCCAGCATGGCCTCGGGCGAGGCGAAGTCAGCGGTGTTGCCGGCCGGTCGAGGCTCTTCCGCGTCGGGCGGCGTGAACGGGACTGGCTCGGCTGGGGGCATGAAGGGATCCCCGGGGGTGGGCTTGGGAAGATCCGGTTCCGGCGGCACGGTCTCGGGCACGGGAGCGGGTGGGGGCGCAGGCGCCGGCTCGCGCGAGCGTTCGCAGTCGGCGAGCTTGGCCTCAAGTTCCGAGACCTTGGCGGTCAGGACCTGGAGGTCGATGTCCTTGCGGCGCACCTGCTCCTTCAGGGCATCGACCTGCCGCTGCAGGTCATTGTCGACCTGGGCGATGGCAGGCCGAGCGCAGAGCACGGCAATCGTGGCGAACAGTACGGTGATGGCTCGCGTCATGATCATCCGGGGATATCCTTCCGGAGAGGAGCGTACCGTCATGGACTTGATCGATCGCATCGTCCGTCGCTGCCAGGGCCGCTATGCCATGCAGGCCTGGGCGCGTGCGTTCCTCTGGGCACTGCTCCTGGCGAGTGCTTTGCCGCTCCTGTGGGTGCTGGTGACGAAGATCGTCGGTGATCGGTGGGATGCCGCGGGTGACCCGCAATGGCTTGCCCTCGTGAGTGTGGCAGCAGCCGTCGGTGCCGGCATCGCTGGACTCGTCCTGCGCGAACGCACACCGTCGCCGGTCGCCATGGCGAGCGTGATCGACTCCCAACTGGACCTGAAGGATCGCCTGTCAACGGCGCTGGCCGTGCGCGATCGTCAGGATCCCTTCGCGCAGGCCGCAGTGCAGGATGCGATGCACCTGGCGGATGAACGAGGCCTCCTTGGCATGTGGCGCCGCGCGCTTCCCTTCAGGCTGCCTCGGCTCTGGTGGGGCGGACCGGGTGCGCTCGCGCTGGCGTGGCTGCTCTTCATGGTCATCCCGGCATGGTCGACCGCGCAGGCCGACGCTGCCGCAACCGATCCGGGGAGCCAGGCACGCGTCGACGACATGAAGGCGCGTCTTGAAGCGGTCGTGAAGACCATGGCCGACGATCCGCGCCTGAGCGAGGAGATGGCTGCCGAGATCCGGCGCGCGAACGAGGCGCTCGAGGGTCAGGATGACAAGAGCCTTGCGGAGAAGGAGCGCGAACTTGCCAAGCGCCTGACCGAGATGGCGCAGAAGCTCGAGGCGCTCAAGGAGAGCGCCCAGGCCAAGGGCATGGCGCAGACCAAGGATGCGCTCGCCACACTCAACGTACCCAAGGACAGTGCCGTCGCGCCGTTGACTGAGGCGCTCAAGCAGGGCGACATCGCCGGTGCGAAGGAGGCGATGAAGGACCTGCAGCAGAAGATGAATGATGGCTCGATGACCGACGCCGAGCGCGAGCAGGCGAAGAAGGATCTTGAGGCCTTGGCGAAGAAGTTGCAGCAGATGGCGAAGGACAAGGACGCCTTGCGCAAGTCGCTCGAGGATGCGGGACTTGATCCCAACATGGCTGACAACCCCGAAGCGCTCAAGCGCGCGATCGAGCAGTCGAAGCAGCTCAACGAGGCGCAGAAGGAGCAACTCAAGCAGGCGCTCGATGCGGCCCAGCAGATGCAGCAGAACATGCAGCAGTTGAGCAACGCCTGCAAGCAATGCCAGAACCCCGGCCAGTCCGGGCAGAAGGGGCAGCAGGGCCAGAAGGGCCAGAAGGGCCAGAACGGCCAGCAAGGCAATCAAGGCCAGCAGGGCAGTCAGGACCAACCGTCCGACGGCGAGCAGGGCGAGTCGGATGAGCAGAAGGATGCCGCCGCCGGCGACCCCAGCGAACTGCTGAACGACATGGAGGCGCAGGAGCAGATGGACCAGGCTGGTCAGTGCGCCGGTGGCCAGTGCAAGGGCGGCGATGGCCCCACCAAGCTCGCGGAGGGCGGCCAGAGCGAAGGCCAGGACGGCGATAGCAATGGTCCCGGCATGGGTGCGCGCGGTCGTGGCGCGGGTGGGCAAGCGCCTCGCGAAGTCACGAAGACCAACACCGTCAAGCGCCGCGAGAAGGTCGAGAAGGGCCAGGGGCCGATCATCGCGCGCCAGCTCGTCGAGGGGCCGGCGATCACCGGTGAGGCCGCGACCGCGCTGCAGTCCGTGGCCGGCGATGTGACGCGCAAGGCCGAACGTGCCACGGCCGAGGATCCCGTGCCCCCGCACCTGAAGGAAGCGCATCGACGCTACTTCGGCGATGTCAAGAAGCAGATCGATCGCAAGACCGGCGGCGCAGGTCAGGGCAGCGGCACCGCCGCGGATCAGCCTGCGGGGCAGGCTCCGAGCCAGGGCGGCACGAAGTGATGGTTGCCGTGCCTCGTTGGGATGGCGCGCGTCGTTGGATTGCGGGCGCCGTGGTGGCGGCCTTGGCCGCCTGCGGCAGGTCGCCTGATCTCATTGTCTATGTCAGCGCGGATGAGCAGGTCGCGCGCCCCATCATCGAGTCATTCGAGGGGGAGTCCGGCCTGAAGGTCGGTGTGCGCTACGACACCGAGGCCACCAAGACAACCGCGTTGGCGAGCCTGCTCAGGGCTGAACGCGAGCGGCCGCGTGCCGATGTCTTCTGGAGCAGCGAGTGCTTCGCGGTCGCCCAACTGGCCGCGGAGGGTTCGTTCGAGCCGCTGGATGCGGGCGTGTTCGGCGAATGGCCAGCGAACCATCGTGACGGCGAGCGCCGATGGTTCGGCTTCAGTGCGCGCGCTCGCGTGCTCGTGATCGCCCCCGACCGCGTGAAGCCCGAGGAACTGCCCGATACCTGGATGGATCTCGTCCGCCCGTGGTGGAAGGGGCGCATCGTCATGGCCGATCCACGCTTCGGGACCACGCGTGGGCATCTCGGCGCCATGCAGTCGTTCTTCGAGCGCACCTTGCGGATTCCCGGCTACTGGGAAGCCTTCGTCGACGGCCTTGCCCAGAACGAGCCGCGGCTCCTGACAGGGGGCAACGCCGCAGTGGTCGAGGCGGTGGCGCGTGGCGAAGCCGACATCGGCCTGACGGACACCGATGATGTTCTCGCGGCACAGGCTCGGGGCGCGAATGTCCGCTGGATCATGCCGCGACACGATCCCGTCTCCGATCCGGGAGGCGGCACGCTGCTGATCCCCAACACGGTGGCACTGATCGCTGGTGCGCCACATCGCTCCAACGCGATCTGGTTCATGGAGTACATGCTGAGCCCGGGCGTGCAGGCGCGCATCGCCGCGAGCGAGAGTCGCAACTGGCCGCTTGGCGTGGAACTTCCGCCTGACCTCGATCCGCTCCCCGAGGACCCGTTGCGGGTCGACATCGAGGATGCCGCCCGTCGCATGGATGCTGCGGTCGCGGATCTCATGAAGGCGAACGGGCAGTGATGCACCGATCGGTGGTGCCGATCCTGCCCATCATCCTGCTCGCGCTCGGGATGCTTGGGGTGATGATCGGCGTGGTGGTGCCCGTGCTGCACCTGCCGTCGCTGGGTTCTGGCACCGACGCGCCGGTGGGCCTTGGTGGCGATCCATGGACGGTCGTCGTGCGCACCGTGCTGTGGAGCGTCGGCGCGGGCGTGCTGGTGACCGCGGTGGGATGGTGGATGTCGCGCAACAGCCCGCCACGGGGATGGCTGTCGTGGATCGGCTGGATCGTGCCCGTGCTGGTGCCGCCGTATGCCGCGTGGTACGCGTGGTGGCAGCTCGGGTCGCCGGAGTGGGCGCTTGGTGCGTGGATCATCGAGCACGACGCCGTCGGTGCGTGGCGCATGCTCGCGCTGGTCATCGCACTTGGCTGCACGCTCTGGCCGATCGCAGGGGTGCTGGTGATCGGCTTGCGGGAGCGTGTCGTCGCACGCGAGGCGGCGGCCACCGACCCTCTGCGCTGGAGCGATCGCGTCCGCTTGTCATGGCGCGAGGATCGACACGGTGTGCTGCTCTCGATCATTGCCGTGGGGGGGCTGACGATGGCCGACACGACGGCCTTCGATCTGGCGCTCGTTCGGACGGTGGGCTACGAGTTGCGCGCGCTCGAGGCTGCCGGTGCAAGCCCGTGGTCGGTCCTCATGGCATCGGTCTGGTCGATCATTGCGGCGCTCGCGGTGGCGATCGTGGTCACGCGGCCTCGGGTGACCGACGACCATGCCGGGGCTGGGTCGACCGGTTCGGCTCGATGGCCGCTGGTCCTCCTCGCGCTGCCGCTGGTCGTGCCCAGCGTGGTGCTGATGGTCCTTTCACTCAGCCAGGGCGGCATGGCTCGGGTCATGCAGGTGTACGGAGAAGGTGCCCTGCGCACGGCCACGGCTTCGGCACTCTGCGGTGCGCTGGTTGCGGGGGTCTGCATGCTGCATGCGTGGCTCGCCGAAGGTTCGATCTGGCTGCATCGCGTGGAGCGATGGCTCCGTGTGGCGTGGATCACGCTTGCGCTGTCCCCGGCCATCGTGGTTGCGGTGACGCATGTGCAGGCGTGGAACCGGGAGGGGCTGTCGTGGATGCACGATGGCCTTGGCATCGTGGCCGCGGCGCAGCTGACCCGTTGGGGATGGCTCGGTGCGGTGCTGGGGTGGCTGGCCGTGCGAAGCGCGCCTCGCGACCTGCGCGCGAGTGCGCGCCTTGATGGCCGTGCTTGGACGATCGTGCTGGCGTTGTGGCCTCGCGTGGGATTGGCCTGTGCAGCCGCGGGAGCGATCGGCGCAGTCGGTGCTGCCGGCGAGGTGGTCGTGTCGGCACGCGTGCAGCCACCCGGCGGCGATTGGATCGCGAGCGCGCTCCTCAACGCCATGCACTACCAGCGACCCGATGTGGTGGCGGGCTTCGTGCCCATCCTCATGATCGTGGCCAGCCTGGCTGCGGTCGCCCTGGCGTGGCTGGCCCGGCGCTGCGGTGGCGTGCTGGTCGTGTGCCTGGCCGTCATGCCGATGCTGGTCGCCTGCGGTCGCGAGCCATCCTCCACTCCGCTCCCGGCGTGGTGCGCCGATGCACGCCTCGTCGGTCGCGGCGGCAAGGGGCCACTGCAGTTCAACTATCCACGCGCCATGGCCTGGACCCCGGCCGGCGAACTTGTGATCATCGATCGCAGTGCCCGGGTCCAGGTGCTTGGGGCCGATGGTTCGTATCGGCGCGAGTGGACGATGCCCGAGTTCGATCAGGGATTCCCCACGGGGGTGAGCGTGTCGCCCGAGGGCGAACTTTGGATCGCCGACACGCACGAGCATCGGATCACCGTGATGGATGACGCGGGCCGGGTCCTGAAGACCTTCGGTGGCTTCGGCCAGGAGCCCGGGCAGTTCGTCTTCCCGACCGACATCGTGTTCGGCGAGGATGGGCTCGCGTATGTGAGCGAGTACGGCGGCAACGATCGGATCCAGGTCTTCCGGCGTGATGGCACCTTCGTCCGCGCGTTCGGCCATCACGGCGTCGTCGGCGATGGATCCCCTGAACCCAAGTTCGACCGCCCTCAATCGATGCTCATGCTCGGTTCGGGGCGGCTGCTGGTAGCCGACGCATGCAACCATCGGCTGGTGGAACTCACGACCGACGGGGAGTTCATGCGGTCGATCGGCGCGATGGGGCAGGAGAGCGGGGAATTGCTCTACCCGTACGGCCTCGAGCGCCTCGATGGGGCCACGGTCCTGGTGACCGAGTTCGGTGGGTGCCGACTGCAGGCGTTCGACCTTGGGAGTGGTGCGTCCAGCGGATGCTGGGGAAAGGGCGGCCGCGAGCCGGGCATGCTCAACGGGCCGTGGACGGCGCAGGTGCATGGTGGCACCATGGCCGTCCTTGACTCCACCAACAACCGGCTCTACCTGATGCCGTCGGAGCGGTGGGTGGATCGTGCCAAGCGTGAGTCCGGGGCGGTATCTTCCCGTTGATGCCATCGATCGATGTTGAACGCCCGCTGGCGCTGGTGGTGCTGCTGCTGGTTCCTCTGTTGTGCTGGATGGCGTGGCAGCGCCGCCGCGTGGTGGGTCGTGGCAAGACGATCACGACGATGGTGCTGCGGGGGGTGCTGGTGACGCTGCTGGCACTGGCGCTGGCGCAGCCAAGCCTGGTGCGCAAGGGCGAGGGCCTCACGGTGATGGTGGTGTCCGATGCGAGCCGATCCGTGCCGCAGTCGATGCAGCAGCAGGCGCAGAAGCTGGTCGATGGCCTGGTCGCAAGGAAGCGCGAGCCTGCCGACAGGGTGGGCTTGGTCACCTTCGCCGACCGGCCCGAGGTGCGTGCAGTCGCCGAGAGCGATGCCAGCCTCGATGTTTCCCAGCATGGTGGCGATCGGATGGCGACCGGCATCGAAACTGCGCTCAGGCGGGGTTTGGCGATGCTGCCGCCGGACACGGCAAGCCGGATGCTGCTGATCTCCGATGGCAACCAGACCTCCGGCAACGCGATCGAGGCGGCCGAAGCTGCACGAGCCAATGGCATCCCGATCGATGTGGTGGCTTTGCCCTTCAGCCATGCGAGCGAGGTGATGGTCGAGTCGCTCAGGACACCGAGCACGGCGCGCGAGGGGCAGACGATCGACCTGAGGGCCTCGATCCGGAGCATGGGGCCCAATCGCGGCATCGTGACCCTGCGTGAGAACGGGGAACCGGTGGATCTCGATCCTTCTGCGCCCGGGAGTGGACTTGCGGTCGAACTCAAGGCTGGCGTGAATGCGCTGACCTTCCCGATGGTCGTGGTGGGTCGGCAATCCCGTCGATACGAGCTGGTGTACACGCCTCTTGATCAAGCCTCCGATTCGATTCCCGAGAACAACCGCGGCGCGGCGATGGTGCTGGTGAGTACGGGTGCGAAGGTCGTCATCGTGGATGGGAGCGACGGTGGCGAGGAGTCGCAGCCGTTGGTGGCTGCCCTGGCCGAGGGCGACATCCCGTCCCGCGTGATCACGCCGGATGAACTTGACAACGAGGGTGTGTCGGCCCTTGCGGATGCGGATGCCGTGGTCCTGGCGAATGTGGGTCGCTTCGAGATCACGAACGAGACGGACCAGTTGCTGCACTCGTATGTGCATGATCTCGGAGGTGGTCTGCTGGTGACTGGGGGCGACCGAGCCTTCGGTGCAGGCGGCTGGCAGGGCAGCGACGCGTCGAAGGCCTTTGCCGTCAAGCTCGAACCGCCGGCGACACGCCAACTGCCGCAGGGGGCGCTCGTCTTGGTCATGCACTCATGCGAGATGGCTGCCGGCAACTACTGGGGCGAGAAGGTCGCCGAGGCCGCGGTCGATGCATTGAGCCGGCTCGACCTTGCGGGGATCGTGACCTTCGATTGGGGCGGCAAGGATGCCAAGCTCGCCTCATGGGCGCACGATCTGCAGCTGGTGGGCGACAAGTCGGCGATCCGCGCGGCGATCAAGAAGATGGTGGTCGGCGACATGCCCGACTTCAGGCCGAGCCTGGCACTCGCGAAGCAGGGTCTCGCGAAGGTCAACGCCGGCCAGAAGCACATCATCATCATCTCGGACGGCGATCCGAGTCCGCCCACGCAGGCGGAGCTTGATGAACTCAAGCGCCTGAAGATCACGGTGACCACGATCATGGTTGGCGGTCACGGCACGAGCATCGATCTGCAGAACATGCGTGCGGTCGCCGAGCAGACCGGCGGCACCTTCTACAACGTGCAGAATCCGAATCTCCTGCCCAGGATCTTCACGAAGGAAGCCACGCTCGTCAGCCGCACGCTGATCCTTGAGCAGACGATCCGCCCGGTGGTGGAGCAATCGACGGGTGGGCCGATGGACGGTGCCGGGAGCCTGCCCGAGGTGAACGGCTGGGTGGTGACCGTGCCGCGTGAAGGCCTGGCCCAGGTGCCGGCGATCCTGCCGACGAAGGAGTCGCGTGATCCGCTGGTGGCCTACTGGAACTACGGCCTTGGCAAGTCGATGGCGTTCACGAGCGATCTTGGTGGCCGATGGGGCAGATCCTGGGCGATCTGGAGCGGATACCAACCGTTCTGGACACGCGCGATTCGATGGATGATGCGTCCACCCACGGCGCAGGATCTCTTGGTGTCGACCTCGGTCGATGGTGATGTGGGTCGCGTGCAGGTGTCGGCCTTCACGGCTGATGGCGAGCCGCGCGACTTCTTGCGCAGTTCGGCAACGCTCATGCGGCCCGATGGCACGGTCGAGGTGCTCGACCTGCAGCAAACGGCTCCGGGCCAGTATGTGGCGAGTTTCGATGCGCGCGAGCAGGGCGCATATCTGGCGAGTGTGTCGGCGCGTGATGGCATGGGCGCGGATCGATCGGCGCGCTCGGTGGTCAGCGTGCCGTACCCGCGTGAGCTCGCGGCCACGCGCGATGACTCGGCGCTGCTGCGTCGGATCGCGGAAGTGAGCGGTGGCCGCGTGATCGCGCTCAAGGATGCAGCGACGACGGACTTCTTCGATCGCAGCGGTCTTTCGATGCCGGAGGCGGCCAAGCGGATCTGGGATGTGCTGGCCATCCTGGCGGCGGCGCTCCTGATCCTCGATGTGGCGGCGCGCAGGATCTCCTTGGATTCCGAGGCGGCACGCGACCTTGCGGCGATGGCGGTCGGCGAGGGCGCCAAAGCCGGGGGAGCGACGGTCGAGGCGTGGAAGCGCGCCAAGAGCGGTGCCCGCACGGCCTCCGGCGAGCCCGTCGTCACGGCGTCCGCCGCACCCACCAAGCCCGACCGCCGGGCTGCATCGAGCGCGCCCGTCGAGATCGTGGATCGCACGGAGGCGGCAGGGAGTGACGCAGCGTCCGATGCCAAGCCGACCGACGATGCCTCGAGCCTTGCGCGGTTGCGGGCAGCCAAGCGCCGTGCGCGAGGCGAAGAGGACGCCTCATGACGCGATTGCAGTCGGTGCCCGATGCGCCTTCGACCATTGAGGAGGTCCGCGCTGCGGCCGATGCCTTCGGTCGCACGGTGCTGGCGATGCGCCAGGAAGTCGGGCGTGTGCTCGTGGGCCAGCAGGCGGTCGTCGATGAGTGCCTGACGGCGCTCCTCGCCGATGGGCACATCCTGTTGGAGGGTGTCCCGGGTCTGGGCAAGACGCTGCTCGTCAGGACACTCGGTCAGATCCTCGGCCTGAAGTTCTCCCGCATCCAGTTCACGCCCGACCTGATGCCGGCTGACATCACCGGCACGCACATCGTCGTCGAGGACGCCGCGAGCGGCAATCGTGAGATCCAGTTCCGCGCGGGCCCGATCTTCGCGCAGGTCGTGCTTGCCGATGAGATCAATCGGGCCACCCCCAAGGCACAGAGCGCATTGCTCGAGGCGATGCAGGAGCGCAGCGTGACCGCGAGTGGTCGCACGATGCAGCTGGAGCGGCCGTTCTTCGTCCTGGCCACGCAGAACCCGATCGAGCAGGAAGGCACCTATCCCTTGCCCGAGGCGCAACTCGACCGCTTCCTGCTCAAGGTGCGGGTTCCCACGGTCGACCAGACGACCCTGAACGAGGTCCTGGCCCGTACCACGACCGACCAGACCCCGCAGGCGCGCCAACTGCTCGATGCGCCGGCGATCCTCGCGGCGCAGCGGCTCGCCCGGCAGGTCGCGATGGCGCCGCATGTGCAGGACTACGCGGTCCGGCTTGTCCTGGGCACGCATCCTCGCGGGGCATTCAGCGATCGATGGACCGATCGATGGATCGCCTTCGGTGCCAGCCCACGCGCTGCCCAGGCGCTGGTCTCCTGTGCCAAGGTGCGTGCGTTGCTCGATGGGCGCTTCGCCGTGAGTTGCGATGACCTGCGGGCGATTGCACCGGCTGCGCTCCGTCATCGCGTGGTCGCCAGCTTCGAGGCCGAAGCCGACGCGACCCCGGTCGACCGCATCATCGAGCATGTCATCCGGCGCACGCCGACCGAGGTGGTGCCATGAGTGAACGCACCGATGCACCAAGGACCGTCGACCAACTCATCGATGGCCCGCTCATGGCGCGGCTCGATGCGCTCGATGTGACGAGCCGCAAGATCTTCCAGGGCAAGGTGCAGGGCGAACGACGCAGCCGGCGCCGGGGCCAGAGCGTCGAGTTCGCCGACTTCCGGCCCTATGTCGCGGGGGATGACCTTCGATTCGTGGACTGGAACATCTACGGTCGGCTCGATCGGCTCTTCCTGAAGCTCTTCCTCGAGGAAGAGGACTTGAGCCTCGTGCTGGCGATCGATTGCTCGGGCAGCATGGACTGGGGCACGCCCAACAAGTTCGACTACGCGCGTCGCGTGGCGATGGCGCTCGGTTATGTCGGGCTGGTCAACCACAACCGGGTCTCCGCGTTCGGTTTCGGCGGCGATGGACTCCATCCACTCACGGGGATGCGCGGCCGGCGTCGCACGCGCGATCTCGGACAGTGGCTGCTCGACCGCAAGGCGGTGGGGGATGCGGGCTTCGATGACGCCATGCGAACGATCGCACTCGGTCGCCAAGGCCGCGGTGTCATGGTCGTGCTCAGTGACTTCCTCTTCCGCGACGGGGCCGAGAAGGGGCTGCGCTCGGTTGCCGGGCGCGGTTTCGATGTCTATGCGTTGCAGCTGGTCTCTCCCGAGGAGCGTGATCCCGGTCAGCATGGGCTCACCGGCGACCTGCGGTTCATCGACAGTGAGGACGGCACCGAGGTCGAGATGACGATCACCTCGAAGGCGCTCGAGGCCTACGGCCGGGCGACGATCACCCACGCCACCGCGCTGCGTGAGTTCTGCGTGCGCCGTGGGATCGTGCATGTGCCCGTCCCGACCACGACGCCGGTCGATGAGTTGTTGCTGGACTACCTGCGCAAGCGAGGTCTCCTGCGATGACATGGCTCGTCCCGCTGGCTGGGATCATCCTGGCGGCCGCCACGCTGCCGCCGCTGCTGGCGCTCTACATCCTTCGCCTGCGCCGGCCAAAGCGCACCGTGGCCAGCACGCTGCTGTGGACGCGTCAGGTCGAGGACCTGCGCGCCAACAGCCTCTTCCAGCGCATGCGGATGTCCTGGCTGCTCATCCTGCAGGCGTTGGCCATCGTGCTGCTCGCGCTGGCGCTTGCCCAGCCCCAGGCGGATCTTGGTCTGGTCGAGAGCGGGCGCGTGGTGCTGCTCATCGACCGCAGCGCGAGCATGGGGGTGAAGGATGCCGATGGCCGGTCTCGGCTCGACCAGGCCAAGCGAGAGGCGCATGAACGGGTTGATGCGCTGTTCGGTGCGGGGCTCTTCTCGCAGGCGCCCGAGGTCATGGTCGTGGCATTCGCCGGCGAAGCCACCGTGCTCAGTCCGTTCAGCACGATCGCCGCGCGTGCGCACGATGCGATCGATGCCATCGAGGCGACCGACGAGTCCACCACCCTCTTCGATGCGCTCGATGTGGCCCGCTCCTTCATGGCAGTGCCCAATCCCGACAAGCAGGGCGCTCCGCAGGAGAGCGGCGTCACGCTCGATCTGTGGTCGGACGGCCGCATCCCGGATCTCGATCGGTGCGTGGTGAAGCCGGGGGAGAACCTGCGCTATCGCCCCATGGGGTCCGCCACGGCGCGCAACGCAGGCATCGGGGGTGCCGGTGTCTCGCGTCTGGCCGGCAACCCCGACGAGGTTGCCGTGTTTGCGCGCATCATGAATTGGGATGAGCTGCCGCTGCATTCGGATGTCGAGCTCTGGGTCGATGGCACCCTCCGTGCCGTCCTGCCCAGTGGCGTCGATGTGCCCGCCGCCGGCGAGGATCCATCGCGCAAGGCCTGGTTGCCCGGCGAGGTGCGCGTGTCGTTCCCATCGGTCACGGTGAAGCCCGATGGCATCGTGGAGGTGCGGCTGGTCCAGGCCGATGACCAGCCTGCCGACAATCGCATGGCGATGATCGCGGCACCCGCCGCTGCCGCGCGTGTACTGCTCGTGGGCGCATCGTCGATCACGCGTGGCGTGGTTCAGGCACTGCCCGTCAAGTCGGTGGACTCCATCACGCTCGACGAGTTCTCGACGCGCTCGGCAGCGAACCCGGCGTGGATCGATGCATTCGACGTCATCGTGCTCGATGGTGCGTCGCCGACCGTGCTGCCTCCGTCCCGCTACCTCGTGCTCGGCGGGATCGCTCCCTTCGAGGGACTGAATCCGTACGGTGACAAGGCGGATGTCTCGATGCGCTCGGTGCAGGCCACGCACCCGCTCATGCGCTTCGTGAACCTCGACGAACTGGGTGTCTCGCGGGGCGTGGCGTACTCGCCTGCCAGCGATGTGGAGACCATCGTCGAGGGAAGTGATGGCCCCTTGGTCATGACGCTTGCCCGCGGTGGCGGTCAGGCGGTGGTGGTGGCCTTCGATCCGCTCGACAGCAATTGGCCCTTCCAGCGTGGCTTCGTGAACTTCATGGCGAATGCGGTCGAGTTCCTCGCTGCGAGCGGGCGCGAGGCGGCACTGCCCACGATCGCCCCTGGTGAAACGCAGCCGATCCGGCTTGGCGCGGGCGTGCGTTCGATCGAGCTGGTCTCGCCCGCATCACGCACCCGGGAGATCACCGTCACCGATCCCGCGCAGACGGTCGTGGGACCGTTGCGGCAGGCCGGGATCTGGTCGGTGCGCTGGCAGGAGGGTGGCGAGGAGCGAACGCGGTCGATCGCCGTGGCCCTGCAGGATCCGCGCGAAGGTCGTGTCGGCACGGTCGATTCGCTCTCGCTCGGTCTGGAAACGGTGCGTGGCGTCCAGGGAGGCGTCACGAGCCGCAGCGCACTCTGGCCGTGGCTCATCCTGGCCGCACTCGCGGTCCTCACGCTCGAGTGGCTTGTGTACTTGCGAAAGGTCTGAGGCAAGGCGGGGTGGGACCCGCGGCGCTCGTCGATCACGACTTGGCCGTGGCCGAGCGCAACTGCGCCAGCACGTCATCGTCGATGCCCAGGTACTCCCGCATGTGGCGGTCGTAGATCTCCTGGTCGCTGTCGCGGCTGAAGTCGAGGCGCAGCTCATTGATGACCTTCGTGCCCTGGCCGATCCAGTCGCGCCAGGTCTCGGCGCTGATCGTCTCGAAGATCCACTGGCCGACGGGTCCGCGGAAGGGTGGCGAGAGAAGCTTGGTACCGGGGCGACCGGTCCGTCCGCAGACAAAGACGCCGCTGGCGCGCAGCGCATCGGCAGCGGGGTCGGCCGGGCGTTCGACCTTCGGCGGCTCGCGGCCGATGGAACGGAGCATGCCCGCAATCGCCTCCTGCGGCAAGCGATCACCCTTGCGCGCGGCGACCTCGTAGCCAGCCATGAGCAGGGCCACGGCCTTGTCTTCCCAACCTGCGCCGATCATCGCCTGGCCGCAGAGCTGATAGGCCTTGCTCATGTCGGGGTTGATCGCGATGCACCGCTCGAGGCTCTGCGCACTTTCGGCGTGGCGGCCGACCTGCAGGTAGGCATTGCCGAGGCTGAAGTGGGCCATCTCGTTGCTTGGATCGGCCGAGGCCATCTTCTCGAACTGCGCAATGCGGTCGGGCGTGCTCATGCCCGAAGCATAGCGGTGCAGCACCTGCTAGAACTCCGTGCATGCAGCGCCTGCGCGTGCACGCCCTGGGCATGGACTTCGCCTCGCCGCTGGTGGCGGCGGCGGGGACCTGCGGCTACCTGGACGAGCTCTCCGATGCGCTCGATCTGCGCACGCTCGGCGCCGTCACGACCAAGAGCATCACCCGTGAGTCTCGCGATGGCAACATGCCCTGGCGCATCATCGGGGCCAAGGGTGGCATGCTCAACGCCATCGGCCTGGCCAATGTGGGCATCGAGGCGTTCGTGCGCGAGAAGTGGGGCCATGCCTCCCGGATGCCGTGCCGGATCATCGGCAGCGTCGCGGGCCACTCGATGGAGGACTATGCCGCGGTCGTGCGTGCCTTCGACGGCCTCGCAGGGATGTCCGCGATCGAGATCAACGCGAGCTGCCCGAACACCGCGACGGGCCTGCAGTTCAGCGACTCGCCGGAGCATTTGCGCGAACTGACCAGGACGCTGCGACCGCTCACCACCAAGCCGCTCATCGTCAAGCTCACGCCCAACACCGGAGACATCGTCGGCCTCGCGCGCGGTGCCATCGAGGGTGGTGCCGACGGCTTGACGCTGATCAACACCGTGCAGGCGATGGCGATCGACCCCGAGACCCGCCGCACGCGCCTCTCGCATGGCAAGGGCGGGCTCAGCGGTCCGGCCATCCACCCCATCGCGGTCCGCATGGTGCACGATGTGTACACACAGGTTGCGCGCGATGCGGGCACACCGATCATCGGTCTTGGTGGCGTGATGGACTGGCGCGACGCGGCCGAGCTCGTGCTGGCTGGAGCCACGCTGGTGGGCATGGGCACATCGCTGTTCGTCGATCCGTCGGGGCCAGCCACGGTGGTGCGCGACCTCGATGCTTGGGTGCGGCGCCAGGGAGCCTCGACCATCGCTGACCTGGTGGGTGCGGTCGACCTGTGCGCACCCGACCTCACCTGAGCGATGCCCGTGGTCCGTGAGCGAGGATGTCGGCACATGATCCGATTCCAACGGCCATGAGCGAGCACCTGCCAACATGGGAGCGCGAGCGCTTCGATCGGCTCATGGACCGTGTCATGGCGTCGCTGCCTGCGCGTCTGCACGAACTCCTCGAGGAGTCGCCGCTCATCATCGACGACTGCCCGAGCGCAGCGCTGCTCGAGGAGATGGGACTCGATCCGGAGCTCGACGATCTCTGTGGGCTCTACTCGGGCATCCCGCTGACCGAGCGACGCCATGATGCGAGCGGGGAGCTGCCCGAGACGATCCATGTCTTCAGGCGGGGCATCATCGACGAGGCCGGGGGTTGGGAGCCGGGCACCGATGAGGATGGGCGGCCGTACGGCGGCGACGACGAGGTCATGCGCCAGATACGGATCACGATCCTGCACGAGATCGGCCACCACTTCGGTCTCTCGGAAGAGGACCTCTCGGCGCTCGGCTACGAGTGACGCTCAGCGCGGCCCGGGAGCCGCTCCGGCAGGACCCGCCGCGCAGGTTCAGTCTGCCTTCTCGGCGAAGGCCAGATGCAGGATCCGGCGGCAGCTGGGGCAGCAGATGATCGTGTCGTTGTTGCCCATCAGGGCCGCGTAGGCGCGCGGCGGCAGTTCAATGTTGCACGCGCCACAGGTGTACTCGCGATGGCGTGCGCTCAGTTCGATGACCTCGGCCATGGCCTCGCCCTCGTGCTCGTCGGCGATGGAGTTGAAGAGCGCAAGTTCCTTGGCAGGGACCTGGATGGCGGCTTCTTCGCGCTCGCGACGAAGTTCGGCAAGGCGGTCGGCGATGTCGGCCTGACGCTGGTCATGCTCGGTCCTGGCGGCATCGCGGCGTCGGACACGCTCATCGCGGTGGGTCGTGGCGTCGGTGATCCGTGCCTGCTGGGCATCGGCCTTGGTCATGAATTCCAACGCCTGGCCGTCGAGCTCGTCGCGCTTTTCCTGCAGCGTGCCCATCTCACCGAGGATGATGTCGTACTGGGACTTCTTCGAGGTCGCGTTCAGCTCCACGCGCAGCGATTCGATGCGGACCTTGAAGCTGCCACTCTCGGCTTCCAGGTTCTTGGCACTGGCCATCAACTGGCGATGGATCGACTCCGCCTCAGCGAGCTTGGCGTTCGCCGTCGTCACCTCGCGTTCCCGAGCGGCCAGAGCGTCGGCAGCGCCATCAAGGCGGGTGCTGAGGGCTCGGACCTGGCTGTCGACACGCTGGAGGTGGCGCAAGGCGGCAATGACACTCATGGTTGCGCAAGCCTACTGGAAGGCCACGCACGCGAAGGGGTTCAGTCCAAGCGAATTGGCTCGTCACCGGGGTTCAGGCGAGGAGCAGCCACGCTGCAGGGGCGGTCAAGAGCAGGCTGTCGGCCACATCATGGACGCCTCCCATGCCCGGGAGCAGGCGGCCACTGTCCTTCACACGCGCTTCGCGCTTGAGCAGCGACTCCGCCAGATCCCCGATCGGTCCGAGGATCCCGAAGATCGCTCCTGCGATCGCACCGCGCACGGGATCGATCGGCGTGGCGACCCACACGCAGTCACCTGACCACCATGCAAGGAACGCACCGATGCCCGCACCTGTCACCAGGCCACCGACGAATCCCTCGCGCGTCTTGCCCGGGCTCAGCCAAGGAATCAGCTTGGTTCGACCAATCGCCATGCCGGTGAAGTAGGCACCGATGTCGGTTGACTTGACGGTGAGGATCGCACCGGCCAGGACGGCGGGGCCCTGCGCACGGTCGAGGGCGATCCAGAAGGCCCAGGGCAAGCCGGCGTAGGCCCACGACAGCAGGACGCCGGCCACGGTCGATGATGCCCCGGTGGCGGATCGGCGCTGCAGGAGCGCGAAGGCCATCAGCGCGATGAGCGCGATGGGCACGGCGAGCATGGCACCGGCAGCCTTGGTCGGGATGGTGGTGCTGTTGCCCAGGAACCACATTGAACCCGTACCGAGCATGGCCGCGAGCATGCACGACCACTCGTGAACGGCCGAGCCTGCCCGGGAGAGCATGCCGGCAATCTCGCGCGCCAGGAGCGGTGCGATCACGAGGCCGCACATCGCCAGCAGCACCATGCCGCGCGGTGCGAAGGGCACCTGCTCGGCAGATCGCCCACCACTCACCATCGTCGTGGACGCCGTCTCGTCCAGCCAGACGAGCCCGATGAGCATCAGGATCAGCAGGGGGCCCGTGATGAGTCGCTGCCAGAGCATGCGCGGATGCTAGTCAGTCAGGACGCGGGCCCCCGGAGCGGGCGCCAGACCGTGATGAACCCCGAGTGACAGCCATCACCCGCACGCCGAGCGGATCACGGCAAGCGTCTTCTCGAGCCCCGTCCGTGCCACCACCATCGGATCCTGCTTCCAGTACTCCTCGTTGTAGAGCTCGAGCGAGACGCAGCCGGTGTAGCCGATGCGCTTGAGATCCCGGAGGATGTCGCGCAACGGCAGCACGCCGTCGCCGGGATAGACCCGATGGCGGTCCTCGAGCGCATCCCGCGCGGGTGCAGCCGGGGCATCGTTGAACTGGAAGATCGCGATGAACTCGCCGCGCAGGTGCTGCAGCCCGCCGAACGGCGTGCCGCCAATGAACATGTGGAAGGTGTCGGGAATGACCTTGGCCTGCGGATGCCCCGAGTCGATCGCGATCTGCGCGGCCTGACCGAGCGTGCGTGCGCCCGGCAGGAACTTGACGAAGACCATCGCGGGCACGAGCTGGTAGTCGCGGATGCCGATTTCCAGGAGATCGCGGTAGCGCGCTGCCGCCCACGCTGGATCGAATCGCTCGCGCGGGCGCTCTGGCTGCGGGATCACCTGGATATGCTCGGCACCGATGGCCTGGGCCATGCGCATGCGGTCGCGCGAGGCAGGCAACTGCGCGTCCCAGGCCTCCTGCGTTTCCGGGATCGCATTCCACAGGCCGATCACGCTCGGCACGCGAAGGCCACGATCGCGCAACCCTTTGCCGAGGTCCTTGAGGCTGCCCCCCGATCGCTCGTGGTCGGCCAATTCCGATTCCCAGGGCTCGATGGCGTCGTAACCGGCGTCGGCCGCGATGCGGATCTTCTCGAGCAGGGGAACGGGGCGGATCGTGGAGGTGTCCAGGCAGATGGGCCATGGCGTTCCCGCGTGACGGCTCGCGGGCGGGTCGGCAGTCACCGTGTTCAGCGGCAGTGCCGGACCTGCGGTGACCGTCGCGGTGCCCGTGACCGCTGCAGCGAGCGCAGCGGTGCCGGCCAGAAAGGCGCGACGGTCAACCGTCGTGGGTGGCTCATGCATGGAGGGAAGGGTAGCCGCCGACTGGCGCGATGGGTCGCTCGCTGCGACACTTCCCCGGATGGCTGATCCACACGGTCCCGATGCACGGCGCGCCGATCCGAAGCCGGAGAGCACGACGACCCCGATGGCCGCACCCGGCGCGCCGGAGGGTGGCGCACAGCCCGGCAACCTTGCGCGCGTGTCGACGATCCTCGCCGTGGTCGTCGCAGCGCTCGGCTACTTCGTGGACATCTTCGATCTCCTGCTCTTCGCCATGGTCCGCAAGGAATCGCTGCGCGAGGTCCTGGGGTCGCGGCTCGATGGGCTCGATGCCGCCGCGCAGGACCTCATGCTTCGGGACTGGGGGGTGTGGCTGGACAACACCCTCCAGACGACCGGGCTGTTGGTCGGTGGCGTGGTGTGGGGCGTACTCGGCGATCGACGCGGGCGGCTTTCGGTGCTGTTCGGGAGCATCCTGCTGTACAGCGTGGCGAATGTGCTGAACGGGTTCATCGCGGATGTGGACCCGAACGGGCCCCTTTGGTTCCTGCACTGGATCGGCTGCGGCTCGGCGATCCGCCAGTACGAGGTGCTGCGTGTGGTCGCCGGCATCGGCTTGGCCGGCGAACTCGGTGCGGGCATCACGCTGGTGGCTGAACTCGTGACGCCGGATCGCCGCGGCATTGCGACCACGATCGTGGCGGCGGTCGGGATCTGCGGCGCCATCGCGGGCTACTTCGTGACGCAGGCATTCACCTGGCGCACCTCATTCCTCATCGGCGGGGGGCTCGGTCTGGGCCTGCTGGCGTTGCGCTTCGGTGTGGTGGAAAGCGGGATGTTCAGCGCGGTCCGGCGTGCCCATCGTCCCGGTCGCGGTGCCGTCTGGCGCCTGCTCTGGCCTCGTGAGCGCTTGGTGCGCTACCTCAGCGTGGTGCTCATCGCGCTGCCGATCTGGTATGTGGTCGGCGTCTGCGTGAAGTACAGCGATGTCATCGCGCGATCGATGGGCATCATCGAGCTCGATCGCCCAGTACCCGGTCGCGCGATCATGTGGTGCTATGTGGGGCTTGCGGTGGGCGACCTGGTCAGCGGTCTGGCCAGCCAGTGGTGGCACTCGCGTCGGGCTGCGATCGCGGCCTTCCTCGGCATCACGGCGCTCGGTCTCGTGGGGTACTTCTCGCTCGGGCAGATCCAAGCAAGCCTCGGTGTCACCTATGCGATCATCGCGCTGCTCGGGTTCGGCAGCGGGTACTGGGCGGTGTTCGTCACGACCGCGGCCGAGCACTTCGGCACCGACCTGCGCGCCACGGCTGCGACCACGGCGCCCAACCTCGTGCGCTGGTCGGCTGCGGGCAGTGGTGCGCTCTGGTTGATGGTCGAACGCTGGATCGGGATCGATGATCCGGGCGCACCGTGGCAGGCTGCAGCGATCACGGGTCTCGTGGTGCTGACGCTCGCCACCTTGGGATGGTTCGGGTTGCGTGAGACCTTCGGCACGAGCCTCGACTGGACTGAACGCTGAACCCACCATGGGTGCGCAAGCCGCTACATTCCGACTCGATGTCCCCCGACATGGAGAGCACCACCGGTACGACCGTGATCGCCCTGGAGGGCGCACTCGACGATGGGCGCGTCCGCGATGCCTGGGAAGATCTGGTGGGGCGCGCCCGCGCGGCAGGATCGGGCTCGGTCGTGGTGGATGCCTCCAAGCTGCAGACGGTCAGCGGGAGCGGGCTCCTGCTCCTGGCTGAGATCCGCCGGACGGTGGTGTGGGCAGGTGGGAAGATCGAGATGCGTGGACTGACGGCCGATCAGGCTTCGTTGGTCGAGCGCGCCGTCGGGCACAAGCCGCCCACCGCGCGCGTGAAGGACTCCACATTCGTCAGCGATGTGGGGGAAACGGCTTTCCGGTTGCTTCATGAGCTGGCGGACACCGTGCGCTTCATCGGTGAGGCGGCGATTGACCTGGTCCACGCGATCGGGCATCCCCGATCGCTGCGATGGCGCGATCTCCTGCGTGTGATGGGCCAGTCGGGCATCGATTCGATGCCCGTGACCTGCATGCTCAGCGGAATCGTGGGGTTCATCATTGCGTACCAGATGATGCCCGCGCTCGACCGCTACGGTGCCGCGGACCAGACTCCCACCATCATGGGCTTCGCGATCATCCGGGAACTCGGGCCGCTCGTCACGGCGATCATCCTTGCAGGCCGCTCCGGCAGTGCCTTCGCCGCGGAGATCGGCACCATGAAGGTCACCGAGGAAGTCAACGCGCTGACCACGATGGGGCTCAATCCTGAGCGCTACCTCGTGACTCCCCGTGTCCTGGCGGTGGCGATCACCACACCGCTGCTTTCGGTCTTCGCCTCATTCGCCGGCGTGCTCGGGGGATGGCTTCCGATGGCCGCTCGCGGCATGAGCCTCGAGCTCTACCTGCAGAATGTCCGCAGCTCGATCGACCAGGTCGACTTCCTGCAGGGGGTCTTCAAGGCCTTCGTCTTCGCGGTCGTCATCGGTGGCATCGGCTGCCGATCCGGCCTGAAGACCCAGGTCGGCCCGGGTGCCGTCGGTGCCAGCACCACCCGAGCGGTCGTGGCGGGCATCGTGGCCATCATCGTGCTCGATGGCGTGCTCGTGGGTCTCTTCCACACGCTTGGGATCTGAGCCATGCTGTCCACCGCGAGATCCACCGAGACCGTGATCGAGGCCAAGGACCTGTCAGTCGGCTACGAGGGAATCCCCGTCCTGACCGGCATCAACTTCACGGTGGCGTCCGGCGAGGTCTTCGTGATCGGCGGCGGCTCGGGATGCGGCAAGAGCACCCTGATGAAGGCCATGATCACGCTGCTGCCACCGATCGATGGCACGCTCCGGATCGCAGGGCATGAGCTGGTCACTGGCGGCGAGGCCGTGGTCGAATCTGTACGCCATTCGATCGGTGTCATGTATCAGGGGGGTGCGCTCTTCGGCGGCCTGACGGTGCTGGAGAATGTGCGGCTGGCGATGGAGGAGAACGGGCTGTACACGATGAACGAGATGAACTCGCTGGCACTCTCCCTCCTGGCCATGGTCGATCTTGACGAGCATTGCAACAAGATGCCCAGTGCGCTCTCAGGCGGCATGCAGAAGCGTGCGGCGGTGGCGCGTGCGCTGGCGATGAACCCCAAGATCGTCTTCCTTGACGAGCCCAGCGCGGGCCTGGATCCCATCAGCAGCGCCGAGTTCGACCAGATGGTCGTACGCCTGGCGCGTTCGACGGGGCGGACCTTCGTGGTCGTCACCCACGAACTCCCCAGCATCTTCACCATCGCCGACCGCATGGTCGTGCTCGGTGGCGAGAACAAGACCCAGTTGGCGATCGGCACGCCCAAGGAACTGCTGGAGTCCGGCCCGACGGATGTTCGGCGGTTCCTGGCACGCCAACCCGAGGACCAGACTCTCCAAGGAGCAGCATCATGAGCAGCAACAAGCACGCCTACAAGGCTGGGATCTTCGTACTCGCAGGCCTTGTGGCCATCATTGCAGGCACGCTGATCACGACGAGCCGGGCCATGTTCCAGACCACGATACCGATCAGGTCATACTTCACCAGCGCGGTCACCGGTGTGGCGCCCGGCACACCGGTGCGCTACCTCGGCGTGACCATCGGCAAGGTGACGGATGTCGGGTTCCCCGAGGGAAGGTTCGTCTATGACGAGGGCGAATCCAAGGCAGGCGAGTTCAACCGCAATGTCATCGTGAGCATGGACATCTTCGTACCCGATGGCCAGTCGAGTGACGAGGTCCGCCACGAGTTCTCCCTCGGCCGCAACCATGGCTTGTGCGCGCGTGTAGCCACGGCGGGGCTGACCGGGCTGCCGTACATCGAGATCCTGAACGAGAAGGACCAGTCGCTGCTCTCGATGCCGCCTGATGACATGATGAGGGACAATGTCGTGGCGATCGCCAGTACATCCAGCAAGTTCGAGGAAATGGTCGACTCGATCCAGGCTGCGGTCGCCAAGATCAGCCGCATCGACTTTGCGGGGCTCGGTGTACGCATCGGTGAGCTCATCGACACCGCCGACACCACCATCAAGACGGACCTCCACCGCACCTTGGCCAGCATCTCCGACACCAGTGACGAGATCCGGGCCTTCCTCCAGAGCGGGGACTTCAAGTCCACCATGAAGGAGCTGCCCGAGACGGTCGCTTCCTTCCGGAAGGCCGCCGAGGACATCCGCTTGCTCGCACGCCGCCTCGAGGGCGCGGTGGCCCGTGGGGAGCCCCGGATCGGTGCGCTCATCGAGGAACTCACGTCCGCCGCCCGCAGCTTCGAGCGCCTCGCGAACCAACTTGAGCGCGATGCGGGCTCCACGCTCTTTGCGCCTCCCGAACCCGCCAATTCCCCATCGAATTCCTTCAGGAGCACCAACCCATGACACGCTTCACCCCTCGCGCCCGATCCAGCACCATGATGGGCTTCCTGAGCCGTGCGGTCGTGGGCATCACGGCCGTCATCCTGTCGCTTGGCGGCTGTTCGCTCCTGGCACCTCGGCCCGGTGCCACGCAGTGGACCATCGATGTGTCGATGTCGATCCCGGCCGCCGAAGGTCCTCCCACGCTTGCCGCACTTGGGGTGGCCCGACCGCGCCCTGCGGCTCCGTGGAACTCTGACACGCTGGTCTACCAGCAGGCCAATGGCGAAGCGCGTGCCGACATCTACAACGGGTGGGTCATGCCGCTGGACCAACTCCTGCAGGCCCAGATGGTCGATGTGCTCTCCCGGGCCAAGGTGGCGAACTCCGTGACGCTCGCTGGGCTGTATGGCTCGGACCAACTGATCCTGGTGAGCAACATGCGCTCCTTCGGCGCTTGCTTTGCGGCGGACCGTTCCGGCGTCGCGCGCGTCGCGATGCAGGCACTCCTCATGCAGCGCACCGTCGATGAGCCACGCATCGTGATGGAGTGGTTCTACGAGCACGGGTTCCCGATCGAGAAGGACGATGCAGCAAGCGTGGTCAAGGGGCTCTCCGATGCCTACGGACAGTGCTTGCGGGATCTTGTGCGCGACCTGCGTGCGGTCCCGGCCGATGCGCTCGTCAAGCCCTGAGCGTCGCATGATCAACTCCACGCTGCACGCGCTCCTTGGTGAATCGATCGACTACGCGGGGCTCTATCCACCCGCGTCGCTCGATGAGCCCACGGTGGTCTCGATGCATGCGCGCCTCCTGGGGGGTGGTGCTGCGTGGATCGGTGCACGGCTCGTGTGGCCGACGGGTCGGCTCGGGGCGCTTGGCTCGCTCGCCAAGGGCCACGCGCCCATCGCCGAGCTCCCGCGCACCGAGGGTGCCTGGGCGGTCTCCGCCGTCACGCCACCGATTGCCCAGTGGGATGACTTCATGGCAGCACTCGCGGCGGTCGAGACCTTCAACGATCGCCACGCCTCACCGGGCGAGCCCGCGATGCGCGTGGACTGCCTCGAGGTGAAGGCGGCGAGCGCCGACGAGATCGAGCGCGCCATCGAGGTGCTGCCGGAGTGCTTCACGTACTGGGAGTTCCCGGTCGATCGCGATGTCCGTGGGCTGCTCATCGCCGTCGCCGAAGAGGGCTTCGGTGCGAAGATCCGCACCGGCGGCACCGTTGCAGCGGCGCATCCGTCCATCAGCCAGGTGGCTGCCTTCATCGAAGCCTGTGCCCGGGGCCGCGTCCCCTTCAAGGCAACCGCCGGCCTGCACCGGGCGCTGCGTCACGAGGTGCCAGCCATCGGTTGCACGCAGCATGGCTTCATGAATGTCATCGTGGGTTCGTGCATGATGCATGCGGGTGTGATCGATCGCGGGGGGCTCGAGCGGCTCCTTGCCGATGAGCGGCATGGTGCCTTCACCGTCGATGCGCAGGCCATCTCATGGGATGGCCATCGCATCACGGCCGCGCAGGCAGATGCCGCGCGCACCCAGCTCATGCACAGCTTCGGCTCGTGCAGCTACGACGAACCACTGGAGGATCTCCTGTCCATGGGGCTGGTCAGCAAGGAGGAGTGCGCATGACTGCAGCGGGAACATCGTGGGTTGGAGGCGCCAGGACCGTCGGCGGCGAGGGCAAGAGCGAGGGCTTCGGTCTCGCCAACCTGCCGATGGGTGCCTGGAGCGGCGAGGGGCGCGGCGCGCGCCTGGGCGTACGGATCGGTGACAGCCTTCTCGACCTCCATCGCTGTGTGGAGTCGGGGGTGCTCGCGCGGCTCGACCGCCGGATCCAGGATGCGCTGGCCAAGCCCGCGCTCAATGACTATCTCAGCCTCGGCCAGTCGGCGTGGGCCGCGGCACGCGCCGAGCTCCAGCGATTGCTCAGTGCATCGTGCAGTGAACTCTCTGATGCAGCGGTCGCCAAGGAAGCGTTGCTGCCGGCGTGGGGCGTCACGATGCGACTGCCGTGCGAGATCGGCGACTACACCGACTTCTACGCCTCGATCCATCACGCGACCAATGTGGGTTCGATGTTCCGCCCGACGAATCCGCTCATGCCGAACTGGAAGCACCTTCCCGTCGGCTATCACGGGCGTGCGAGCACGGTCGTGGCCAGCGGTGCTGCGGTGCGGCGTCCGATGGGACAGACCGTCCAGGCGGACGATGGCCCGCCGTCGTTCACGGCCTGCCGGTTGCTCGACTATGAACTCGAGCTCGGTGCGATCGTGGGCGGGCAGGCCAACGAGATCGGCCAGCGGCTCAGCGTGGCTGAGTCCGCCCAGCGCATCTTCGGTCATGTCCTCCTGAACGACTGGAGCGCGCGTGACCTGCAGAAATGGGAGTACCAGCCGCTCGGCCCGTTCACGGCCAAGAACTTCATCACATCGATCAGTCCGTGGATCGTCACTGCGGAGGCGCTGGCTCCGTACCGCATACCGGTTCCGGCACGCGGGGAGGGCGATCCGCAGCCACTGGAGTACCTGCGGTGGGATGGCGACTTCCTGCTTGATGTGCGGTTTGAGGTCGCGATCTCCAGCGCGGCGATGCGCGAACGCGGTGTGCCCGCGATGGTCGTCAGCCGCAGTCGTGGCACCGACCTGTGGTGGAGCATGAACCAGATGCTCGCTCACCACACGGTGAGCGGCTGCCGCATGCGCCCGGGTGATCTCCTTGGCAGTGGCACGATCAGCGGTGCGGGCGAGGATGAGCACGGTTGCCTGCTCGAGCTCACCCGGCGCGGGACCAAGCCGATCACGCTTCCCGATGGCACCGAACGGAAGTTCCTGCAGGACGGGGACGAAGTCATCCTGCGCGGCTCGGCCGTTCGCGATGGTCTGCCCCGGCTCAGTTTCGGGGAGTGCCGCGGGATCGTGCTGCCTGTGGCGTGAGGGGCGGTGCTCAGCGCTTCGAGCCGGCCACGCGCGTGGCGCGAGCCACGGTGTTCACGGCCTGCCAGTCGACCTTGATCTCGCTGCCCTTGGCGATGCCAAGGCGCGCGAACTCGCCAGCGGCGAGCTCGATCGCGTAGCGGGCCTTGGCGCCGCTCGGATAGCGCGGCAGCCTGACTTCGTACGCGCCACGCGATTCATCCGCGCGCTGCGGCGGCTCGGTCTTCATGGTGTGCACCGCGGTCACGACCCCTTGCTCGTTCATGAACGCGATATCGATGGGCACGAGGCAGTCGATCATCCAGAAGCCCTGTTCGCGCGAGTAGGGCATGACGAACAGCATGCCGCGGTGGCGGCGCACACGATCACGACCCGAGAGCCCCTTGGCGATCGCGTCGTCGGTTGCCGCCAGTTCGAGATCGAATGGCTCGCTTCCCAAGGTGAGCCGCACCACCGGCAGACCGGCATCGCTGAGGTTGGGGATCTGCGTGGGCAGGGGATCGTCATCGGCTGGCGGGGCCGGGCAGACCGGCACCGCGGCGGGCGGAGCGTCGCCAGCCGCCGGCGCAGTCGCGGGAGCTCTGGTTGGCGCTTGCTTCGGCTGATCCTGGGTGGGATGCCGCTCCGTCGTCGACAGTGGCGACGCGCCAACAGCGACCAAGGCGACAAGGCCCATCACCCCGGTCGCCGCGAGCAAGGGTGCGTCCATGACCGTCAGTCCCAGGTGTTCGCGGCCGCAGTGCGCGCTGGCGTGCGGCGGGCTGGCTTGCCCTTGCCGGCGGGTTTCGCGGCCTTGGGTTCGCCTGTCGCCTTGGCTGCCTTGGGTGTACGCACCTTGCTGCTGGCCGTCATGGCACCCTCTTCCCACGAGGCCGGGTAGCGGGGTTCGTCGAGCTCGACTGCGGCTCGCGTGGCCATGAGTGGACGGAAGGTGTCGCACATCACGGCGAGCTCGTTGGTGTGGGTCAGGCCGATCGTGGCCTCGACCGTTCCAGGATGCGGGCCGTGCGGAATGCCCTGCGGATGCAGGGTGAGCGAGCCGCTCTCGATGCCGCGACGGGCCTTGTAGTTGCCCTCGACGTAGTAGAGCACCTCGTCCGAGTCGAGGTTCGAGTGGTTGTAGGGGACGACGATCGCCTGCGGATGGAAGTCCAGCGGCCGCGGGCAGAACGAGCAGATCACGAAGTTGTGCGCCTCGAAGGTCTGGTGCGTCGGCGGCGGCATGTGGTGCTTGCCGACGATGGGGCTGAAGTCATCGATGTTGAAGGCATAGGGATAGACGCAGCCGTCCCAGCCGACGATGTCGAGCGGGTGGTACTGGTAGGTGTAGCTGTGCACCCAGCCGCGGCTCTTGATGCGCACCTCGAATTCGCCCCGTTCATCGAAGGTCATCGGCAGTTGCGGCAGCCGCAGATCGCGTTCGCAGTAGGGCGCATGCTCCAGGAACTGCGAGCCCTTCTTGCTCAGGTAGCGCGGCGGGGGAAGGATCAGGCTGCCGTTGACGGCCTCCATGAAGACGAACCTGTTCGCAGGTTCGCTGGCCTTGGGCTTCTCGAAGACGAGTCGATAGATCGTGCCCTTGGGGATGACGAGGTAGTCCTTGGGACCGAAGGGGATCGCACCGAACATCGTGTAGAGCGTGCCTCGGCCGTGGTGCACGAAGAGGCAGTCGTCGAAGACGCTCTTGTAGTGGTAGTCCATCCCGTCGGCCGGGACGCAGACGCCCATCTCGACATCGGCATTGCCGTAGAGGATCACTCGGCCGGTGATCGGATCGCCCTGGGGTTGCATCGGGCTGCTTCGCGTGTGACGCATGCGCATCACGTTCTGCTCCACATACTCGGGGCGCGCGTCGTACAGGGGTTCCCAGCCGCAGACCTGCGTCGGCGCATTGATGTGGTAGAGGGTGCTGGTCGGCCCCGTGAAACCCTCGGTGCCGAAGACTTCCTCGCTGTACAGGCGGCCGTTGGGGGCGCGGAACTGGATGTGGCGCTTGCCGGGCAACTTGCCCATCTTGGTGTAGTAGGCCATGGGAATCCTCGTGTCGGCAAGTGTAGCCATGAAGGGGTCGCGCCCGTACCCTCGACGCCTCATGGCACCGCGCACCGAACCCTGCATCATCGCCGAGCGCGCGGCATGGCTCGTGGTCGGCAAGCCTGCAGGATGGCATTCGATCGAACAGGCCGGTGGCGGCACGCACACGATCGAGGCGTGGCTGCGTACGGCCGTCACGGCGCAGGATTCGCTCCCGGGTGCAGGACTCGTGCATCGGCTTGACGAGGGCACCACCGGTTGCTTGGTCGCGGCGCGATCGGGGCAGGCACTTGCGGGACTCCGCTCGGCGTTCTCGGGCGAGCCATCGCAGCATGCGGTGGAGAAACGCTATCGCGCATGGGTTGCCGCTGGCGCCCGTGATCGCGGCCAGTTTGCCCTGCACTTCACCGGTCGTCACCGCGGCTCGTCCAAGGTCACCGTGAGTGAACGGGGCGAGGCGTCGACGCGAGGCATCTGCAGGTGGGTCGTCCTCTCACGCGGTGCCACGCATGACCTCGTCGAGATCGAACTTGTGGGTCCGGGGCGTCGCCACCAGATCAGGGCGGGGTTCGCGTGGCTCGGCTTCCCCCTGGCGAGCGACGCTGCCTACCGTGGCTCAGCGCGCGAGGGATTCGACCAGGCCGCGCTGCACGCCCAGGCGATCATCATCGATGGCGACGAGGTGGTGGATCCCGACCCACGCTTCGGTGCATGACGCGGTCAACGCGGACGCCGAGGGGAGGATTCCGCGGCCGTCCTGACGGTACCGCGCCGTTCACAGGTTGCCGCGGCGGTCCTGCTCGATCTCGAGCGCCTCGAAGAGCGCCTTGAAGTTGCCCTTGCCGAAGCTCTGCGAACCGCGACGGCAGATGATCTCGAAGAAGAGCGTGGGGCGGTCCTGCAGCGGCTTCGTGAAGAGTTGCAGCAGGTAGCCCTCGTCATCGGCATCGACCAGGATGCCCAGGTCCTTGACCTTCTGGTGGTCTTCCTTCACGACATCGTGGCCGTGCTGGCGGAGCATCGTGTCGACGCGGTTCCAGACGCTCTCGTAGTACGCATCAGGCAGGGCCAGGAAGTCGACGCCGCGGCGGCGCAGCTCGGCCACGCTGTGAAGCTCGTCATCGGTGCGCAGTGCCAGGTGCTGCACGCCTGCGCACATGCCGTGCCACTCCAGGTACTCCTGGATCTGGCTCTTCTTCTTGCCGGCGGCGGGCTCGTTGATCGGCATCTTGATCAGGTGGTTGCCGCTGGCCATCACCTTGCTCATGAGCGCCGAGTACTCGGTCGAGATGTCCTTGTCGTCGAAGTGCTTGAACATCGTGAAGCCCAAGACATCCTCGTACCACTTGACCCAATGGTTCATCTTGCCCAACTCGACATTGCCCACGCAGTGGTCGACGAACTTGAGGCCACAGGGGTTGGCCTTGTTCCAGGCGTTCAGGCTGATGTTCCCCATGGACCGGAAGTCCGGGGCGAAGGTCGCACCTTGCTTGATGTTGGGAAGCGCGTAGGCACCGGTGCGGCTGACGAAACTGTGGACGGCACGGCCGTAGGTCTTGATGCCGGCCATGGTGACGCTCCCGTTGGCGTCGCTGACCGTGCGCGGTTCGTAGGCGCTCTCGCCGCCGTTGCGCCGGGCCTGCTCCCAGGCGCGCTCCGCATCGAGCACGGTCAGGGCCACATCCTTCACGCCGTCCCCATACCGGCGGCACTCCTCGGCCACCGGGTGGTCGCTGGTCAGGGCCGTTTCCAGGATGAATCGGATGTTGCCCTGGGTGAGCAGGTACTGGGCGGTTGTCCGACTGCCGGTGGTCAGGTCCGACACCTGATCGACCTGGAAGCCGAACGCGCTGGCGTAGAAGAAGGCCGACTGCTTGGCGTTGCCGACATAGAACCGGACATGGTCGACATCGACCAGCATCAGGGGATCGGTCGAGGAAAGGTCTTTGGCGGTCGGGGTGGTGGAGAGGCTGCTCATTGCACGAGTATAGATCGCCACGACGGTCCGAACGAACTGCAGTCAGTACCGCAGCACGCTCGAGACCGCGATGTCGTGCAGCACCGCGCGCCCGCCGAGGCCCTCGAGCTCGATCAGGACCGATGCCCCGACCACCTGACCGCCGCACGCCTGGACCAGATCGGTCGCTGCCCTCAGCGTCCCGCCCGTGGCGAGCAGGTCGTCGGCGAGCAGCACGCGCATGCCGGGCGTGATCCCATCCTCGTGCATCTGGAGTTCGTCGTGGCCGTACTCGAGCGCATAGCGCACCGAGCGCTTGCGCCATGGCAGCTTGCCCGGCTTGCGCACGGGCACGAATCCCGCATTGAGGCTCTGCGCGATCGCCGTTCCGAAGATGAAGCCGCGGCTTTCAGGGCCGATCACGACATCGACGCGGACATTGCGGAAGGGATTCGCCATGAGCTCGATGGCGAGCGCCAGGCCGGCCGGATCCCCAAGAACCGGCGTGATGTCCTTGAAGATGATGCCCGGCTTGGGGAAGTCGGGCACGTCGCGCACGAGTTGGCGGATCCGGTCAGGCATACGCATGTTCTAGCAGCAGGAGGGGCGGTTCGCCTATCCTCAAGACATGTCGAGCAAGCCGACCCAGCCAGCCACGCGTCTTGAGACGGTTGAACCCGTCGGCAAGCGCGTGCTCATCCGCAAGGACGAGGACAAGAAGATCACCAAGGTCGGGATTCACCTTCCGGACAAGATCGAGATCCCCACGCTCACCGGTCGAGTGGTGGCGGTCAGCGCCCAGGTCGAGCGCGACGAGGACTACCCGATCAAGCGCTACGACCGTGTGCTCTTCAATCCGCGGCACGGCATTCCCGTCGATTTCGAGGGCGACAACCGGCTGTTCGTGATTCCGGTCGACGATGTCGTGGCCGTCTTCCGCAGGGAAGGCGCCTGAGCGGTGATTGGCTCCGCCAGGGTGGTGCGGCCGGCGACGAGGGGACAGGACATCCTTGTGCAGGTGCCCGGCAGCAAGAGCCTGACCAACCGCTGGCTCATGCTCGGTGCCCTGGCCGAAGGCCAGAGTTTGGTGCGGGGTGCGCTCGCCTCCGACGACACGAGTTCCCTTGCCGGGGCCGTGACGAACTGCGGCGTTCACGCGACATGGACCGCCCCCGACGAACTCACCATCGTCGGATGCGCCGGGCGACCGCGTGGCGGCAGCCGCGTGAACCTGGGCGACGGCGGAACGCCGACGCGGTTCATGGCGGCGTTCGCCGCGCTCGCTGATCGACCGATCGTGATCGATGGCAGCCCGCGCATGCGCGAGCGCCCTGTGGCCGAGGGGATCGCGATGCTGGCGGCCTTGGGTGCGCCCATCCGATGGATGGAGTCCGTGGGCAGGCTGCCCGTGGCCGTCGGTGGCTTGCGACTCGTGGGCAGCACGCTCGCCGTCGGGGCCACCAGCAGCAGCCAGTTCGTCAGTGCGGTCATGCTGATCGCACCGTGGCTCGAGCGGGGGCTCGAACTCGTCTTCACCGAGCCGCCCACGAGCGCTTCGTATCTGGAACTCTCGATCAGCGTGCTTGGGCGGGCTGGCGTGCCGCTCAGGATCGAGCGCACGGTCAGTGGGGGGCTCTCGAGGGTGACCATCGAGCCGATGCCCCTGCGTGGTATCGACATCACGGTCGAGCCCGACGCCAGCAGCGCGATCTACCCGCTCGCCGCTGCGGCGCTGGTGCCGGGCACGCGCGTCACGGTCCCCGGGCTCCCGCGGACCACGGCGCAGCCCGATCGCGGGGCGATCGATGCCTTGGTGGCGATGGGCGCGAGAGAACGGACCATCGATGGATCGACCTCGATCGAGCACGGCGGTGTGTTGCACGGGATCGCGATCGATGCATCGCTCTGGCCCGATGGTGCGCTCGCAATCGCCGCCGTGGCTGCGGCTGCTTCGGGCACGACGACCATCACGGGCCTGCGCACCCTTCGCCTGAAGGAAAGCGACCGCATCGGTGCCATGGCGACGGAGCTCCGAGCCCTCGGGTGCACGGTCTCGGCAAGCGGTGATGCGTTGGTGATCGATCCATCGACCCGTCACGAACGCCCGGTGACGCTGCATGCGCACAGCGACCACCGTGTGGCGATGAGTCTGGCGACCCTCGGACTCCTTCGCCCGGGCATCTCGATCGATGACCCGACCTGCGTGGCCAAGAGCTGGCCGGGGTTCTGGGAGTCCCTCGCGCAGCTCGAGGGCGTGTAAGGTGACTCCGTTCCCATGAAGGCGTACTGGACCTTTGCCCGACAGCTGCTGGACACCCCATGGACCCTGGGAGGTGCCGTGGCGTGCGCCGTCGTGAGTGGGTTGGGCATCGCGGCGGGGCTCGGTGCTGCGCTTCCGGTGCTGCAGCTCATGCTGGGTGAGGATGCCAAGGGTCTGGCCGGCATTGCGGTGGACCACAACGCGACGGGCGCGCGGCTGCAGGTTCCTGGGTGGGTTCTGGAGCGTCTTCCGGAAGCGACCGACACCAGTCTTGCGGTCGTGCTGCTGGCCTTGGCCGTACTGACGGTGATCGGTGCCGCCGCCAACTTCCTGCATCAGTACCTCACGCTGACGATGGTCACGCGCATCGTGGCCGAGGTTCGCCAGCGCGCTTTCGACGCCGCGATCAGATTGCCGCTGGTGCAGGTCGTGGCGAGAGGACCGAGCGACTTCACCACGCGCATCCTCCGCGATTGCAGCGAACTGCATGGCGGACTGGTGGCGCTCACGAATCGCTCCCTGGCGCATGTCACCAAGGGCCTTGCTGCAGCGGGCGTGGCGATCTGGTTCGATTGGCGCATCGTGCTCGCGGCGGTCGTGGCCGGGCCGCCCTTGGCCTACACGCTGCGCCGCCTCGGCAAGCGCATCAATCGTGGCATGCGTGGCACGCTCGAGGCCCAGCAGCGGCTGCTGCTGGTGACGAACGAAGCCATGCAGGGGCTTCGCTCCGTGAAGGCTGCCACGGCCGAACCCGACATGTCGCGGCGATTCGCGGGCGCGAACGAGGGTGTCCTGCGCAACGAGCTCAAGCTTCGCAAGGCGCGCAGCCTGGCGAGCCCGCTCATGGAGCTCCTGGCCGTGCTCGTCGTGCTCGGACTCGTCTTCATTGCCGGGCGGGAACTCCTGGCAGGTCGCATGCAGTTGGACCGATTCCTCATGGCGCTGGGCAGCCTCGCCGTGGCGGCGGGCAGTTTCCGGCCGCTGACGGCCTTCGTCAGCGACATCCAGTCGGCCGAGGCTCCGGCGCAGCGGATCCGCACGGTCCTCGATGCGGCGGCCGAACCCGGCACGGACGGCGGTCATGAGGTCGCTCGATTCGCCCGTTCGATCGATCTCGTCGGGGTCGGGTTCACCTACCCTGGCGCCGAACACGCCACGCTGCGTGGGATCGAGCTCACCATTCCGGCGGGGGCCCATGTGGCGATCGTCGGCCCCAATGGCTGCGGCAAGTCCACGCTGCTCTCGTTGATCCCCCGGCTGCTGGTGCCCTCGACGGGCCGCGTGGTGATCGACGGGATCGACCTCGACGGTGCATCGCTTCGATCCTGGCGTTCGCAGATCGGCGTGGTTTCGCAGGAGTCGGTGCTCGTGCAGGGATCGATCGCCGAGAACATCGCGCTCGGGTGCGAAGGCACCACCCGGGAGTCGATCGTGGTGGCGGCCCAGCGCGCCCACGCCGATGCCTTCATCCGTGCGCTGCCGCGAGGGTACGACACGACGGTGGCCGAACAGGGCATGAGCCTCTCGGGTGGGCAGCGACAGCGCATCGCCATCGCTCGTGCGGCGCTTCGTGATCCGTGCCTGCTCCTCATGGACGAGGCCACGAGCCAGGTCGATGCCGACAGCGAGCGCCAGATCAACGAGGCGATCCGTGAGTTCGCACAGGGCCGTACGGTGATCACGGTGGCCCATCGATTGAGCACGGTGCTCGCCGCAGATTGGATCGTGGTCATGGACCAGGGTCGCGTGGTCGACCGAGGCTCCCACACCGAGTTGATGGAGCGGTGCGGCATCTATCGCTCGATCGCGGCCAGCCAGCTCATGCCAGCGACCGCATGAGCGCCGTGCTCAGGGGTCGATGGGTTCACCCCGGGTGCCGCGCAGGGCTCCTGGCGCAACCGGATCGACCGTCGCAGGTTCGCTGGTCTTCGTGCCGCTGGCATCCGCATTGGTGGCGTCCGGGACCGGTGCCGTGGGCTTGGTGGTTGATGCCGTCGCGCCGCTCTCCGCAGCGGGCGCCGTGACCGGCGGTGCAGCGGCCGGTTCGGTGCCGCTGGTGGCGGCAGGGTCGGTCGCGACCACGGGTGCCACGGGAGCGGGCTGGGCCTGCGGTGCGTCGCGCAAGGCAACGACCAGCGCGTAGACCAGCGCTGTGGTCGAAAGCGCCGTGGTGACGACCAACCAGAGCTGCAAGCGCCGTTCAAGGCGGTCGCTCTGGATGGTGCGGCGGCGCGTGGCTTCGGCGAGCGACTCGATGCTTCGGGCATGCCGCTCGCTGGAGGCACTGAAGGCCCCCAGCGCGGTCCGAGCCTCGCCAAGGATCTCGGCCACGCGGGCACTCGTCTCGCTGTGCAGGTCGAGCTGCTGCTGGACCAGGCCGAGCACCTGGGTTTGCCGGTCGGAGCCCTCGCCAAGGTCCCTGAGGCCGCGCGTGAGCGCCGCATCGCGGTCCTTCGCTCGTTGGGCCTGATCGATGAGCGTGTCGACCATGCGCGACTGCTGGCGGGCCATCTCCGGCAGCGACGCAAGCGTGCCATCGAGCTGGCGGATGAGTTCGCCCAACCGACGGTTCACATCGGTCTGGGAGGCCAGTTGCGATTCGAACTGCTGCATCACCTCGGAGGGCTTGATTGGCTCGGCCTCGTGGACCTGGATCGCACGGTCGCCCTCGGGCGGCGTGGCGGCGGTGGTCGGCGCAGGGTCACCGAGGAAGAGGCTGCTGATCGCACTGCGCAGAGGCATCGTGGCCCGTACTGTATCGCTTCGATGCGTCCGGTCACGCTTGGATTCCTCGTGTTCATGTTGGTCGCCTGTGGTGACCGAACGCGTGACGGCTGCCGGGGCGCCGCGAGCCTGAGCCCAGCGATCACATCGACCATCGTGGCGCTCGGGGCGGGAGGTGACCTGGTCGGGCGCACACCGTGGTGCGTGTCCCAGGCGCCCGTTGTGGGCTCGCTGCTGGATCTCGATGCCGAAGCACTGGTCCTGGCAAGACCCTGCGTGATCCTGGTCCAGCCTCCGGCGCAGGGGATCGACGGCGGGCTTGAGGAGGTCGCAGCGCGTCTGGGTGCAGAGGTCCACGCCTGGCCACTGGCCACGATGACCGACATCCGTGCCATGGTGCGCGAACTGCCACGGGTGCTTGCGCCCGATGATCGGCAGATCGCAGCGCGTGCCAGCGACCTGCTGTCGGCGATGGATCGGGCCTGCGCTCCCATGTCATGGGATCGTGATCGCAGAGTGCTCGTCGTGCAGGCCGGAGATGGCCGATTGGCGTTCGGGCCGTCGACCTATCTCGGGGAGTTTCTGATGTCATGCGGGGTGCCCAATGCCCTGGCCGCTGGAGCGTGGCAGACGCTGGACATCGAGGAGATGGTCACGATCAAGCCGTCAGTCGTGCTCACGATCGGCTCGGCGCCATCACCATGGACCGACGAGGTTGCCCTGCGGACGAGTGCGGTCGTCGTGAAGGTCGACGACGACACCTTGCTGGTCCCCTCGGGCGCGCTCGGCATGAGCCTTGAGCGTGTTCGCGCTGCGCTGGAGCACTCAGGGAACGCGGAGCCATCGCGATGAGTGCCGGTCGGCCCAGGGTCGTTGCCTGGTCGGTCATCACGGTGGCCTTGGTGGTGGCCGTGCTGCTTCGTTTGGTGCTTGGTGCGCGGGGCTGGTCATGGCCGACCACCGAGATCGTCGATCTGCGGCTCGGTGCGCTCGCCAGTGCCGCCGTGGCTGGTGCAAGCCTTGGCCTGTCGGGCGTGTTGCTGCAGGCGCTCCTGCGCAACCCCTTGGCCTCGCCGTTCGTGCTGGGACTGTCGTCAGGTGCGGGCCTTGCGGTCTCCGTCGCCGCGCTTGCGGCGAGTTGGGGCGCCACCTGGGTGGTTGCCGACGGCGGCATGGTGGCGGCCACGGTCGGCGCTGCACTGGCACTCGTGGTGGTTGTCGTGGCAGGGCGTCGTCACGGGGCAATCGATCCGGTCACGCTGCTTCTGGCTGGCGTGGTCGTGGCGAGTGTGGCGGGCGCGCTGACCGTGCTGGTCCAGTACCTCATGCCTCCGTCCTCGCGCGGCGACCTCATGGCCTGGGCGATGGGCCGGATCCCCGAACTTCCCGAGCGCGTGCCGCTCATCACGGCTGTTGTGCTCCTGGCCATGATCGGCTGGTGGTCGTTCGTCCGTGCACGATGGCTCGACGCCGCCTGCACGGCCGATGACGAAGCCATGAGTCTTGGGGTCGATCTGCCGGCGATGCGCTGGAGGCTGGTCATCCTGAGCGGTGCGCTGGCGGGCTCGAGCGTGGTGCTCTGCGGACCGATCGCATTCGTGGGCTTCGTCGCACCGCATGTCGCCCGACTCATGCTCGGTGCCGGGCACCGAGGCCTGGTGGCGGCGTCAACCATCCTGGGGGCGGCATTGCTGATCGCTGCCGACGCGCTGCGGCTGGCCATGCCTCTTCCTGGTGCAGGCAAGCTGCCCGTGGCGGTGGTGACGGCCATCTTGGGCGGGCCGATCTTCCTCTGGGTGCTCCGGCGCCATGGAGGGCGCGGAGCATGAGTCTCGTCATCGACTCGATGTCCGTCTGGCATGGCGCGCGCACGGCAGTGCAGGGGGTCAGCGTGAGCGCGCCCCCCGGGCAGACCGTCGCCGTGATCGGCCGCAACGGCAGCGGAAAGAGTTCACTCGTCCGTGCCATCGCCGGCATCCATGCAGGGAGGTGCTCCGGCTCGGTGGTGTGGAAGGGGCGTGAACTCTCCACATGCTCCGCAGCGGATCGAGCGCGCTGCATCGCCTATGTCGCGCAGCGCCCGCTCGTGGCGGCCGACTTCACGGCGCGCGAGGTGATCGGTTTGGCCGGGGCCGTGGTGGCGCGATCGACTGAGCAACTCGAGCGTGCCATCGATGCACTCGCGGTGCACGACCTGATGGATCGACCCTTTGCCGCACTCTCGGGCGGTGAGCAGCAGCGCGTCGTGCTGGCGCGGGCCTTGGCGCAGCATGATGTGGGTGGACTGCTGGTGCTAGATGAACCCTTCAACGCCATGGACCTTGCCGAGCAGCATCGCGTGGCCGGTGCGCTGCAGTGCCTGGCCGGCGCCGGAAGCCTGGTCCTGATCGTTCTGCATGACTTGGTGCTCGCCGATGCCTTGGCGCACACGGTTTGGTGGATGGAAGCGGGGCGCCTGCGGGCGAGCGGGCCGCGGGCATCCGTGCTCAGCGAAGCCGCACTCGGCGCGGGCTTCGGCGTCGCCTTCGAACGCGTCGGCGGCAGCCTTCGACCGATCGTCGCCCCACGCTGCACTCCGTCGGCAGGCTAGGATCCCCGAAGCGTGACGCAGACGATCGTCATCTTCATCCTGATCGCCGTCTTCCAGGCGGTGGCTGGCTACTACGCGAAGAAGGCCAAGCAGAAGCAGGCTGCGGCAGATGCGGCAGGACGCGGAGAGGGATCGGGCGTTGGCATCTCTCCATCGCTCGACGGCACGCGCCCCGTGCAGGTCAACAGCGTGCGCCCCATGACTGCCGAGCAGGCCATCGCGGTCGCGCGCTTGATTGAGCAACGCAACGTGATCGAGGCCGTGATGGCGCTGCGGGCGATCTGCAACATCGGCCTCGCCGAAGCGCGCGATGTCATCAATCAGTTCCCCGCGCGAGGGTTCCCGGCGGACTTGCTGCCACCCGGCGGCGTTTCACTCCGGACCACGGGAATTGCAACGACCGCGGTGGCTCCTCCCGCTCCGCCCCCGATCCAAGACGATCCGGATCACGAGGCGGCATCGCAGGACGGGGAAGAGGACGAGAGCAACGACGCGCGCCGCTCGCTCCAGAGTGTGCGTGCTGCGGTGGACCACGTTCGAGCTGAGGTCCAGTCGGTGCTCGGTCGGGCCCTTCGCGCGACGGGTATCGAGCGACCCAGTGCCGCACCGGCGGTCGTGCCCAGAGTGGCTCCGTCGGTGTCGCCTGCTGCATCGGCCCCCAAGCCTCAAGGTGGGGCGATCGCTACGCCGGAGACCTCGACGATCGCCGCCTCTTCGGCTCGGCGACCCCATGATCGTGGTGCTCTGGCGGACTCGGTGGCCGGCCTCCTCCGCTCGCGGGAGGGTGCGCGGCGGGCCATCCTGATGTCCGAGATCCTTGGCCCACCACGGGCGGTCAAGCGGCTTCGATAGTCTCAATATCGGACCCAGCAGGTTCTGAGGCAGCCAGGGCTGATCCCCTTGGTCCAGGGCGGATTGGGGCCTGATCGGCGCACGATCGATACACTTCGGCCCCAACATGATCGATATCCGCAAACTCGAGTCGTTGGTCCGCCTGATGGTTGAGAACGACCTCGCTGAGTTGGACCTCAAGGATGGTGAGGAGACCGTGACCGTCAAGCGTGGCGGCAAGCCCGTCGTGCTGGCCGCACCCGCGCCTGTGGTGGCGCTTCCGGCAGCCGGGGCTCCTGGTGCTGCGTCGACGGTCGCTGCGCCCGCTGCCGCTGCTCCCCCCAAGTGGGACGATGACGCCGGCTGCACCGCCGTCGAGAGCCCGATGGTCGGCACCTTCTACGCCACCCCAGGCCCCGACAAGCCGCCCTTCGTGCAGGTCGGTGCACGCGTGGGAGCGGACTCGATTGTCTGCCTCGTCGAGGCGATGAAGATCTTCAACGAGATCAAGTCCGAGAAGTCCGGCACCATTCACAAGATCCTGGTCAAGAGCGGCCAACCCGTCGAATTCGGCCAGAAACTCTTCCTGGTCAAGCCGTCCTGAGCGGGCGCAAGCACCACCATGTTCAAACGAATCCTCATCGCCAACCGCGGCGAGATCGCGCTGCGGATCATCCGCGCCTGCCGTGAGCTCGGGGTCGAGACCGTCTGCGTGCACAGCCAGGCCGATGCCGGCGGCACCTGGCTTGAGCAGGCCGATCGCACGGTCTGCATCGGGCCGGGCCCGTCCAAGGACTCCTACCTTCGCATCGACCGCATCATCGCTGCAGCCGAACTCATGCATGCCGATGCCATCCATCCGGGCTATGGCTTCCTGAGCGAGAACAGCCACTTCGCCGAGGTGGTGCGTGACTCAGGCTTCACCTTCATCGGTCCAAGCCCCGAAGCCATGAACCTGCTCGGTGACAAGGTCAATTGCAAGCGCATGGCCAAGCAGAGCGGCACACCCATCTTCCCCGGGACCGACGGTGGCATCGAGGACCTTGAGGAAGCCGTGAAGGTTGCTGCCGAGATCGGCTACCCGGTCATCGTGAAGGCCGCCGGTGGCGGCGGCGGTCGCGGCATGCGCATCGCTCGGGACGAGACGGAGCTTCGCGCGGGCGTGGACAGTGCCCGGCAGGAAGCCGCTGCGGCCTTCGGCAACCCGACGGTCTATGTCGAGAAGTACCTCGAGCAGGCGCGTCATGTCGAGGTGCAGGTGATCGGCGACAACCACGGCAATTCGATCCACCTCTACGAACGCGACTGCAGCAGCCAGCGCCGTCACCAGAAGCTGATCGAGGAAGCCCCCGCGCCCGGTGTGGACCCGACCAAGCGTGACCGCGTGTGCGCGAGCGCCGCGGCGCTCATCCGCAACGCCAAGTACTGCGGCGCGGCGACCTGCGAGTTCCTGATGGACCGGGACCAGAACTTCTACATGCTCGAGGTGAACACCCGCGTGCAGGTGGAGCACCCCATCAGCGAAGCGATCACCGGCGTGGACATCGTGCAGACCGGGATTCGCGTGGCGGCAGGGGAGAAGCTTCCCTATCGCCAGGAAGACATCCGCATCAACGGCCACGCGATCGAGTTCCGCATCAACGCCGAGGACCCGGATCGGAACTTCATGCCGCAGGCGGGCCTGATCGAGACCTGGGCTCCGCCCGGTGGCCCGGGCATCCGCATGGACAGCCATGTGCGCGCCGGCTACCGCGTACCACCCAACTACGACAGCATGGTGGGCAAGCTCATCGTGCATGCGCCGGACCGTGCGTCGTGCATCCAGCGTTCGCTCGGTGCGCTCAAGGAGTTCAAGGTCGGCCCCATCAAGACCACGATCCCGCTGCACATGCGGCTCCTTTGTGAACCGCAGTTCGTGAACGCCACGCACGACATCAAGTATGTCGAGCGGCTGCTGGCGGCGAAGTAAGCAGGGCGTCCCATGGAGTTTGACCTTCAAGCCCTGCTGGATCGTGAACGAGGGCAGGGCACCAGCCAACTCGCCGAGCATGTGAACCCTCGGTTCGCCACGGTCCTGCGCACGATCGGCTTCGACCGGGAGTATGTGCGGGCCGAGGGCGCCCACCTGTGGGATGCCAAGGGCCATCGTTACCTCGATTTCCTGGCCGGCTACGCGGTCTGCAACCTCGGCCGCAACCATCCCACGGTCACCCGCGCCTTGCAGGATGCGCTGGCGCTCGACCTCCCATCGATGGTGCAGTTCGAGGTGCCGACGCTGGCCGCCGCCCTTGCGCGGGAGCTCAAGGCGCGCGTGGGCAGGGGCCTCGACCATGTGTTCTTCACGAACTCAGGCACCGAAGGGGTCGAGGCCGCGATCAAGTTCGCCAAGTGCGCGACGGGCCGGCCGGGCCTGCTCTATGCGCGCCAGGCCTTCCACGGACTCTCGAGCGGATCGGTCTCCCTGAACGGTTGCGAGAGCTTCCGTGCTGGCTTCGCGCCCTTCCTCCCGGGCTGCCGCATGGTCGAGTTCAATGATCTGAGCTCGCTCGAGGCGGAACTGGCGCTCGGTGACATCGCGGCGTTCATCATCGAGCCCATCCAAGGCAAGGGCGTGAACCTGCACTCGCCCAACTACCTCGCCGAAGCTTCGCGGCTCTGCCGCAAGCATGGGACGCTGCTGGTCTGCGACGAAGTGCAGACGGGCGTGGGCCGCACCGGCACATTCCTGGCGATCGATCAAGAGCAGGGGGTCGAGCCTGACATGGTCATTCTGTCCAAGGCGCTCTCAGGCGGCCAGGTCCCCGTGGGTGCGGTGCTCGTGCGCGGTGGCGTGTGGAAGGCGACCTTCTCCAGCCTCGACCGCGCGATCGTGCATTCGTCGACCTTCTACATGGGCACGCTGGCGATGGTCGCGGGCCTGAGCGTGCTGCACGCCTACGACGCGTGCGATGCGGCGGGCAATGCCCGGCGCATGGGTGCGAAGCTCATGGATGGGCTGCGGGCGATGCAGCCGCGCTTCGAGATGCTCAAGGCCATCCGCGGTCGGGGGCTCATGATCGGCGTCGAGTTTGGGCAGCCCAAGTCGCTGGCCCTGCGGGCATCCTGGGCCGCCACCCACGCGATGGACCGGAACCTCTTTGCGCAGAGCGCGATCGTGCCGCTCATGGAGGATCACCGGATCCTCTGCCAGGTCGCGGGACACAACCTTGATGTGGTCAAACTCATTCCGCCGCTCGTGATCGACGAGGCCGATGTGCACTGGTTCCTTGGTGCGTTCGAATCGGTGCTCGAGTCGATGCACCGGCCGCTGGCGACGGCGGCGCTGCTTGCGCGTCTGGGCCGCAACACGCTCCGCAGCGTGATGGGCTCGGCGGAGTGAGCGTGCCGGCCACCGGGCCCGGTTTCACTCGGGCAGTCTGCTCAACATGATGCGCTCGCGTGGTGACCGAGGGCGTTGCCGCCATTCGCCAGGTGGCACAGACATCACGGTTGGATCACGATGGTGTGGTAGCCGCCCGCAGCGATGGCGGCGCAGGGGCCGAGATCGGTTGGGATGTTGCACTGGCCGTAGCCGTTCCATCCCCATGCCCTGACGGTGCCGTCAGTGCGCAGCGCCGTGCTGTGGTACTGGCCCGTCGCGATGGCGGTGCAGGTGCCGAGGTCGGCGGGGATGGTGGTCTGACCCAAGAAGCCGTCTCCCCACGCTCTGACGGTTCCGTCGGTGCGAAGCGCGATGGTGTGGTCGTTGCCGCCCGCGACGGCAATGCAGGGTCCGAGGTTCGTGGGGATGTTGCACTGGCCGTAGTCGTTGCGTCCCCAGGCTTTGACGGTGCCGTCGGTGCGAACTGCGATCGTGTGGCTGTTGCCCCCCGCGATGGCAATGCAGGGTCCGAGGTTCGTGGGGATGTTGCACTGGCCCCAGTCGTTGCCGCCCCACGCCCTGACGGTGCTGTCGGTGCGCAACGCGATGGTGTGCAGATAGCCCCCCGCGATGGCAATGCACGGCCCCAGATCGGTTGGGATATCGCTCTGACCGTCGCTGTTGAAACCCCACACTCGGACGGTTCCGTCGGTGCGCAGAGCGATGGAGTGCAAGCCGCCCCCGGCGATTGCGGTGCACGAACCAAGGTCGGTGGGGACGGTGGACTGGCCGAAGTAGTTGTATCCCCACGCCCTGACGGTGCCGTCGGTACTCAGCGCGATGGTGTGGCTGTTGCCCCCAGCGATGGCGGTGCAGGAACCGAGGTTCAAGGGGATGTTGCACTGGCCCTGCACGTTCCATCCCCACGCCCTGACGGTGCCCTGCAAGCATGATCCCCAGTTCCCAAGGAGCACACCAAGATCCGCTCCGTCCACGATGCCGTCGCCCGTCACATCGGCGGAGCCACCTTGCGTGCCCCAGGCGCTGAGCAACTCACCAAGATCCGCGCCGTCCACCAATCCATTTTCAATCAGGTCGCCGGGGCACTGGGCCGCAGCAGGCACGGCGGCACCCAACCCCAGCACGATCGACAGCGCGGCAAGGGTCACTCGGACGGCGTGGTTTGACCCGGTGTGCATGGTGTGTTCCTGCACACACACCATAGCCCACGACCGGGAGGGCTCCAAGGGCGGGGGCTGCTGATCACGGGTTCTATCTAGGCTCCTGGCCGGCGGACGGGGGGGCCGGAGGCCGTTCCCGGCGGGTTCTGAGATGGCCGGGAGAAAGCGGGCGACGAGATTCGAACTCGCGACATTCGGCATGGAAGTCACGGCCCGCTCGTTTGCCACCTCATTGAAACGCCGTTTAGAGACTCCTACGAGGGTTGAATGTACCTCGCGCCGTTGCGATTGTCGATGACGTTGCGTGGAAGTGTGTACCAAGTGTGTACCAACCCTGTACGAGTGTGACACGCGGTGACACACACAAGACGAGGCGGGGAGTGCCCCCCGTATGAGGGTGGCGGGGGTGAGTCGGTGGATCCCTCACCGCGGGCCCCTCTTCATGCACGCACACATCGGGGCCCTCGCCGGCGGTCGTCTGGAGCCGCGAGGAGCTCACGAGACGGGCGGGCGCGAGGTTGATTGATAAGAATGCGGGCGATGACGGGTGGCCGCTCGCGCCGAGCCCCGGCCCCTATGGGGGGGGAGGGGTCTAGCCTGTGCGGCACACTTCCCTCGCGCCGATGTGCGCCAGGGTCGCGTGCCTGTCTTTCGCGAGCGCGAGGTTCAGGGATTGATCAAGTTCAGGGGGCAGTCCGACGGCGGGATGTCGTAGCGGGGGGCGTCGCCCCAGTCGGCGAGCATCGTCGCGAGGTCGGCGCCGTCAACGACCTGATCAGCGGTGATGTCGGAGCGGTAGGCGTAGCCTTCGGAGGCGGTTGAAATGGTGAGCCACGAGCCGGTACACGGGTTGGATCCGCAGCTTATCATGTTGTCGATGAACTTGGCTTCGATTCGGCCGTCCGTCCAGGCTCGAAGTACAACACCGCTCACGTAGCTCCCATACTTGCCGCCATAGGTTCCGTACCACACGATCGTCGGCTCCGGGTTCGCCTGCGCGGTCGCCGCGGCGGCGATCGCAGCGACGGGCACACTCGCGTGTGCGGTCTGATCGACCGAGCTGATGCGGTTCACGATTGGGTACGCGACGATGGCGGTCGCGAGGAGTGCAAGGCCGGTTCCAGTGGACAGGTTCTTCATGTTGGGTGCTCCGGGTTGGGGTGATGAGGCGGTGAG
>Ga0194131_10000390_pt1 | contig 73651 bp, 64 predicted proteins | sample TA2KigO120mmetaG_FD_148631 | JGI IMG/M metagenome (GOLD analysis project Ga0194131, IMG submission 148631) | Freshwater microbial communities from Lake Tanganyika, Tanzania - TA2015053 Kigoma Offshore 120m | ecosystem: Environmental > Aquatic > Freshwater > Lake | place: Tanzania: Lake... | reverse complement strand
CAAGACTACAACCTGGCCAGACCCCATAGCTCTCTGGGTTACCTGGCTCCTGAGACCTTCCGCCAACAGCACGAACTCGCATTATCCGTGGTATAAATTACGGGGGAAGGTCACATCAGCTGTACCATTCTGACCCTGGTGGTGGTGCCAGTGTTCTACAGCTTGGCCCATGAGACAGTGCCCCATTTGCTGGGCTTGGAAAAATAAAGACTGCGTCCCGGCAATGCAGGACGCAGCTTCACAAAGCCAGTTGCAGGGTAACTGGGTACTGGCGTCAGGGCGCGGTCAAATTCAGAATTGTGGCTCCGCCTGCCTCCCAGGCGCCGGTCTCCGCAGCGTTGGAAGGCAACTGATTCCCAATGGTGAACTTGATAGCCTTGCCCGCGTAAGTTTCCCCTTCGGGCTGTTCAACAAGGATGGTATAGCGTCCTCCTGAAACCACTGCTGGGGCGCTGGAACACTTGGCATTGGCGACCAGGGCGGTTACGGTGGCGCCGTCCGGCGCGGCGGCTCCAGCCAAGGTGGCCTTGCCGGTAAATACGTGCGGCGGTGTGGCGCCGGAAACACAACGGGGCAATTGGGTGGCTGCCGGCGCCGGAGTGGCTGTAGGCACAGGGGTGGGAGTGGCCGTTGGCACGGGCCTTGGCGTAGCCGTGGGTGCGGGGACAGGAGTGGCTGTTGGCGTAGGTACGGGGGTTGGAGGAACTGCCGTGGCCGTAGGAGCAACAGTGGGCGGCACGGTGGGGACTGCCGTTGGTGTGGCTTGAGCGCACCCTACCATCAGCATGATCAAGGAGAATAGGGCCAGCCATCCAAAACGTTTCATTTCTGGTCAAGTCCTCGCTGAAATTAGTCCGTGGAATGATTGCCTAACAAGTTTATCAGAGATGCGCCAAAAGGCGAATATCCTTGCTGCCCTAAAATGTCACTCTTTGGAATAAAATACAAATGCTTCGGGCAAAGCCGCGGGATTGTGCGAACTTTGTCCAGGAGGGAAAGGTCAAGTATGGCGGCCCATTTGGCAAAAAGGTTGTCCAGGCTTGTGCAGAGGGCCGGAAGCCCGCTGTCTGATGGGATGCCGCTTATTAAACAAGCGCCTCAGGCGACAGCCTGTTGGCCGTTGACAGGGTTGCGGGCTGGCCCGTATCATCAAAGTCAGCGGGCGGGCGTAACTCAGCGGTAGAGTGTTTGCTTCCCAAGCCCGCCAGCTTCGCTGGCGCAGACACCGGCACCACCTATCTACAGACGTTCATCAGCTACAAGAAGGCCACCAAGGGCCTGACCGCAAGCGGCGAGAAGTGGCTCCGTGTCACCCTCGGCCCGTTCCTGACCTGGCTTCCCGTCCCCCTGCAAGCCACCACCAAGGCCCACGTTGTTGCGTTCCTGGCCCCGTACCAAGACCGGCCTTGGCGTCGGCACGGCTTCTATCGGGCCTTGAAGACATTCTTCAAGTGGGCCTGCGACGAATACGGCTTCCCCAACCCCATGACCGGCATTCCGGCCCCCAAGACCCCCGACGTGGTGCTACACACCACCACGCCCACGGACGTGGAACGGCTCATTGCGGCGGTGGACAACGCCAGGGACAAGGCCCTCATTGCATTGCTGGCCGATTCTGGCGCGCGCCGGTCTGAAATTGCCAGCATTGACGTGGCAGACCTCGACCTCGAACGGGGCCGCATCAAGGTGATGGGCAAGGGGAACAAGGAAGGCTGGCTGGTGTTCGGGGCCAAGACAAAGGCGCTGCTGGCGGCGTACATGGCCGAGGCGCAACCCACAGGCAAGCTCTTCGGCCTGAACACCTACGGCATACAGTCCATGCTGTGCCGCCTGGGGCGGGATACGGGCATCCAGTGCAATGCCCACAGCTTCCGCCGCGGATTTGCGACGGCCCTGCGCCATGCCGGTGTGGGCGAGTTGGACATCCAGCAGTTAGGCCGGTGGTCGTCGCTGGAGATGGTGCGGCGCTACACCAAAGCCTACACCTTCGACGATGCGGCGGAGCGGTACAGGCCCATCGTGACCTGAATAACCCAAACATGCTGACGGGACTGCGGGGCCGTTCTCTGCCAAGAGGATGGCCTCAGTGATTCTAGTGGGTCTTCTGACAATTGTCACTCTGGTCTTGACTTTACGGTGACAACGCTCGTAGAATTCTCCTGCCACAGACCACTATCTATTGTGTGTTAGTATCTCTAAGCTACTATCATTAGTAGTTGAGTGACGCTGGATTGGCTCCTCCCGCCCGGCTGCGGGGCCGCTTTTTCCTGCGACTGGACTGGCAAAGTAGCTATGCTTGCCAGTTTTGTCAATCGGCCATCCAAACCTGGTTAGCTTCAACTGTGATTTGCTGTCCCATTTTTGTCCGAGATTTCTGTTTGATATAGAGGTGATACGGCCTAAAAGCATGCCTAAAAACGGAACCTGGTGAGCCGCTCTAAACGGAGTCGGAGACCAGCAAGATTTACCTTCGGCTCTAACTACCTTGGCGTACCCAACGCTTAAATAATGGAGACACAGTTATGAACTCCCTTAAACACCCAATGACGCAAGAAGGGAACCAAGATCTCTCCGAGCAAGTTACGGCCTTGGCGCAACTTGGGGAACCTAACACTGCCAAGCCAGAACTTCCGGACGTACTCGCTGTCATAGGAGAACACTTTAAACCTGACATCGTGCTGGCAACTGAAGCCTGCATATCAGCCATCTGCTCACTGCTCCTGGCGGATGTTGAGGGCTGCGTGGCGCTGGTGTTGGAAGGCCCGGCGTCCAGCGGCAAGACCACTACTCTAAACTTCTTGGACAGCGAGGCCCTGCGGGACAAGGGCCTGGTGTGGGTGTCCGATAAATTTACGCCTGCATCCTTCGTGTCCCACGCCGCCAATCGGCCTGCGGAAGAACTTGCGAAGATTGACCTGTTGCCAAATATCCAACACAAGACCTTCATTGTGCCAGACCTGGCGCCCACCTTCAGCGTCCATGCGGAAGACTTGGCTAACAACGTAGGTGTATTGACACGGGTATTGGACGGACAAGGCTATGAGTCCGATAGTGGCACCCACGGCCACCGTGGGTACACTGGAGACTACCGATTTACACTAGCAGCTGCCACTACTCCCTTGGACAGCGCAGCGTGGCGGGCGATGGGTCGGGTCGGCAACCGGATTCTCATGTTGGAAACCGGCTGTGAACCGGTCACGGCAGGCGACTTGGTAGCTGACGCGATGAGCAAGAGTACCTACCAACAAAAAGCGCGGGAGATACAGGAAGTCGTCAGTAGGTTTCTGATAGCCCTTTGGGACAACACCGGCGGCTATGGGAAAGTTTCCCGGGACACTCACTCTGACGACCCTGACCTAGTGTCAGCCATTGCTCAGGTGGCCCATTGGGTTGTGAGGTGTCGCGGCACCGTGACCATGCAGACCGACGGATTCACTGAAGGGAGCCATTCAAGTCCGGTGATTGAAGCCCCGCACCGGCTGTTCAATGGCTTGCTCAACTTGGCAAAAGGTCACGCCATTGCCTGCGGGCGGCGCAAGTTGGATAAAGAAGATGTGCAGATAGCGGTGCGGGTGGGCCTGGACTCCATGCCCTTCGACCGACGGCGTGTGATTCGGGCGCTGCTGAGGTCCAGAGAGGGCAAGCTCTCCTCTGCTGAGGTTGAGCAAGCAATGGGGCAAAGCCGCCCTACCGCCCGCAACGCGATGGAGACCCTGGCCGCGCTGGGGGCCGTAGAATCAGGGCAGGACGGGAAGAGCAAGACCACCTCCCTGCTGGACTCGGAGCGATGGTTGCTGGAAGGCGGGAGGCATTGGGCATTAGCCCGCTTGCCCTAACCCGTGAGCGCATGGGGGCGGCCTGACAAGCTGCCCCCTGCCGCCCACCTGAAGAAATTCTGCCCCTGTGTGCGTTGACTTTACCTGTCAGGAAATGGGGGGTGAGGGATTGAGGAGAGAGGGAGAAAGGGAGAGATTCATCTCACACAGGGGCAAAAAACTTTCAGGTCAGACATCGTGTACGGGGTCTGTGCTGGACGTGCTTCAACGTGAAATAACGCTGGGGAGCTTGGCGGCGGTTGGCGTCTCTACTTTGCGTAGAACCTGTGCCTCACGTCGGCAATGTACGTGGCACGTGACGTAAGGCGAACCCCGCAACGTACAACGCGGGCCTGAAACCGGCGGGCCACGTACCCCCGTCAAAAGGGTGGTCAGTGGGCCAGGCGGGACTCCCACAGGCACGTAGGCAATTTTCGGAGAAAATCCGGTGTTTCCAATACCATACGGCATGTTTCTTAGCAGCAGTCAGGAGGAGAGCATGAGCCTCCAGTTCGGCCCTATGGCGTTGTAAGATTCAGTTCACTTGAGCCGCAGACTTGCCAAATGGCAAATTCTCTAGCATAGGTGGGGTTTGGATTGGCTATGCTAAACGTGACCTTTTTGCCAGTATAAACATATCCGGAAGGCTGTGGCACCGAAAGCGTAAACCGCCCATCCTTCACAGTCGCCCAGGGCACGGGCTGGTTCGAGGCACCACCTTCTACCCAGGCCGCGACTGCGGCTCCGTCGGGTGCAGCAGCGCCACCACTCACGGTGGCCGTGCCACTGAAAACATGTGATGGTCGCGGGCAGGGTGTTGGAAAAGGACTTCTGGTAGGTGTGGGAGTGGGACTTCTGGTAGGCGTTGCCGTAGGTGCCGATGCAACCGTGGCCGTCGGAAAACTATTCAGCATTGTTTCCACGTCCGCCAAATATCGGTCTTTTGAATGCTCGCACATACTCCCCACGAGTTCAAACATCTGCGAGCCGACTAACACCACATACTCGACAACGTACTCCAAACAGTATGTCGTTGAAGTCTGGGCACGGAACACTATCTTAACGCCGGACAGACCAGAGCCAAGCCGGGCAGGCGAGCGAGATATCAAATCGAACACAAGCGAGCTTTCTTTCTTTCGGAAAGCGACAACTTCATCGGCTGCACGGTCTACTGTGTAGCCTATCCAGTGCAGCGGGAATACCTGCAAATGGGCGGCATTCGTATGCCGTAATAGGACTTTATCTTTTGATGACTCCACCACACTCCAGCCAGGTGCGAGACTCAAAGAATAGCCGTAATCGCTGTTGCGATAAACTTGCCAGACCCTAGGAGTAGGAACGGGAGTCAGCGTTGGAACAGAGGCCAGGCTTCCTGCTTTCAATGCTGGCAAGTAGGCGCTGACGGTAACAGTAGAAACGGCAAACCCCAATCCCTCTGTTGGTCTTCCAGTTGATGACGATTCAATCTTGAAAGTGTTTATTCCGACTACTTGACCTAACGATGTGAGCATCGGGCCGCCACTGCTGCCTGGGTTAATCGGGGCATCGGTTTGTACAACCCAGCGGCCCTCGGTGCTTTCGTACCTGACAGCGGACACAATGCCCCGTGTAACAGTCGCGCTGCCCCGGATTCCAAGGGCATACCCTATCGCGACTACTTCGGTTCCTGCTTTTAAACTTGCCGCGTCGCCAATTGGCAAGGCTTTGAATGTGGCGTTGCAGCAAATCTTGACCACCGCCAGGTCTCGAACCAAGTCACTACCTACGAGGCGACCTGCATAGTTGTAGGCATCGTTCACAACAACCGTGATTGAGGTGGCGTTCTCTACGACGTGGTAGTTGGTCAAAACCAGTCCACTGCCATCGAAAATGCCAGTCTCAAATATGAAGCCGGAACCGCTCCCCGAGTTTGTCTGAATCCTGACCACCCCAGGCCGCACGGTCTCGATTATTTGAGTCAGGTTTGGGGCTGGAGTAGGAGTGATGGTGGGCGTCGCGGTAGGTGGAACCGGCGTGGGAGTTAAGGTAGGCGTTGGTGTGGCTGTCGGAGGCGGCGTAGGAGTTGGAGTCGGCGTCGGGGTGGCCGTGGGCATGGCAGCTATGGTGGCCCGTAGATGGGCGGCGACTGTCGCCGGAATATCAGGCGTAGGCGTCGGGGTAGGGGTGGGATACGCAGCCCGAACGGCGGCGGCGACCGTGGCCGGTATATCGGGCGTAGCGGTCGGCTCGGTGACTGTGCACCCTGCGACTGCCAGCAACAAGGTAAGCCCGAACAGCCACATTACGACCGGCATCTGCTAACCACCTCACCGGACTTGGAATGGCGGGGTGAAGTAAGCGCCACTGTACCACACTCGCCCGTCCTTCTCAAACCGCTTGAAGTCGGTCTGGTGGGCCTGGCAGAAGTGGGCCGGTGGTTCGGGCTGGGCTGGCGTCTCTGCGGCCTCAGCAGGCGTTTCCTGGGCCTTGCCGTGGCCGTTGGCCCACAGCGCCCGCAGTTGCTGGCCTAACTGCTGGTACAGTCCGGCCTGGGCAGTCTGCCAGTCGTCCTTGGCGTCCAGGGTGGCCTCTGCGCCAAGCTCCACCACCTTCCAGGCCCCCTGGCCCATGTCTCGGCTGTACCGGATGTTCGCGCTCACTGTCGTGACCTTCATCGCTACGTACTCCCTTCTCTCTCAGCCTGCCGCCGGTAGAGGGGCCAGCCCACGTGAGACTGGCCCCCTGGCCCTGGCTAGTGGTACAGTTCCGCAATCTCGCGCTCCAGCCGGTCTGACTCGTCGGCGGTGGTAGCGGCGCTCTTGGCCCGCTTGCCGGACTTGGGCTTCTCGGCGTCGGCAGGCGCGGCCTTCAAGACCTCGACGGCCAGCTTGTGCTTGCACCAGCCCTTATGTACGTCGTCCCGTTGCTGGGCGTCGGGACAGGTGCAGGTGCCGTTTACCAGGTAAAAGCCCCCTTTGCTGGCCTGGACTACGTGGTGGGCTTCCTGGCCGATGACGGGATGGACTTTGCCATTCGCCACCAGTTGACGGGCCTTCTCCAGACGCTGGTACAGGGACTCGATTTGTTGGACTGGACTGACCATCTTGACCCTCCCTCTTGCCGGTGATGTTAGGGTGTTCGCTGCCCTACGGAGACAGTATATACCCATTGGGTATAGTAAGTCAATACCCGTTGGGGATTGAATAGTCGGGAAGATTCGGCTATAATGTCACTATGAGCAAAGTAACCGTCGAAGCATACAAGTGCCTGCGTTGCGGCCACGTCTGGTTGCCCAGGAGCCAAAACAAGCCCAAGGTCTGTCCTAACAAAAAATGCAAGTCACCCTATTGGGATAGGCCACGGCAACGGGCCGCAAAAGAATAGCTCCGGCCACCTGACGGCAACCGGAGCTAGCGAACACCCTTCCCTCACCGACAAGTAAGGGGAAGGCGTATTCAGTGTACCACGGGCGAGAATCGGGACGGAAGGAGCGGGAGCGATGTCACTGCGGCAGACGGCGGCGGAACTTGGGATAACACCGGCTTACCTGAGCTACATGGTCAATGGGAAGCGGCCCTGGCGACCTGACTTGTATGAGCGGTATTGCCAGCTTGTTAACACCCCTGTTAACAAGCCAGGGCCAGGTGTTAACAAAAATGAGGATGCCAAGTCTCACGAAAATGGCCCAACTGATACTCCATCAGCCAAAACCGTATCTGCCGTTGACAGGGTTGCGGGCTGGCCCGTATCATCAAAGTCAGCGGGCGGGCGTAACTCAGCGGTAGAGTGTTTGCTTCCCAAGCAAAAAGTCGTGGGTTCGAATCCCATCGCCCGCTCCAACACCCCAGCTATGGCCCCTTCTAATTCCTATTGGCTCCACAGAAAGTTAGGCACCTTGTTACACCTTCTGTCCATTGGGTCTTTCGCCAAGTGGCTCCAAGCTAAAGTGCAGGGAGCACCATGAAGTGATGCTCCCCGACTCCTGGACGATTTCCGGCATCCTCTTGTCTGTGGGCACTTCCTGGTTGGTAGTGCTCACCCCAGCGGTTTCAGCCGCTAGGAACTCCCCTCTGGCGACCAGTGGTAAATCTTCTTGAGCGACCCGCCCATCAGCACAGCGCGCTCCGAGTCAGATAGCTGGTCTGTAACCCGGAACGCTTCCACACCCTGCTCATAGCTCAACAAATTCACCGCCCTGGTCCAGTCAGTGCCCCACATGCAACGCTCTAACCCAAAGGCGTTGAAAATCTGTCGCAGCGGCTCCCAGATATCCTCGTAAGGGAACGGCTGGTGGGACAATGTACCGGCGCCGGAAATCTTGATGACCACGTTGTCCAACGCCGCCAGGGAGAGCACGTTGGGCAAATCGGCAAAAGGTTCTGAAGGCGGCGGCGGCAAAAACGGCTGGACCAGGCCCAAATGGTCCACCACTATCTGGGTGTTGGGATTGCGGCGGGCCAGTTCACGCAGCAGCGGCAGCTTGCCGGAGCACATGACGTTCACCGGAATGCCTGCCTTGGCCCCGGCGGCAAGAATGCGATTAAGGCCAGGGTGGCTGGCCTCAAATTCCTGAGAAGTGAGCATGATCCGTGCGCCAACCACTCCTGGCTTGTTTGCCCACTGGGCAATTTCATCAGCCACCGACGCCGAGTTCGGGTCGAAAGGCTTAACCAAGCCGAACCGGCCCGGGTGCTGGGCGTAAACTTCCAGGATGTAGCTGGGATCGTACCTATACAAGCTGAAGGGCGAAATCAGCACAGCCCCATCCACGCCTAACGAGTCCATGGCGGCTACCATGTCGTCGCCAGTGACCTCAGAAGGTCCTTGCAGAAAGCCGTACCAGGGCCTCCTTGGGTGGTTCCGCTCGTAGCAATGTACCTGACAGTCAATTGTGGAAATCCCAGTCGCCATAGTGTTTCCCTCCGGGAAATGGATATCTCTGACCTGTAAGTTGCTGAGACCCCCTTGCGGTCTTAGCGTTCGGCCACGGCGGGTTGATGCGCCCGGAAGAATTGCCGCACCTGGTTAATAGTCCTGGCCTTCACGTCGGGCTGGGTTTTCCACGGGTAGACGGTAGCCTGGGCTTTCGGCGCCATGGAGGCTACTTCCATGGCCACCTCGTAGGAATGGGACGGGGTGTCGTCAGGCATGACCAGCAGGGGTGTCTGGCATGAACGGACAAAATCGCGGGTGACACTGTACACAAACCCGGGCCGGGTACGGTAGAGGTTATGCAGGTATTTCTCCAGAGTCGGCATGGTCACGTCAGTACGCTGGGCCAACAGTTCTGGCGCCCAGTTATCGTGGCCTGAGTTGTACATAGAATCAGGAAACTTCTTGTTGTGTCCCACCGGCTGGCACAGCACAGCGGCCACAACCCGGTCTGGGGCCCCTTCAATGAGCTTGAGGGCAAAGGGGCCGCCAATACAAAAGCCGATGAACCCAAACTTCCGGATGCCCAGATGGTTCATCAGCCCCAGTTGGTCGGCGGCAAAGGCCCCCCACGGATCATCCACCGGGACTGGCCCAGTGGACTCGCCGCCAATGGCGTTGCGCTGGTCCATGGTAATGCAGCGAAACTCGTTCTTGAACTCATCCATTGCATTAAAGACTTGAGTGGGCCAGTTGCTGATTTTGGAGTTCAAGCCGCCGCCGGGGATGAGCAAAAGCGGAAACCCGGACCCTGCTTCCTCATAGTGAATGCGGACATTGCCTTTAGTGTAGAACGGCATGGCAGTTTCTCCTCATTTTGTGTGGCTCTTGTTTTGGCGGGCGCCCAATGGTATAGGCAGATTTTGGGACTCACTTGAGTGCCTGTCAACCATTAACAGATTTTTCAAGAATTTCTGCTGGGCGTATTCCAGGCAGGAACACAAGGCATTGCCCCTGGCCGGCAGTTCTGGAACAAATTAAAGCCCCAGCCTACCCCAAGGGTGAGGGCTGGGGCTTCGCAATCCCATGCTTGGCAATATAGGATCAGCTACGGAGCCAGCTGGATGGTATGCAGGGCCGAGGCGTACTCGGCCACCCGGTAGGGCTGCCAGGACTTGATGCGCGGCCCCACGGCGTAGGGAGTGTTGATGTACCCCCCGGCGGATATGTCATACGCTTCCTCCCGCAGCCGCCGGTACATACTGTTGAGGTTCTTCTCGTACCCCTCCTGACCAATGCCGGTCAAGGCTTTTTCCACTATGGCAAACAGTTCCGGGTCAGCGTGGTGCCGTGCCGAGGGACCGCCCTTCTGGAGATTCAAATGGTAGTTTCTGGTGACGCCCCCCGCATCTAACCGGGTGTTCTGGGCGGTCCAAGAGATCGTTCCGTCGAACTGCTCAAAGGCGACGGCGCGCTGGGTAGTAAAGTTGGCCTTGTCCCAAGTCTTTATTTCCACGTTTATCCCCAGCTCGCGGCTCCAGAAGTCACCTACCAGTTGCGCCGACTCCATCAGGGGGGCAATCAGCGGGTCCTGGTTGGCGTTGATCACCAGCTTGCCGAAATCCTTGCCCCCGGGGTTGGTGGGGGTCTTGTACCCCGCTTCGGCAAAAAGCTGGCGGGCCTTGTTGGGGTCAAAGGGCCAGGGGGCCAACTCCGGGCTGTAGCCGATGGTGCTGGGGGTGATAACCCACCAGCCTCGTAGTTCCATCACTTCAGGCCCTCCCATGAGCCGCTCCTGAAGCACCTTCTTGTCAAAGGCGTAGTTCAGGGCCTGGCGGACCCGCTTGTCGGAGCAGGGGTACTGGGGCTTAAAGCACCCCCACTGGAAAGCCTCGATGATTACTGCTTCCTGACTAAAAATCACGCGGGCTCCCCCAGTTTCAACTTGCTTCCGCGTCGCCAGGCTGATGGCGGCAATGTCCCCCTCCCCAGTCCGTATGGCCGCCGCCCGGGTCGCTTCTTCTGGAATTTGCACCAGCTCCAACTCCTTGAATTTGTACCGCTTATCCACAGGGAAACCGTTGGCGGGTTGGTAGAAGTGACCATCGAACCGCTCGAAGGTGATGGACTGGAGCTTGACGTGCTTCACCACCTTGCCGGGGCCGGCGCCAATGGGTTTAGCCTCAAAATCCGTCACGTCCTTTTCATCGTGGAGGGATGCTCGCTTGGGAAGCACCTGGCCTTGAGTGGCGCCCCCCTCGTTTTCCGAGATGTAGACCACCAACTCGGGGGACGGGATTTTGGTGGTTACGCTAACCTGGTCAGGCCCAGTCTGCTCAATTTTGTCCATGATGGTGGAGTAGGTGATGCCGGGGGAACTCTTGGAATATCCTCTGGCTTGGGACCCAATGCCATGCTGAAGGGTCCACAGCACGTCCTCGGCGGTAATCTCCGTCCCGTCGTGGAACTTGGCCCCCTTTCGTATGGTGTAGGTGGTGGTCTTGCCGCCATTGGACAGTTCCCACTTGCTGGCGATGCCTGGGACGATGACCATCCGGCCATCCACCTGGTCCCAGGCAGTCAGGTGGCCGTGGAAGTTCTTGCGTATCTCCTTGCCGGTGGAGCCATAGTTGGTGTCAAACCGCTCGGAGCCAAAGTCGCCCACCAGCAACTTTACCTTGCCCGGATTGACTGCCGGCGCGGCGGTCGGAGCCACTGGCGTGGGCGCGGCGGTGGCTTGCGGCGCAGCCACTGGCGCAGCCGGGGCGGTGGGCTTGGCGGCAGGCGCAGGAGTGGGCTTGGCGGCAGGCGCAGGAGTGGGCTTGGCGGCAGGCGCAGGAGTGGGCTTGGCGGCAGGCGCAGGAGTGGGGGTGGCGGCGGCGCCGCAGGCCACGGCCAGCAGGAGAATCAGCAATGAAGCAGCCACCGTGGTGAACTTGGCCCCTAGCCTTTTATAAGGGTGACTCATAACTCTCCATTCTCCGCATTGCCCAAATTTGCCGTGTTGTGGTGTTTGTAATGCCTGGTCAATACCGCCTGTCAGGTAAATGACGCGCCAGAACCCATGGCGTAAACGTATGGGAATGATAGTATCCGAACACTACTTTGTCAATCATCTTGAATCTTCAATATAAAGGCTAATCACCTATATAATTTCTCGTAAACATGAGTCATCCAAGAGTTTGACAGCAAGGAATGACAACTGCACCAACCCGGGCCAAGTCCAGGGCGACTATGTCGTCGTTCCGGCGGAAGCCGGAACCCAGAGCGGCAACTGGATTCCATCCTTCAGCCGGAGGATGGAATGACGGGGCCGTACCAGGTTGGTCCCTCTCCCTACAAATCTGGCCGAAAATTCGGGATGACTCATGTTATTAAAAGACCCGCAGTGCAAGTGCGGATGGGAATGAATCCCTGCATTGAACTGGCAGGGGCGGCTAACACTGGGGTGAAGCGCTGGAGACCGCTGCCTGGGGCTTTGGCAGCAGAGAGTTTGGGGAGCCTGGCTTCTGTGAGGGATATGCGTTGATGACAACGGAGGCCAGGCAGATGGAGATAACTGGATTGCCCAGATTAAGAGTGCCTAACAAACGGGGGGCGTCATTCTGAGGAGTCCCGATATCATCGGGATGACGAATAATCTGGGGCGGGGCAAACGCCCACTACCCCAGACCCTTCGTCCTTCAGCCGAAGGACTCAGGGTGACAGGTTCGGCATTCTGTTAGAGCCTGTGTGAGAAATGCGGTCTACCCAGCCCGCTCATCCTGAGCTTGTCGAAGGATGAGTAGCTTTTAGCCCGCTCATGGTGAGCTTGTCGAACCATGAGCGGGCACTTTTGGCACAGGCTCTTAGCGGTGCCTAGTCTTGCCGGCCCACCCAGCGGCCGTACACTGGGTACTGGCTGCAGATGAACTCAATGTAGGACGGCTGCCCCGACTGGTTGGCGGCCAGGGCGCGGCGCAGGGCGGGAATTACTTCCGCGGGTTCGGTGACCCGTTCCGAGTGAAGGCCCAGCTGCCCAACTACCTTGGACATGTCCACCTCGTCGTACCCCAGCACCTTGTGGGTAAAGGGGTCGTGGCCCTGGCCCCAGAACCCGGGGCCATAACCGGCGAACCCGCCGTTGCTGATGTGGGCAATGGTTATACCCAGCTTCTGGCGCAAGGGCGCTTCCAGGTTGCCCAGCATGTAGCCCAGGCCCGCCTCGCCAGTGACCGTAACTGCGGGCCGGTCCGGCTGGGCCAGTTTGGCCGCTATGGACGCAGCCAGGCCAAAGCCCAGGGTGGAAACGTTGCCCCAGCCCAGAAACCCCCGGGGCACCAGCGTGTCATAAACTGTGCTCAACTGGTCGCGGGTATTTCCCGATTCATGGGTGACAAAGGAGTTCAGTGGGTCCAGCACCTTCATCATGTCGCCGTAGACACGGTAGGGGTTAATGGGCTTGTCGCTGGAGCGCATCAGTTCCCGGTACTTGGCCATTCCGGCGTCCCTGGCGGCCTTCACCTCTGCGGCCACTTTCCCGGCTGGCCGCCCAGCCTCGGCGGTGCTGGCGGATACCTCCCGGATTAGGGCCTGAAGCGTGTAGCGGGCGTCGCCGATAATTGCCTGGGTCGTGGGATAGGATTTGTTCACGTGCAGTTCGTCAACGATGCAGTGAATGATGGTCTTGTTGACCGCGCCAGGAATGCCGTGGCTGAACCGGCCTGGCGACAGGCTGGAACCCACCGCCAGGATCAGGTCGCTGTTGGCCAGGTAGTCGGAGACGTGGTCGCCGCGGACGCCCACAAACAGGGGGTGATTCTCCGGGAAAGCACCCTTGGCTTTCAGGGTGGTTATCACCGGCGCGTTGACCAATTCAGCAAAGGCCTTCAACTCGGCGGAAGCCCCTGCGTAGATAACGCCTTCGCCGGCGTAAATGAGGGGATTCCGGGCTTTCAGGAGCAACTGCACCGCAAACGCCACATCCTCTGGGTCCGGAGCCGCCTTCCAGCCCTTGACCGTCATGTATGGGTCAGCCGTTTCATCGTAGGTCCCGGAAGTGTCGGGAATGGCCAGGATTACCGGGCCAGGCCGCCCGCTGCGCAGCATGGTAAACGCCCGGCGCATGAACTCGGGCAGCCGCTCCGGCTTATCAACGTACCCAAACCACTTGGACACGGTCTTCATGCTGGAAGTAACGTCAAACTGGCTATTTCCGGAACTGCCAATGGGCACGCCGTCGGTAATGCACAGCACCGGGGAGCCGTCCTCGTAGGCCTGGGCCATGCCAGGGTAAGCGTACTGCATACCGGCGGCGTTGATGCCGCCCTGAAAGGTGCATACTCCAATGCGCCTTCCGGCGGTAATGCGGGAATAAGCATCGGCCACCGCCACCGCATAACGGTCGTCGCGCATCATAATCATGGGCACGCCTTCACGGCCCAGGGCATTGTTCACCCGGCAGACCGGGAAAGTGGACACCCATTCCACCCCCTCTTGCTTGAGAATGCGGGCGATGCCAGTAGCGACATCTATAGCCATCGGGCAGTCCTCCTTCATCTGGGGCTAATCTTAGCCAAGTTCATTCCTGGGATGAGTGATTGAGCAGAAGCGGCCAGCAACCTTTTCCGAAAAGCAAATTGGAAAGGAGGGACCCGCTGCTGGGGGAAGCTAAACACGGGAAGCCAGGGTGCGTCAAGAGCCGCTGGGGATGAGGCAGGGTCTTTCGAGTCTAGGCCCGCTGGTAGGAGCGCCCCGACTCGTCGGGGCGCGCCCTGGACAGGCCCATCAGTCGCAGGGCAGACACATAGGTCTGCCCCTACATTCGGGGACAATAGAAAGACCCTGGGGGATGAGGTGACAGGGCGGGGTCGTTCCAGACCCCGCTGCCAATGGATAGCAGCCTTTATCAGTTATTCTTTGTCGCCAGCAGGCGGTGCAACCAAGCTGGCCCACAGACGCCCAGCCCGCTTTGCGGTATTATGTACCCGTACTTTTAAATGTTGCACTGGAGGAGCCTTTATGCCTTACGGCGGGAACGACTGGCTGGCCTTGACGCAGGAACCGACCCTGGAACCCGAACTGCCCATCTGCGATCCGCACCACCATTTCTGGGACATGCGGATGGAGCGAATCCCCTACCAGCGCTACCTGTTGCACGAGCTGGCCGCCGACGTGAACAGCGGGCACAATATCCGCTCCACGGTATTCATCGAAGCCCGTTCCATGTACCGCGCCAGCGGCCCGGTGGAGATGAAGCCTGTGGGAGAGGTGGAGTTTGTGCAGGGGCTGGCCGCCGCCAGCGCCAGCGGGATGTACGGCCCTTGCCGGGTGGCCGCCGCCATTGTGGGCCATGCCGATTTGAAACTGGGCGAGAAGGTGAAGCCAGTCCTGGATGCCCTCAAGGCCGCCAGCCCCAACCGCTTCCGCGGCATTCGCCACTCGGTGAACTGGGACCCCCACCCGGAAGTGGAAAGCAGGCAGCCCAAAAACATCATGACCTCCAGCAACTTCCGGGCTGGCGCACGGGAACTGGCCAAGATGGGCCTGTCCCTGGAGGGCTGGATGTATTTTCACCAGCTTCCCGACCTGGCGGACCTGGCCAGGACTGTGCCTAACCTGACCATTGTGCTCAACCACATTGGCGGGCTGATGCGGGTTGGCCCTTACGCCAACAAGGACGAAGAGGTAATGGGCGCCTGGCGCAAGAACATTGCCGAGTTAGCCAAGTGCCCCAACGTTTACTGCAAGCTGGGCGGCGTTGGCATGACCCGCACCGGCTTTGACTGGCATACCCGGGAAAAGCCCATCGGTTCCGAAGAGCTGGCCCGCAGTCTGGCCCCGCTCATGAACTACTGCATTGAGCAGTTTGGTCCCAACCGGTGCATGTTTGAAAGCAACTTCCCGCCGGACAAGGTATCATCTTCCTACCACGTGCTGTTCAACGCCTTCAAGCGGCTGTCCAAGGGCTACTCGCCCACGGAGCGAGCCGCCATGTTCCACGATACGGCGGCGAAGGTGTACCGGATAGAGTATCCCGCCAAGTAGCTGGCCGCAAATAAACGGGGCATCCCGTACTGGCTGGGATGCCCCGGATGGCGCAATCCTGCGCCGCTAATTCAGCCTATATTCTGAATGCGCGCCAGTCCGCTTCAAACTGCTCCTTGCCCTGATACCCTTCAGGACTGGCCCCCTGCAAGTTCACTACCGGCCGCTCTGCCGCCAGGAACTGGCCGCGGATGGACCCTGCCTGGTTTCCGCCGTACAGAATGAAGCAGTAGCCCTCGCCGGCAAATTTGGCTGGCGGAGTCCCCAGCACCGCGGCGGCGATGTTGCGAGCCACGGTCTCGCCCTCGGCGGAAGCAAACACGCCAGCTTTGGGGATGCCCCGGCCATTGGCCATGGGGACATTGTTCACGTCGCCAATGGCATAGACATTGGGCACCCTGGTTTCCAGGGTGTCTGGCTTGACATCTACCCAGCCAGACTGCCCAGCCAGCCCCGCTGCCCGCGCCAGGGGGGACGCCCGGTGAGTGGGCACCGTGATAACCAAGTCTGCATCCAGGGTGGAGCCGTCGCTGAACAGGGCCTGGCGGCCATCTCTGGAGACCTCTTTAATCGCCGCGTTGGTGTGGGGCTGGATGCCCCTGGCCTGCATGTCGCCCAACAGTTTAGCGCCCGCCTGGGGCCCGGCCACTGCCAGGGGGCATGGGTTCCGGCGTGAAAACGTGGATTTCCACGTCCCGCCGCACGCCGCTGCGCGTAAATGCCCAGTCCAGCACCAGCGAGGTTTCAAAGGGCGCAGGCGGGCACTTGTAGGGCAATGAGGCCACCGCAATAATTACCCGGCCATTGCGGAAAGAAGCCAGCTTGCGGCGCAGGCGGCGGGCCGTGTCTATATTGTAGAAAGAGTAGGCGTTCCTGGCCCCAGGGACGGCGTCCCAGTCATAAACTGCGCCCGAGGCCAGCACCAGGTAATCATACTCCTGCTTGCCTGCGGAAGTGGTCACTGTGTGGGACGAGGTATCCACGCTCTCTACTTCGGCTTCCAGGTGCCGGACGCCGCGGCGGGTAAGGCTGCCCAGAGAGCGGCGCACCTTGTTGGACTCCCGCTCTCCCACGATGAGCAGGGGAAAAGAACCGCACAGGTAGGCCTGCTTGCTGCGATCAATTACGGTTACTTCGTGGTCGCGGCCCAAAACTGGCGGGCAGTCCGGGCCGCGGCTGCACCGCCAAAACCGCCCCCAATAATGACTATCCTTTTCCCTGGCATTGTTGTGGTTACCTCACATTCTGAATTCGTGGCAAATTAGGCTGCGCGATTGGCCTGGCTGGAAATGGAGTTTGGCTGGAGAACTGGCTATGACTTGGCTGGCACTGGGAGGAAACAAGGCTGGCGGAGAGAGTGGGATTCGAACCCACGATGGACCAAAGGCCCATACCGGTTTTCGAGACCGGCGCCTTCAACCGCTCGGCCATCTCTCCAACCCATTCCCAGGATAGACCGGCGGCACTGGGTTTGCAAGCGGCCTGCTGCTCAACCCAGGGTCTTTCGATTGTCTCTGAAGGTAGGGGCAGACCTATGTGGCTGCCCTGCGGCTGATGGGCCTGTCCAGGGCGCGCCCCGACTCGTCGGGGCGCCACGACGAGCGGGCCGAGAATCAAAAGGCCCTGCTGCTCAACCACCCCCAAGTTGCAAGGCGCAGTCCTCAGCGTTATAGTGCAGGAAACAGTCCTCTTCACGGAGGAGTGCTGCCATGATGCAACAACAGTTGGCTGCCCGTCTGCGCCAGTGGGGTGTCCGGGTCACTCCCCAGCGGCTGGCCATTGCCGAGGCGGTGCTGAACTCCTCTGACCACCCTTCGGTGCAGCAGATTTACGAGCGGGTCCGCCAACACTTTCCTTCCATGACCCTGGCCACCATTTACTCCACCCTGGACGTGCTGGAACAGAGCGGCTTGATCCAGGAGCTTCCCTTCCAGAAGGTATCCCGCTATGAGCCTAACCTGGACCCCCACGTTAACCTGGTATGTGTCCAGTGCGGCGACGTGGTGGATGCCCAGCAGGGGCACCAGGCGGTGGTGCGGCTGAAGAACCAGGTTGCGCGGGATGCCAACTTTGAGATTGGCTGGCAAAGGGTGGACTTCTACGGTTGCTGCCGCCGCTGCGCCGCAGGTCAGGCGTCCCAGCCCGCCACGGCCTCTCAGTGATAACCAGCCTGGTGGGCGTTACTCTCTGGACCAGCAATCTGGATAAGATGGTGGACTTTTACCAGAGGGTGTTGCGGCTGCCAGTGCACTCTCACCACGGCCATTTTGTGGCCTTCCAGTTGGGGGAGTTGCGGCTAAACGTAGGCCTGCACAGCAGGGTGAGCGGCGAAGCCGCCGACCCCTACCGCATTATGCCTCACCTGGGCGTGGATGAGATTCACAGCGAGTGCCTGCGTCTGCGCCAGGAAGGAGTGGAGTTCATCCGTCCTCCTGAGCAGGAGCACTGGGGCGGCTGGGTTGCCACCTTTAAAGACCCCGATGGCAATATCGTGCAGTTGCTGCAATTGGCCTGAATACCCAGCCGCCGGACTGGCATGAGGGGACTAAGAGCCTGTGTGAGAAATGCCGTCTACCCAGCCCGCCCGTGGTTCGACAAGCTCAGGATGAGCGGGAATCGTCACACAAGCTCTAACCGCCCATCTGGCCCAACTGCCCCAGCGCGCCCAGCAGCCGGTCCCGCTGGACTTCCAACTGGGCCAGCGTCTCCACCAGCGACTTGGCCCGCTCGTTCTTCCGGTAGTTCCGCCGCAGCCTGATGTGCAGCTCCAGGGATTCCTGCAGTCCTGCCTGGTCTGGCGCAGTCACCAACTCTCCGGCAAAGGGTGTGGCATCGGCTCCCCGTAGCCACATGACGTTGCCCTCTTCTTGAGCAGGCTCCTGGCCATCGGCCAGCATGTAGTAGTCCCGTTCCGAAGGTTCCCGCAGGAACTTGCCGCGGAACCAGCCCAGGGCGTCGGCGTAAACTGCATAAACGTACTGCCACCGGCCCCGGCGCATGGCCTCGTCAGACACAATGCCTGAGGTTTCCCGGTAGATTTCCTGCAGCATGCCCGCAACGTCGCTGGCGCAACGGTTCACGGATTCGATGTAGTTGTCCAGGCCTTGGAGCAGAGGATGCCCGTCCAGGACGCTACGCAGTTCCAGGTACAGGGGATGGCTCTGCCACGAAGGCTCGTAATTGAGGGAAATGTTGCCAGCCAGCAGCTGCTCGCGGACTGCCTCGGGAGAACCTTCGCCGTTGGCGCTGGAGGCCACCTCTTGTAGCCAGTCGGCGTCATACCCCACTTGAATCAGGGGCAGGGACTTGGCAAACTCCGCCAGGATTTTCAGCCGCCCCTGCTCCTGGGGCGATAACACCCGCGGCCTTCTGCTGCTGGTGGCCCCAGGAAGCGCCAGCCGGGACGGCAGTCCCAAGGCGCGCTGCTGCTGGGGCTTGGCGGCTTCTTCTGGTGCGCTCAATTCCCGGAAATAACCCGGCACCGGGGTAGGAACAGCCACCTCTCCTACGCGGATTACCTCGGTCTTGCGGCGGAAGAAGTACAGGTAACCGAAAACTCCGGCCCCGCCCACGGCGGCCAGCGCCACCAGCACTAAGCCGATTAGCGCCCAAAGAGGCATCAGGCCCGACCGCAGTACGATTGGCTCCGACCAGCTGCTTTCGTTGTATGCGCCGTCCACGGAGCGGACGCGCCAGTAGTATCTGCCCCGGGGCAATGCCTCACCCGGCGCCAGGGTGTAGCTGGGAGAGGTCAGGTCGAACTTTTCCAAAATAGGCCTGGAGAAACTGGGGTTGGCGTCAATTTGCAGCGCATAGGTCACGCCGCTGGGGTCATGGAGGTTGGACCAGGTCAGCGTGGGAGAGATGTTGCCCAGCAATCCCATGCGCTCGTTGTTCTTGGGAGTAAGGGGTCCTGGCATACGCGGCGGCACGCCTTCAATAGTGAATGACACCTGGGCTTCATTACGGTCGCCATCTACAATCTTCAAGGCCTGGGCTCCAGCCCTGGCCCGGGGAATAACCACCGCGAAGCTGAAGCTGCCTGCCCCATTGGCTGTCACCGCTCCGCCTCGAATCTGCTCTTCGCCAAAGGTAATGGCCAGGCTGGCGTTAGGACTGAACCCCGACCCGGTAACTTCGGTGCGCATTCCCACGTTGCCGGTGTTGGGGGAGATGCTAACCACCGGCACCACAGCAAACCGGAAGTCCGGCGCGGAGGCTCCCTGGGTAGCAGAGCCTGAAGCTTTGATCTCGTGTGGGCCTGCGGCGGCGGCGGGTATGGCAAAAGTGGCGCTCCATCCGCCCTGGGCGTTGGCAGTGATGCCGGAAGCTACTGGAGTGCCGTCGAAAGTTAAGGTTATGCTTCCTTCACCGCTGGCAAAGCCTGCGCCGCCCACGGTAATGGGAGTGCCGGGAGCGCCGGTGTGGCGGTTGACGGTCAGCTCCGCCGCTACTATGAAGGTGACGTCTGAATTGCCAAAGGTTTGAGTGATGGGCCCCGATGCACTCAACGCCCTGGCTCCTGCCGGGGATGGCGGCGCCACCACATTTTGTGTCCATGACCCCTGGGCATTGGCGTTAATGCCCGAAGCCACCGGCGTGCCTTCAAAAGTTATGGTGATGCCCCGCTCGCTGGCCCCAAAACCTGCGCCGGTGACCGCAATGGAAGTTCCCGGCGGCCCACTGGTTCGGTTGAGAGAAAGGGCCGGTGTAACGGAATATACGGTATCCGGCGGCGCGCCCTGGCTGCTGGCTCCTCCCGCGGCAATGGTGTGTGACCCAGTGGGTGAAGGCGGCACCGTGAAATTGTAAGTCCAGGCCCCCTGGGCGTTGGCCGTAATTCCGGATGCCACCTGTACGCCGTCGTAGGTCAGGTTAATGTTCCGTTCATTGGGAGCATAACCAGCGCCGCCCACGGTTATGGCGGTGCCCGGCGGCCCGCTGCTGCGGCTAAGTGTCAGCCCAGATCCCACGGTAAAGGGAGCATCCACTCCCGTGGACTGGGACGAAGAAGATCCTGTTGCCGCAATGGTATGAGCGCCGCTGCCTGATCCGGGGATGTTGATGGTGGTCACCCACGATCCCTGGGCATTGGCGTTTATTCCAGAAGCAATCTGCACCCCGTCAAAGGTGAGGCTGATACTGCGCTCATTGGCTCCGAATCCTGCGCCATTGACAGTTATGGAAGTGCCTGGCGCGCCGCTGGACTTGCTCAGGGTAATGGTTGGGCTGGCGGTGAAGCTCGCATCGCCGGAACTGCCGCCGCCGCCCACACCGCCAAAGGCCCGCACTACGTGACTGCCCGCGGCGGATACGGGAACACTGAAGCTGCCCGTCCATGCCCCCACGCTGTTGGCGGCAATGCCCGAAGCCACCGGAGTTCCGTCATACGTAATGACAATGCCGCTTTCGTTGGCGCCAAAGCCGGTGCCAGTCACCGTGATGGAGGATCCCGGCGGGCCGCTGGGCCGGCTGAGGGTAATGCCCGCCCCAATGGTGAAGGACTGGTCCGAAATGCTGGAGGCGGGCGTCCCGTTGCCGAAGGCGGAGACGGTGTGGGTGCCTGCCGAGGTGGTGGGAACGGAGAAGTTGGCGCTCCATCCCCCCTTGGAGTCAGCCCGCAAATTGGACAGCACCGTGGTGCTGCCAAAGGTCACGTTGATGTTGGTGTCGCTGACCGCAAAGCCGGTGCCGGTGATGGTTACGGAAGTGCCCGGCGCGCCCGTGGACTTGTTCAGGGCAATGGCGGGTTGTACGGTGAAAGCCACCGTGCCAACGGAGGTGGCCAAGGTAGTGCGGCCAAATGCGCCAATGGTGTGGTTGCCGCTTGCGGTGGCGGGAACGGTAAAGTTGGCCGTCCAGGTGCCCTGGGCGTTGGCCGTAGTTGAAGCTATGTTAACGCCGTCGAAAGTGATGTTCACGCCAGTCTCATTTACGGCAAACCCGGCGCCACTCACTGACACCGGCGTACCCACTGGCCCGCTGTTCTTGGAGGCGGAAATGCCTGCGCTGACCGTGAATGTCAGGCTGGGTACCGTGGATGCCAGGGTTTGGGATCCGGAAGCTGCTATGGTGTGGGGGCCTACTAGGGAAGAGGGCGCATTGAACGTGGCGCTCCACCCGCCATTGGACCCTGCATTTAGTCCCGAGACCATGGTGGCGCCATCGTAGGTCACGGAGATGCCGGTCTCATTGGCGCGGAAGTTGGAGCCGGTAACGGTAATGGAGGCGCCGGGAGGGCCGCTGGAGGAGCTGAGACTTATGAAGGGCTTCAGCAATTCAAAGGTGACACTGTTGACCGTACCGCTGGTGCGGGTGCCGGAAAAGGTGTGCGTGGTGGTAGTGGATGAAGGAATAGTGTAATTTTGGGTGAAAGTTCCACTAGTGGCAGTGATATTGGTCAGTACTGCCGTGCCGTCATAGGTAATGCTGATGCCGGTTTCGCCGACAGTAAAACCAGTGCCGGTTACGGTAACCACTGTCCCAGCAGTGCCAGCCTGGGGACTGATGCTGATCGTTCCCGGTGAGGGGGTTTGAGCGTAAAGGACGCCCATGCCTGCTGCCGCTGAGGCCAGGGCCAGCGCCAAGGCAAGGACTACGGCCCCAATCGAACCTTTGAACTTTGTCATGCCGTATCCGCGCTACCTTAAGAATATAAATGTCAATCGTGTTTGATTATAACAAACTCTTCATCTCTAAATACAACCGCAAATACGTAAAATCCCTGGAGTTCCGCTCTTTACAATATCAGCATGGCATCCCCAAAGGAGTAAAACCGGTAGCGTTGCGCCACCGCCTCCTGGTAGGCCTGCAGGATCATTTCCCGGCTAGCAAAAGCGGAGACCAGCATAAGCAGCGTGGAGCGGGGCAGGTGAAAGTTGGTGAGCATGGCGTCCACCAGCCGGAACTGGTGGCCCGGGCGAATAAAAAGGCTGGCATCGCCCTGCACTGGGTGAATTTCACTGCTTCCTTGGGCGGCCAAGTCCTGGGCGACCTGTTCCAGCACCCGCACGGAGGTGGTGCCCACCGCAATAATCCGCCCGCCGGTGCGCCGAGCCTGGGCCAGCGCCTGGGCAGCGGCCTGGTCAACTTCATAGTACTCCGTGTGGATTTTGTGCTCCGCTGGGTCCTCCTCCTGCACCGGACGGAAGGTGTCCAGCCCCACATGCAACGTGACAAAGGCAAGAGTCGCGCGACAGCCTTTTATCTCCTCCAGCAACTGCGGCGTAAAGTGCAGCCCTGCCGTGGGCGCGGCCACGCTGCCGGGCTGGCGGGCGTACACCGTCTGGTAGCGTTCCGGGTCGGCCAGGGGCTGGTGAATGTAGGGCGGCAGGGGCACTATTCCCAGGGCCTCCCACTGGGCATGGCCCCCCTCCAGGCGCATCCGGCGAGTGCCGTCTTCGTTCACTGACAAGACTTCTGCCGCCAGGCTGCGGGCACTGCCGGTGTCTGAAGACTGCGGTTCCAGGGTCACCCGCGCCCCCGGACGCAGCCGCCTCCCAGGCTTGCCCAGGGCCAGCCACACGCCGGGAGTTTCCTGGCGCAGCAGCAGCAGCTCCACGGAACCGCCGGTGGCGGAATGCCTGCCCCGCAGCCGGGTAGGAATCACCCGGCTCTGGTTGAACACCATCAAATCGTTGGGGCGCAGGTACTCCAGGATGCCCCTGAAATTGTGGTGGGCCAGCTGGCCGGTCGCCCGGTCTAGCGCCATCAGACGGGAGGCATCTCTAGGTTCCACCGGGGTCTGGGCAATCAGCTCCGGCGGTAGGTAGTAATCAAAGTCGCTGGTGCGCATAACAGTAACCCTCATCCCTGCCTTCCCCCATCGAGGTATAAGCAGCTTGCCCTCGCTCCCCTTGTGGGGAGCTTGCCTCAAAAGTGTCACTCTGAGGAGTCCCGATGACATGGGGACGACGAAGAATCTAGAAAACCGGGCTTTGCCCAAAATGTCATTGTGGGTCCCGATGCAATCGGGACGAAGGATGACATTTTCAGTCAGGCGCAAGTGTTTTGAGGCAACACCCCTTGTGGGAGAAGACTGGGGTGAGGGGTCAAGCAGTTATCTACAAGCTTCTCAGGCCCAGCCGGGCCGCGGTCAGGGTGTTCACCAGTAGCATGGCAATGGTCATGGGGCCTACCCCGCCGGGCACAGGGGTGATGGACGCTGCCTTTTGGGAAACGGTCTCAAAGTCCACGTCCCCCTCCAGCCGGTAGCCCTGCTTGCGGGTGGAGTCCTCTACCCGGTTGATGCCCACGTCTATGACCACCGCGCCTTCTTTTACCATGTTGCCGGAAATGGCCCTGGGTTGGCCCACCGCCGCCACCAGGATGTCCGCCTGGCGGGTAATTTCAGGAAGGTTGTTAGTGCGGGTGTGGCACACCGTGACAGTGGCGTTGGCCCCGGCCTGCCGCTGCATCAGCAGCATGGCCAGGGGTTTGCCCACAATGTTGCTGCGCCCGCAGATGACCACATGCTTGCCTGCCGGGTCGTAGCCGTGGCGCAGCAGGAGCTGCTGGACGCCTGCAGCCGTGCCGGGAATGAACCGGGGCATCCCCTGGGCCAGTTTGCCCACGTTGAAAGGGTGGATGCCGTCCACGTCCTTGTCCGGAGAGACCGCTTCTATGACCGCGTTTTCGTCCACCTGGCGGGGCAGCGGCAGCTGCACCAGTATGCCGTGGAATCGAGGGTCCTGGTTCAGCTTTGCCACCAGGGCCAGCACTTCTTCCTGGGCTGTTGTGGCAGGCAGGGGAAAGGTTTCGCTGAACATCCCCACTTCATCGCAGGCGCGGCGTTTGTTGCGCACATAAATAGCCGAGGCAGGGTCGTCCCCCACCAGCACCGCTGCCAGTCCGGGCACAACTTCGTGCCGCTGGCGCAGCTCCGCCACCCCGGCGGCCACCTCGCCCCGGACCTGTTTCGCCAGGGCCACGCCGTCCAGAATTTTCGCTGCCACTGAAAGCTCCGCCCAGGAAGCCGGATACCCTTACGGCTTCACAACTTCATTGTAGAAGTAGCGTTCGGCGCGGGCAATCCACTGGGCCGGGTCGGGCTTCAGGCCCTTACGCTCCGGTGAGGCATAATAGGCCTTTTCTTTGGCCTCCCAGTCCACCGGGTCATCATGGGACAATACCCACATGAACTGGTTGCTTTCCGGGATAACCCCAGCGCGGTCAATCTTGAAGCCGTGTTTCAGCCACAGGGGGTAGACTCCCTTCTTCCAGGCGGCCACAAAGTCGTCCATGTGGCCCTTGTTGATGGTATAGATGCGCAGCTGCGCGGGCATATTTTCTCCTTGCGGGCAAGCCCAAAGCGTTGATGCAGGCTCATATGCCGGTCCTTGCCGCCGTAGTTTGCCCCTTGGACATGGTGAATATGATAGCCGCTGCCAGCAATGCCAGGCAAGCGGGAGCGTAAAACATGCCGACGCTGAAAGACCCCAATACGCAGAATACCGCCGCCAGAGCCGTGACAATCCACAGCAACACTATATTTCGTCGCCCGTGAGCGCCCAGCGCAACCAGTAGTCCGGCAGCAGTCAGTCCCACGGGGACCAGCAGGGGAATGAGGGTCCACCGGCTGTTGACCTCCAGGAAGGTGGCGGAGTAAGGCACCACCCGCTGGATGCCGTCCGGCCCTACCTCAATGGTGGTGCCATGGTACATCCAGGGCCAGAAGAGGATGAAGGCAAAGGCCGACCACGCCAGGCCGTGGGCCAGGACTGTCATCCACCGTGCCGCCCGCAATTGAGTCATGCCCTTAATCCTCTGCGCACGTTGCTGTTTTCAGTTTACACCTTTTATACTGACGTTGAATCCTGCTGGAGGGTTCCGATATGCGCATAGTCTCGTTTCTGCCCAGCGCCACTGAAATGGTCTATGCCCTGGGTCTGGGCGACCAACTGGTGGGCGTCTCCCACAAGTGTGACTATCCTGACGCTGCCCGCGCCAAGCCGGTGGTCAGCCGGGCCATTCGTGATGTGTCCGGCTTGAGCAGCGCGGAAATTGACGCCATTGTCCAGCAGGCCCGCGCAACTGGAAGCTCCATGCACTGGATTGACGGCAACCTGCTGCGCGAGCTTCGCCCCGACGTTATCCTCACCCAGGAGCTTTGTGAGGTCTGCGCCATCGGCGGCGGCTCGGTGTTTGAGACCGCTGCCAGGGTGCTGGACTACCAGCCGGAGATTGTCAGCATCCGGCCTGCGGGGCTGGAGGACATTTTTCAGAATATTTTGGCCATTGGCCGGGCCGCCCAGGTCCCGGAAAGAGCCGCTGCCCTGGTGCAGAGCCTCCGGCAAAGGGTTGCAACAGTGCAGTCCAGCCTGGCCGATGTGGTCACACCCCCCAAGGTGTTGTGCATTGACTGGCTGGAACCGCTGCGCAACACGGGCCAGTGGACGCCGGAGCTGGTGGAGTTGGCGGGCGGGTGCGAGGGCCTGGCGGAGAAGTGGGGCAAGTCCCGGGAACTGGCCTGGAGCGAGGTTCGGACGTACCAGCCGGACTACATAATGATGATGCCCTGCGCCTTTGACCTGGAGCGCTCCGCCTGGGAGGCGGCCCAGTGGCTTCCCACCCAGCCAGGGTGGAAAGACTTACCTGCGGTGCGCCATAGCCAGGTGTACCTGTTCGACGGGAGAGTGCCCAGCCGCCACGGGCCGCGGGTGGTGGACGTGATGGAAGCCCTGGCCGAGGCTATGTACCCCGACCGCTTCCCCGGGCTGGCCGCGCCGGGCCTGTTCCGCAAGGCTGAGTTGGGGAGTTACTATCCCCTCTGACTTCTCCTTGTTAAGGGGGAGAACCCGTTCCTCCCTTTACCAAGGGGAGGCTAGGCGGGGTCGTCCTTTTACCCAAACACCATCCGCGCCACGGCAATGGTGGCCCGCGCCGATTTCTGCCGGGGCGCCAGCAACTCCTGGCTGCCCGCCGCCAGCAGCGCCGCCGGTTCTGACACCCCCCATATGCCCAGCAAGCGTCGCGCCTGGGAAGGGGTGGCGGCCCGGCTGCCGTGTTCCTCAAAGGCGCGGTTGAGTTCCTGGGCGGGGTAGCATATCAGGGGCACGCCGTGGCGCTGGGCCAGCTCTTTAAGCCCTGGCTCATCGGCCTTGAGGTCTGCGGTGGCGATGCAGCGCAAGCTGCCCAGGGCCAGGTTGTGCTGCTGAAAAGTATCCGCCAGCAGCGCCTCCAACTCTTCCACCGGTGCCCCTTTGCGGCAGCCCATGCCTGCTACCAGACTGCGGGGCCGGTACACCACCACGTGCTTAGGCGAGAGAAAATGTCCGTAGGGGCGGGTTTCAAACCTGCCCCTATCGCCAGAAACACCCGCTTGGTCGGAAATAATCAGGGCCGCTACGGCGTCCGACTCGGCCAGGGCCTGGACAGAAGGGTAGACACGCAGGTTGCTAGGCAGGGGAGTGTCTTGGGGCCGCCAGTGGCGCTCCCCGGCCTGCTGGTAAATGCCCACCGGATCGCCGTTGACCACCGCGGCGCTGGCCCGCGTCACTGCCAGGGAATTGGCCTCCAGCTTCCAGCCCAAGTCCCGGCCCAGCAAGTCCACAGCAATGGCGCCGGTGACGTGGGATGCCGAGGTAACTACCGGCGCGGCTCCCAGAATTGCCGCTACCTGCTGAGCTAACTGGTCTGCGCCGCCCAGGTGCCCGGAGAGCAGGCTTACGGCGAAGCGCCCCGCATCATCCACGCAGACCACCGCCGGGTCAGTGTGCTTGTCCTGAAGGCAGGGCGCCAGCAAGCGCATGGCCGCGCCCACGGGCAGAAACAGCACCAGTTGCTGGCAATCGCCAAACAACTTTTGCACCACCGGGCGCAGAGGCAGGTCAAAGGGCGTAGCCTGGTCAGCCGCCTCCATCATCCGCCGGTCCAAATACAGGGCAGGACTGTCCGGCAGGGCCGCCGCCAGGGTGCGGGCCAGGGCGGCCCCCCGGCGGGACACGGCGAGGATGATGGTGTGGGAGCTGCCGTCTGAATGCAAGGGCAGTGTGCTCCTGGAGGCCGCGCTTCGACAGGCTCAGGGCGAGGGCAGTGGCGCCGTGGGGTCAGGCCCGCTCATGGTGAGCTTGTCGAACCATGAGCGGGTAAGTGTGAACAATCAGGTTAGTCGCCATCCCTGCTGGCGGCGGGTACAGGTTCCTTTTTAGCCCTGCTCCGCCCCTTGCCCAGCCGGTAGCGGTGGGTGTATGTCTCGGAATACAGGTGGGAAGTGGCGACTTCAGTACCCTCGCCCAGAGATGTGACAGGCTGGCGCAGGGCCGGGTCCAGGGCCTTGCCCACCAGGATTAACGCCTGGAGAGTGAGCTTGGCCGCCCGCACCTTGGGGGAGATGTCCGCCAGGGTGCCCCGGATAATCTGCTCGTCCGGCCAGCCCACCCGGTAGGCCACTGCTACGGGGGTATCCTTGGGATAACCCGCAGCCCGCAGTTCCCGCACAATACGGGGCATCCGGGTGATGCTTAGGAACAACACCAGGGTGCTGCCGTGGGAGGCCAGCGACGATAGTTCTTCGCCAGGGGGCATGGACACCCGGCCTTCCACGCGGGTCAAAATAACGGTCTGGGAAACCTCTGGCACCGTCAGCTCCACCTTGAGGCGGGCGGCGGCGGCGAAGGCCGAACTGACGCCGGGGATAATTTCGTAGTCCACGCCTTCCCGTTCCAGCACCCGCATCTGCTCCAACATGGCTCCGTAAATGGAGGGGTCTCCACTCTGAATGCGGGCCACGGTCTTGCCCTCTTTCACCGCCTGCAGGGTCAGTTCCATAATCTGGCCCAGGTTCAAGGTCTTGCTGCCGTGGACCTGCGCGCCGGGACGCGCGAACTCCACAATAGAGGGATGCACCAGGGAGTCGGCGTAAATCACCATGTCCGCCGTCTCCATGAGCCGCTTGGCTTTGAGGGTCAGTAGTTCCGGGTCGCCGGGGCCGCCGCCGATGAAATAAACTTTGCCGCTAGCCATTATTCACCTTTCCGGATTATCAGTAGGGAGAAATAGTCCAGGTCTTCTTCCGTTAACTGGGTCAGATCACGCACCACCCGCTCCCTGGCCGTGCTGGCCCGCCGCACGTAGATGCCCTTGCCCGCCAGTCCCAGCCGCTCCAGGCTGGCCAGGGCTTGCAGCAGGGTGCGGTTTACCTTCATCAGCACGATGGTGTCGTAGCTGGCAATGGCCTCCCGCAGGTCGTCAATGCCATACACCGCGGGCAGGATAGCCAGGCGCTGGCCGTGGGTGACCAGAGGCACTCCGGCGCTGGCCGCCGCGGCCATTACCGAAGACACGCCGGGAATGATTTCCACAGGTATCTGGGGGTGGTTGGTGCGAATACTCTCCAGCACGTAGGAGAAGGTGCTGAAAAGCATGGGGTCGCCTTCGGTGATGAAGGCCACATCCTGGCCTTGCTGGAGCCGTCCCGCCAGCACTTCTGCCGCGTCCCGCCAGGAGCGGGCAGCGCCCTCGGCGTCGTCAGTGGGGAAAGTTACCCGCAAGATTTCCTGGCGGCCCAGGTCCAGGAAGCCCCGCACAATGCTCAGGGCATAGCTGTCCCGGCTGGTCTCCGACTGGGGCACGCAGATAACCGGCACCCGCTGGAGGAGGTGCAGCGCTTTAAGGGTCAACAGCTCCGGGTCGCCGGGGCCGACGCCTACGCCGTAGAGACAACCATTGGAGGTTGAGGACTGACTGCTAGTCATTGGGCTATTCCTGCAACGTGACTTGAAACACCTGCTGATTCCTGAACAAAGCTAATACCAGTGTTTTTGCGTAATGTATCAATTAGCCTTTAGTCATTCCGGCGGAAGCCGGAATCCAGTGGAATACATATCCATGTAAGTATCTGGCCACCCCGACTTGTCGGGGTGCGACGAGTCGAGTCCTGGGGTAAACTGATACACTCCTGTTCTTGATACTTGAGCCCATATACCACTCATCCGGAGCTTGTCCGGGGATGGGCGGGTTAGCTTTATCTGCTCACTCTCTTCGCCAGCCCGTCACCACAAATACCGGATTCAGGGACTCCAGCCGCACCGCCCCGTCGGGCATCTCCTTGCCCCGGGCGGAGTGCACCATCACCAGTTCCGTAGCCAGCCCCAGTTCCTTCAGGCAGTGGTATGCCTCCTGCGCCCGCTCCAGGGCTGCCAGGTTGACCACTACCCTGCCCTGGGGCTTCAGCCGCTGAGCCACCGCCGCCAGCAGCTCCGCCAGTTTGCCGCCGCTGCCGCCAATAAATGCCGAGTCTGGGTCCGGCAGTCCGGCCAGGGCCGCCGGGGCTTCCCCTGGGACCACTGTCACGTTGCCGGGGCTGTAGCGGGCTACGTTGCGCTCCAGCAAGGGCAGGCTTTCCGGGTCCCGCTCAATGGCGAAGACCTTTCCTTGGCACGCGATGACCGCTGCCTCCAGGGCTACCGAGCCGGTGCCCGCGCCAATGTCCCAGACCACGCTGCCGGGGCGCAGGCCCAGGGAGTATAGGCTGACTGCCCGCACCTCCCGCTTGGTAATCTGGCCCCGCAGGGGGCGGCGCTGCTCAAAGGCGTCGTCGGGCAGGCCCAGGGCGCGGGTTGGGGGACCCCCATCCTGCCCTTCCCCTTGGCATGGGGAAGGGACTCCATTCCCTCCCCCTAAATTAGGGGGAGGGCTAGGGTGGGGGTGCGCTTGAGAAACCCTGGCCCCCTCGCACAAGTTGTCCATCTGGCGCTTCTACCGCCGTCCGGCGCCTGCCACCAGGGGCACTCCCTGGGGCGAGGTGGAGGCGTGGCCCAGCAGGGCGCCGTCAAAATCAAAGCACAGGGCGTCCACAGTCAGGGCGCTGGCATCCTGCCCCAGGAGCTTGTGGCTTTCGGCGCACACCATCTGGCACATCAAGGGGAACACCGAAAGCAGGCCGTTGGCCTGGGCAATTTCCTGGAAGTGACGCCCACTGGCCGCCTGGCGCATCTCTTCCTGCACCTGGGCCGAAGCGCCGCACCGGCCTGCCAGGTCGGCCAGGAATCCCACGTCCACTTTGTTGCCCGCCACGTGGGTGACAAAGTAGCCCATAGCCATTTTGGAGAACTTGCCCACCATTCCCACGTGGCTGGCCCTGGGTATGCCGCGCATGACGCACCGCTTGAGGGCCGGGCCGCTGAAGATGCCCACGTCCACGTAGGCCATGTCGGGCAGGTCCAGGCAGGCCTTGGCGTACTCCTCGCTGCGGGTGCCGGTGGACAGCACCATATGTTTCACACCGTTGGCCGCCGCCACGTCTATGGCCAGGTGGACGCTGGCCCGCCAGGCCGCGGTGGAAAAGGGCTGCACCACGCCGGTGCTGCCCAGAATTGAGATGCCGCCCAATACTCCCAGGCGAGAGTTGGTGGTCTTTTTGGCAATTTCCTCGCCGTTGGTGACGGAGACTTCGGCGATGAATCCCGTGTCTTCGGGCAGGCCCTGGCTGCGGGCGGCAGCCTGCAAGGACTCTGTCATCATGCGCCGGGGCACTCGCGTTACGGCAGGCTCACCCACCGGGATGCCGGTGCCGGGGCGGGTGACAATGCCCACTCCGGGACCGCCCACGATTTTCAGGCCCTTCTGATCGTCGGGGGCCAACGACACCGTGACGCAAATTTCTGCGCCGTGGGTCGCGTCCGGGTCGTCGCCGCCGTCCTTGATAACCGAGGCCAGCACTTTTTTGCCGCCCTCCAGCTTCTGGCAGCGGTGCAGCTTGAAGGCAGCGTCCCGGCCCACGGGCAGGTGAATGGTGACTTCAGCCACCGGCTGGCCGGTGAGCAGCGTCAGGGCGGCGCCCTTGGCGGCGGCGGCGGCGGACGAGCCAGTGGTGTAGCCGGTGCGCATCCCCCGGCGCTTCACCGTCGGCTGGCTGTAGTCGCTTTCCTGAAGGTCCTGCTTGTCTTGTTCTTCTGGCATTTCAACCAAAACGCCTCAAATTTGGAGGCATCCTCTCCCCTTGTGGGAGAGGACTGAGGTGAGGGATAGATTCACCCTCACCCCAACCCTCTCCCATCTGAGGGAGAGGGGGAAATTATGCTCCACCTGCTTCCGCACGCTGCCACACATCCTTAATACGGTCAGCGGCCACCGCCACCAGTCGCTCATCGGTGCCCAGGGGCGGCGTCACCTGCATGGGCACGTTGGGGTACTGCTGCTGCAACTTACCCAGGGTGCCCAGCACGTTGCGCTGTAATATCAGGCCAGGGAAGAGCAGGTAAGGCACGCAAATCAGGGACGAAACTTTGCGCTGCTCCACCAGCCGGGCCGTGGCCGCTTCCATGGTGGGGTCGCCGTAGTGGGACTGGGCCACTGCTACAGCATAACCTACCCCCAGGGCCTTTTCCACCATCTGCCCCAACTGTTCCAGCCACAGGCAGTCGTCGTACTGGGTCTTGGTGCCCGCCTTCACCAGCAGCACGCCGGCCGGGCGCTTGCTGCGGCCCTCAACGGCCTCCAACTGGCGCACCCGTTCCGCCGCCAGGTCCGCAATGCGAGGGTCTGCCCCCAGGCCCTCGGCCAGGTGGATGGCGACCTGGGGGTTGGCCCGGCGCAGTTCTTCCAGCACCTCCTGAAGCTCGAGGGTGGCGTGTTTGCCGTGCCCCAACAGGTAGGGCATGATGACGATGCGCTTCAGGCCTTGCTGGGCCAGCAGCCCCACCGCCTGCGGCGGATGGGGCGGGATGAACTCCAGGCAGGACAGCATTACCTGGGCACGGGCAGGACTCAGATTTTTCTGCAAGAGTTGGGCGGCCTCTTGGAGCCCCACGGGGGTGCTGGGGCACTGGCGGCACCAGGCCGGGGATGCAGCGCCAGTGTTTTGCCAGGCGCAGGAGCATTCGGCCCGGCTGGCCCCCCGCTGGCTGCCGTGGCAGAGCATGATTACGCCCCATAAATCCCCCCTCACTCCCCTTTGCGAAAGGGGGGATTGGATAGGCTCTCCCCTTTGTGCATGGGGAGACTGGCAAAGTCCCCCCCCTTGTGGAGTGGACGGGTTTCTATTTCCCCCCTTTGCCAAAGGGGGGACTGGGGGGATTTGGGAAGATCTTGTAGTCATTTGTCCCCCTGCCCGCTCAGCAAGTCCAGCAGAGCGTTCACGGTGGCGGCGGCGGCGGAACTGCCCCCGCGGCGTCCCTGAATACTGATGTAGGGTGTTTGGCGGCGCATCAGCTCTTCCTTGGACTCAGGACAAGCCACAAAACCCACGGGCATCCCGATAATCAGGGCTGGCAAAGCCTCTCCAGCGTCCACCATGTCCAGCAGGGCCAGCAGCGCGGTAGGTGCGTTGCCGATGGCCACCACCGCACCGTTCAGTTGGGGTTGCAGTTCGCGCAGCGCCGCCACTGAGCGGGTGGTGCCTTCCCGGCGGGCGCGCTCGGCCACCTGGGGGGCGTCTATCAGGCAGCGCGTGGCGATGCCATGTCGCTGGAGCAAGGCGCGGGAGATGCCCGCCTCCACCATGCGCACATCGGTGAGCACCGGCGCCCTGGCAGCCAGCGCCGCCAGTCCCTTTGCCACTGCGCCGGGGCTGAACCGCACCGATGTTGCGATGTCCGGATCGCCCTCGGCCCGCACAATGCGGCATACCACGTAATGCTCGCGGTGGGCAAATCCCAGGGACGACGGCAAGCTGGCCTCCACCATCTGGAGGCTCTGCCGGTCAATCTCGTCCGGGAGGAGGGCGTATTTTTGAACCAGGGACATGGTCCTTGCACCAGCTTTAGACTCTCGGCGAGTTGACCCCCATCCCCACCTTCCCCCTTAGTAAGAGGGAAGGATCTTAGTTGTATCCCCCTTAACAAGGGGGAGGGCAGGGTGGGGGGCAAAACGCCCAAAATTCTCCCCAACTAAAAATCCCCTGGCCCAATTGCGGCCAGGGGAGCGCATAGCAGATATCTTGTCATGGGCCGGAGGCCTATGCCAGGATGCTACAAGACCAACTCTGTTGGGCGCAGAGGAGTGGTCCCATCAACCCGGGCAGGTCTCCTGACTTGCGGATCATCGCTGGGCCGATGCCTTCCCATCCTGGCCCCGTCAACATTGGGGGGGGGACAGTGGCGTTGTATTCGGCCAACTCCCCGCACACAGTGGCGCAACCGTGACGGACTCGCACCGTCTTCCCTATTCAGCCCCTGGGCGCCGCGGGTGTCGCTAGATTGTTAACAACGGGCCAACGCCCTGCAAGTCCAGCCCTTGACTGACGGTAATATAGCCCAGCACCCTTTGGATGTCAACCAAACCGGGGTTTTAGTAGTGTCTCAGTTTGCTTAAGGACTCAACTGGTCGCACCCCGACAAGTCGGGATGCCCAGATAGGGACATGGCTGATACGCACCACTGGGTTCCGGCGCAAGCCGGAACGACGAAGGGCTAATTGATACACTACCGGGGTTTTTGACCGCCGATGGGGGCCAGCCTATAATCGTGTTAACTGATTAATGTCGTATATAGGACACGGAATGTTTTATGGAACAGCTGACGTTGCAGCCCATTGCGCGCGTGGAGGGCCAGGTTTCCCTGCCCGGCTCCAAAAGCCTGTCCAACCGCATCCTGTTGCTGTCTGCCCTGGCCCAGGGCAGCACCGAGGTCTACAATCTGCTGGACAGCGATGACACCCGCCATATGGTGGCGGCCCTGGAAAAACTGGGCGTGCGCCTTGAACTCTCAGAAGACAAGACCCGCTGCCGGGTGGAAGGCCAGGGCGGGCCTTTCCAGGTGCGGGAGGCGGACCTGTTCCTGGGCAACGCCGGCACCGCCGTGCGGCCCCTGTGCGCCGCCCTGTGCCTGGGCCAGGGCACTTACACCCTGTCCGGCGAGCCACGCATGCACCAGCGGCCCATCAGGGACCTGGTGGACGTCCTCATCCCCCTGGGGGCGCGCATTGAGTATCTGGGGCAGGACGGCTGCCTTCCTTTGCGCATTCACGCTTCGGGTTTAAGCGGCGGCGAGGTCTCCATCCGGGGCAACGTGTCCAGCCAGTACCTCACCGCGCTGCTGCTGGCCTCGCCCCTGGGGCGGCAAGACCTGCTGATTCGGGTGGAGGGCGACCTGGTGTCCAAGCCTTACATCGCCATGACCATTGACACCATGAAACGCTTTGGCGTGCCGGTGGAACAGTCGGGCTGGGAATGGTTCCGGGTGCCCAGCGGCCAGGGTTACATCTCTCCCGGCCGCGCCCTGGTGGAGGGCGATGCCTCCTCCGCCACCTACTTCCTGGCGGCGGCAGCCATTAGCGGCGGGCCGGTGCGAGTCAACGGCGTGGGCGCCGACAGCGTACAGGGGGACGTGCGGCTGGCCGATGTGCTGGAGCAGATGGGGGCCAAGGTGCGGCGGGGCTCAGACTGGATTGAGGTGCGCCAGGGCGACCTGCACGGCGTGGACCTGGACCTGAACCACATCCCCGACGCCGCTATGACGGTGGCGGCCACGGCGCTGTTCGCCAAGGGCAAGACGGTGATTCGCAACGTGGGGAACTGGCGGGTCAAGGAGACGGACCGGCTGGCAGCTATGTCCACGGAGCTGCGCAAGCTGGGGGCCACCGTGACCGAGGGTAAGGACTACCTGGAGATTACTCCGCCGCGCCGGTTAAAGCCCGCCGCCATTGACACCTACAACGACCACCGCATGGCCATGTGCTTCTCCCTGGCCGCCCTGGGGGGAGCGCCCATCACCATCAACGACCCCGGCTGCGTCTCCAAGACCTTCCCCGAGTACTTCCAGGTGCTGGAGAGCATTAGCAGGAGGGAGTAGGAGCGAATGCTCCTTCATTATCCCTGGAAGTGCTCCCAGGCCAAAACTGCGCGTTCTATGGGTCAGTTAAGGGCCCTGTGACAGCGATGCCTGCTGTACAATACGAGGACTTCCAGCGGAGCTAGTATCTATGCCGTTGCATAGCATGCACATTCAGGGTTTTAAGTCCATCCGTGACCAAGAGCTTGAGTTTGGGCCTCTGAATGTATTCATTGGAGGTAATGGCGCCGGCAAGTCAAATCTCATCAGTTGTTTCCATTTGCTCAACAGGATATATAGACAAGAGCTGGCCATCTACACAGGGCAGGCTGGCGGCGCAAATGCAATTCTGCATTTTGGCAGGAAGCGCACCGAGAAACTTTCCATCAAAGTGACTTTCGCGGAAGGGCTTAACCAAAATATCTACGAACTCATACTTATACCCACTGAAAATAATGATTTCCTGATCGAAAGCGAGAAATCAAATTTCTGGGATACCGAAAATTATCCTGGTCGACCATACCTTTTTCCTGAGCATTGGTCTGGGCAGAAAGAGGCGCAGTTAGCGACGTCGAAGGGGGGTATTTCTAGGTATATCCAGAAGTATCTTGACAGTTATCGGATATACCACTTTCATGACACCAGCCCGTCTGCCCCGCCCAAACAAACGTGCGATGTTGCAGACAATCGCTTCCTTCGCCCGGATGCGGCCAACCTGGCTGCATTTCTATATTTGCTCCAAGAAAAGAAAACGGATTACTACCGAAACATCGAGGATACTGTTAGGCAAATAGCGCCATTTTTCCGGGGGTTTAAACTCGTCCCTACGGCGCTGAACCCCGATAAGATTCGGCTGGAGTGGGAGGAAATAGGCAGCGACACGTACTTCAACGCATCCGCACTATCTGACGGTACGCTGAGATTTATCTGTCTTGCAACGCTGCTTCTTCAACCGGACCTTCCATCAGTTATCTTGATTGATGAGCCTGAATTGGGGCTGCATCCCGCGGCCATCCAGATTCTGGCGGGACTTTTCCAATCCGCATCCACACGAACACAACTACTGGTGGCCACCCAGTCAGTGACCCTTATCAACCATTTGGAACCACAGCACGTCTGGGTTGTCAACAGGGAGGATGGCGCAAGCGTATTCAAGCACTTGAGGGAAGCCGACATGGCCTCATGGCTTGAAGATTACAGCCTGGGTGAATTGTGGGAGAAAAACGTCCTGACTGGTAGGCCTTGATGAAGCGTGTCCTGGCTCTAGTAGAGGGACAAACTGAAGAACGGTTTGTTAAGGACGTACTTGCTCCCCATCTTTTAGCATTAGAAGTCAGCCTAACTCCCACCATTGCGACTACTAAGCGGGTGAAACGAGGTGCGGTTTTCCAGGGTGGGATTACAGACTATCAAAAAGTGGAAAGGGACGTAAAACGGCTTTTAGGTGACTCCGGAGTTGTTGCAGTTACAACATTCATTGACTACTATGGCTTGCCTTCAGATTTTCCGGGGATGGAATCACGGCTTGCAGGAAGTCCAGTTCATCGCGCGCAACACGTTGAAATTCAGTGGAAATCCCAAATTGGAGACCGCCGATTCCGCCCCTATCTGATGGTCCACGAGTTCGAGGCCCTGCTATTTTGCAAGCCTGAGGCAATTGGCGTTGCACTTAACATGCCAGCGGCAGGGCAGACTCTCACACGCGTACGGGAGAGCTTTTCGACCCCCGAGGAAATAAATGACAACCCTGAGAGTGCACCTTCAAAAAGGATCATGCATACTTGCCCGTCATATCAGAAAGTGGTTCATGGCCCTCTAGTAGCACAACGCATCGGCTTAACGGCAATTCGTCAGCAGTGCGCACACTTTGATGACTGGGTGAAATGGCTTGAGAGCCTTTAAAGCAAGATTATTGTTCTCCATTTACTAATGAACTGCCTGTAAAGCATCCCCAACACCCTACCCCACCACCACGTTCACCAGCCGCCCCGGCACGTACACTGCCTGGCGCACCGCCTTGCCCTGCATGAAGCTCCGCACCTTGGGGCTGGCCAGGGCTAGCTCCTGGGCCTGCTCGGAGCTGATGCCCGCGGGGGCCTGGATGCGGTCCCGCACCTTGCCGTTGACCTGCACCACCAGGGTGATGGTCTCCTCGGCGGCCAGCTCTTCGTCCCATTGGGGGAACCGCTGCTGGTGGATGCTGTAGGCGTGGCCCGTGCTCTCCCACATCTCCTCGGCCAGGTGGGGCGCCAGGGGGGCCAGCATCAGCAGGAACTTCTCCGTGCACTCCCGCCAGGCAGCGGCGTCCACGCTGGCCTCGGCCCACACCCTGGTCAGGTGGTTGGTCAGCTCCATGAGGCTGGCGATGGCGGTGTTGAACTTGAACCGGTCCAGGTCCTGGTAGCACTTGCGGATGGTCTGGTGCAGCAGGCGCTGGGTCTCCCGGATGGCCTGGGGGTTGCCTGCGCCGCCCTCCAGGTGGGCCGGGTCGTGCTCCATGACGCCCCACACCCGGTTCAACCAGCGGGCCACGCCGTTGATGCCCACGTCGCTCCAGGGGCCGCCCTGGTCCCAGGGTCCAATGAACATCATGAAGCAGCGGGTGGCGTCGGCCCCTAGCTGGCCCACCACCAGGTCCGGGTTCACCACGTTGCCCCGGCTCTTGCTCATCTTCTCGTGGTCTTCTCCCAGGATGATGCCCTGGTTGAACAGCCGCAGGAAGGGTTCGTCGAACTCCAGCAAGCCCAGGTCCCGCAGGGCCTTGGTGAAAAAGCGTGAGTAGAGCAGGTGCATCACCGCGTGCTCCGCCCCGCCGGTGTATTGGTCCACGGGCATCCACTTCTGCATCAGGGCCGGGTCAAAGGGGCCTTGATGGTACTGGGGGCTGGTGTAGCGCAGCATGTACCAGGAGGAGTCCACGAAGGTGTCCATGGTGTCGGTCTCGCGCCGGGCGGCAGCGCCACACTGGGAGCAGGTGGCGCTGACGAAGCCCTGGTGCGCCGCCAGGGGAGATTCCCCAGTGGGCTTGAACTCGGCATCGGGGGGCAGTAGCACCGGCAGGTCAGATTCGGGCACCGGCACAATGCCGCAGGCCTGGCAGTAAATCATGGGAATGGGCGTGCCCCAGTACCGCTGGCGGGATATGAGCCAGTCCCGCAGGCGGTAGGTGATGGTGCGTTTGCCCCAGCCCTTGGCCTCGATGTCCTGGGCCAGGGCCCGCTTGCCTTCCTGGTTGGTCATGCCGTCGTAGCGGCCCGAGGCGGTCATAAAGCCGTCGCCCAAGTAGGCCCCAGTCAGTTCGCTTCCATCCCAAGATACCGGGGCGATGACCTGGCGGATGGGCAGGCCATACTTCTTGGCAAAGGCAAAGTCCCGGGAGTCGTGGGCGGGCACGCCCATGACTGCGCCGGTGCCGTAGCTCATCAGCACGTAGTCGCCGATGAAGATGGGCACCTGCTCGCCATTGAGCCGGTTCACCGCGTAAGTCCCCAGGAATACGCCGGTCTTTTCTTTCTCAGTGGACTGGCGCTCAATCTCCGAGGTGCGGCGGGCCTGGGCAATGTACTCCGCCACGGCGCCGTGCTGCTCCCTGGAGGTCAGCCGGGGCACCAGGGGGTGCTCCGGGGCCAGCACAATGAAGGTGACGCCAAAGATTGTGTCAATGCGGGTGGTGAAGGCGCGAATCTCCTTATGGTCCAGCCCCTTGTGGGAAATGTCAAAGCTGATTTCCACGCCCTCGCTGCGGCCAATCCAGTTCTGCTGCATGGTCAGGATTTTTTCCGGCCACTCCAGCAGCCCTTGGAAGTCCAGGAGCTGATCGGCGTACTGGGTGATGCGGAAGAACCACTGCTCCAGGTCGCGGCGGGTAATGGCCGTGTGGCAGCGTTCGCAGTTGCCGTCCACCACCTGCTCGTTGGCCAGCACCGTCTGACAGGAAGGACACCACACCACGGGGGCCTTGGCCCGGTAGGCCAGGCCGGCCTTGTACATTTGGAGGAAAAACCACTGGTTCCAGCGGTAATACTCCGGCAGGCAGCAGATGATTTCCCGGTCCCAGTCGTAGATTGCGCCGATGGACTTGAGCTGGCGGCGCATATTCTGGATGTTGCTCATGGTCCAGGTGTAGGGGTGAATGCCCCGGCTGATGGCGGCGTTCTCCGCAGGCAGGCCGAAGGCGTCAAAGCCGATGGGGTGCAGCACGTTGTATCCCTGCATCCGGCGGAAGCGGGCGTGGCAGTCGGAAGGGGCCATGGCGTACCAGTGGCCGATGTGCAGGTCGCCGGAGGGGTAGGGATACATGGTCATCTCAAACCACTTGGGCCGGGGATCGTCGTCGGGCACGCGGTAGAGGCCATCGGCGGCCCAGCGCTCCTGCCACTTGCGGTCAATGGCGGCGGGGTCGTAGCGCAGTTCAATCTGCCGGGAAGGGGTGGTCATGGCCGGTCACCTCAACGTACTGCAACGTTGGAGATATATTAGCATATGGCTCTGAGCCAGTTGCCTTACGGCGGCAACACCGACTCGGTGGCGGGTATGCTGGCGTTCAGGTTCATCTGCCCGCCCTGGAAGTTTAGCGATGTTACAGAAAGCCCGGTCACGCTGGCCCGCGCCCGCTGAGCCACTTCGTTCATGTATGAAGGGTCATCGGTTACGTCATCCACAGGGACATCCAAACGGCCTACTTTAGCCTCGGTCACGTTCAAATCCAGCTGGTTATTCACCACGGTGAGGGATCCCTTGGCGTAAATGGCCGGGTCGGTCTTAACGAACTTCAAAAAGTCCTGAGCATAGGACTGTTCCTGCTGGCTCAGCCGGATGGACTGGCCAAAGCCATCCAGGCGGTCTATGAGCAGCTTGCCGGAAAACTCTACAGTGCCGTCGGGGTTAATCCGCACCTGGGCGTCGGTCACCGGATGGTACGCCCAACGCTGGTCATTCACCAGGGCGGTCAGTTCCTCCTGGGTGAAACTGGCGTTTATGCTTTTCTGGCCGGAATACTGACGGCTCTGGGCGGCGCTTGTCCCCTGAGGCAATGTCATAAACTGCTGCCCCAGCTTGGCCCGGGCGCTCTGCAAGTGCTGCTCCGTGTAGCTGACTCCCAGGTCTTTGGGCTTGTTGGCACCCAGCAGGCTGGATACTCCTGGCGCAAATCCGTAGTATCCCAGTACGCCCACTACGACTATGAGCAATACCAGAATCACTACCGCCGCGACCATCAGCAATTTCTTCATTTCTGACCTTGTCCTTCCCCGATGAACTCGCAATGCCAGGCCTATTTTACCCCAACTCTACAGTCTTCAGATATGGTAAACTGGCAAAAGCTTGGATGGCTTGAGGAAGGCCCGTAGGAGTGTGTCCGGGTTCCTGGTAAGTCCCTACGACAGGGGACACTGCCTTCGGCGGGAAGCAACGGATGGGTAAACGCATCGCCTTTTTTGGTCCAGCAGGCACTTATACTGAGGAAGCTGCCCTGCGCTATGACTCCGGCGCAGAGTTGCAGGCCTTTCCCACCATCGCTGCGGTGGGCCATGCAGTGTCGTCAGGCATCACCGAGGAAGGCGTGGTGCCCATTGAAAATAGTCTGGAAGGTTCGGTGACCTACACCCTGGACCTGCTTATCAGCCAGTCAGGTCTGGCTATCTGGCAGGAGATTGTACTACCCATTGACCACTACTTGATGGCAAAGCCCGGCGCCCGCACCGAGGACGTGCAGGTAATCTACTCTCACCCCCAAGCCCTGGGCCAGTGCCGCAAGTTCTTGGAGCGCTGTTTTCCCCAGGCCCAGCAGATGGCCTCCCTAAGTACAGTGGCGGCAGTGTTGGACATGAAAGCCAGCGCCGTACCGGCGGCGGCCATTGCCCCCCGTCGGGCGGCGGAACTGCACGGGGCAGCTATTATCGCCCAGAGCATCCAGGACTACCCCAACAATGTCACCAGATTTGTGGTGCTGGCCCGCACTGATCACGAGCCTACAGGCCGGGACAAGACCTCCATTTGCTTTTCCTACGACCAGGATGCCCCCAGCTTGCTCTTCCGCGCCCTGGGGGAATTTGCCCGCATGGGCATAAACCTGGCCAAGGTGGAGTCCCGGCCTACCAAAGAAGTCCTGGGCCGTTATATATTTCTTATTGACTGCGAGGGGCACCGCAGCGACCCCAATGTGGCCGAAGCCCTGGCGGGGCTGCAACGCCAGGTAAGTATGCTGAAGGTGCTGGGGTCATATCCCCGGTGGGGCGCCTGACCAGGGCAGATAAGAATACGTGTGAGAACTGCCGTTACATTGTCAGCTCGTCCTCAGCTTGTCGAAGGATGGGCGGATCATTTCCGATCATGGTTCGACAAGCTCACCACGAGCGAGAATGGTCACACACCCTCTGAAGCACATCCTGCCTGGGGCGCAAAATGAAGCGGGGCGAGTTCAGTACTCGCCCCACTTGCTTGACTGTGGTTGAACCTGGCCTATCGAGTAGAAACGGAGGCGGTGTCGTCGGAAGTTTCTTCTTCCCCACGGCGGCGGCGTATGGCGTCTCCAACATACCGGCCAGCGCGCTGGCCCTGATCAACCAGCATCTCCCGGGTCTCCTTGCCCGACTTGGGAGCTAAGAGCAGCCCGGCCACCGCGCCAATTACCGCCCCAGTGATAAGCCCTGCCAGAAAGGTGTCATTCCTGCCCATCGCCTTTACTCCTGTCTGGGGCCGTGCGCTCGCGCCACTGCCCCAATATACGATTTATAAACTCCAGCAGCCCGCCCAAGGTGCTTAACGGCTTAATCACCTGATTCAGCACGGTGCTGCTGATGTTTTCCAGATTATCCGCGGCCCGGATTAAGGGCTTGGCCATCCGAAGAAAAAGAATGCCTATTGGGATAAAGACAGCAATAAATACTGCCGCCGCAGCGATGATAAATAAGTCGCGAATTATTGCAATGGTCTCGGCCACATCCACCGTTCCAGCAAACCTGGTCAGCTTGTGCCTACCAGGGCGTGCGGTAAACTTGCACTCTTGGATTCTGGTACACCAGGGTAATCAACCCCTGGCGCGTCATACTTTCGAATTTGGTCAGACCAGGCGCAGGGTAGTAAGCCCTCTCCAGTTCGCCCACCACTATGTACCGCACCTGGTGCTGTTGCAACAATGCCTGGGCCCGCTCCACCGACACAGTGCTGTAAATTTCCCGCACATCTGCCGCCCGGCGGTAAACAGCAGTGCTGTCGCCCCGCTGCTGAATCTGGTGCCACGGCCATCCTAGCACTGTCGGCAGGCCGGTATAGACAGAGATCCGGCTGCTCCAGTGGTACTGCTCGTGGTGGGCTTCCAGCACCACTGGCGACCCTTGAACGTTGTCCTGGAGCCAGTGTATGGCCTCCAGGTCGTACTCCAGGGCGATAGGCTGCCCTTCTTCCATATGAACGGCTTGGCGCATATAGGCCGTGCCGTCCAGCGTCAACGCGGTTGGGTTGAAACGGTCAGCCAACCGGGCGCGGGCGCCCAGCGCCGGGTAAATCAAGCTGCCCACTAAAAACAATAACATAATACCCAAAGTTGCTTTGCCTGCCAACCCCTGGCGGAAAAATCCTGTTGCTCCCAGACGCCACAGAAGGTATGCGCTAGCTACGCCAAACAGCACCCAGGCTTCCAGGTAGTATTTGAAGAAGGTGTTCATGCGCCCAATGTCCCCGTTTAGCCGCGCCAGGTCCAGGCCAATGCCAATGGACAGGGCCATGCCCAGCAGGACCAGGGAGGCTACCGTTGGCAAGCATGGCCCACTTTGGGCGTCGCGCTTCAACTCCCTTCCGGCGGCGCTGATGGTGAAGGCCAGCACCAGTGTCAGCGTGGCTGCCGTCCAGTAGCCCGCCGCCGCCAGATAGACTGCCGCCAACGCTCCCAGGGCCAGAATTAGAAATCCCCCCAGCCCCCCTTTACTAAAGGGGAGAACAATTTTGATCCCGCTCTGCAAAGGGGGAGTTGGGGAGTGGCGTGCATCACGCCACTGCTGGACCAGATGCACTATCGCCACCAGCAGGAACACCCCATGAATGGCGAAATACCGCTCAGGCGGCGTCCGCCAAAGGGATGGAGCCAGGCCGGGGTCAAAGGTCTGGTAGGCCTGGCGGAAGGGCCAGAAGGCCAGTACGCTTACTGCAACCACTGCGGCCCACATGGCCAGCCACAATCCCGCGCGGAACACCGCCCCGCCGGGCGCGGCCCACGCCGCCAGTCCCAGCAGCGCCGCCATCAGGAGCAAGTAGGCCGGGTAGTCCCAGCTGTTGATTACCCACAGCGATCCCAGCGCCAGCCCCAGGACGCCGGTGGCGGACATGGCCCACCAGCTTTTAGCCTGCCGCAGCCCCAGTACCAGGGTTAGGGCTAGGCCCAGCGCCAGCAGGGTGAAGGGGATGACCATCATGTGGGCGTGCAGGTCGGCAAACAGAAAAGTGAAGTAGGGGAACTCGGTGATGTGGGGCGATACCTCCGCCGCGCCTGGGGCGTGGCCTGGCATCCAGAAGGCCAGGGGCGATGGGTCAAACGCAGGCAGGTCCGGCACCATGCGGCTGCTGCGCCAGAAATCAAAGGCTGGGAAGGGCTGCCCCAGGACCAGCTTTCGCCATGCGCCCTGGGCCAGTTGCACTACCCCGTCCAGGTTGCCCATGACCGCTACCATGAGCCCTCCCAGCAGCCCGGCGGTAACCGGCGGCCAGGAACTGGGTCTTCCCAAGACGGAACTGAACAGCCTCCACCGCTCATGGTGAGCTTGTCGAACCATGAGCGGACTTGTGACTCGTCCTTCAACAGGCTCAGGACGAGCGGATTCGTTCAAGCCTTGCTCCGTTGAAATTGTTGTTCCATTTCCCCTTCTCCTTATTGCTGGAGAGGGGATTGTCGCCGCCGCCAGGTTATAAACCAGAGAAAAGGCCCCGGTGAAGGTCAGGGCAAAAAACAGGGGGACTGCCAGGTTGAATGCCGTGGTGGGTATTATGCCGGTGATTCGCACCAGCGCCGCCACCACGAAGTAGCCCCAGTAGTAGTAATTCAGGTAGCCCCCGGCGAACCAGGGATCGTAGGGGGGCATCAGGCTGGAGCGCGCCACTGCATTCAGGTAAGCCAGTTCCATAGGTTTTTCGCCGCCGCGGTAGGGGTGCCACAGGTCGGGGTTGGCCGCCCGCAGCAAGACAAAGGCCAGGAAGGCGGCCAGGAACAAAGCTTCACCCAAAAGCAGCAACCGCCAGCGGGCCTTCAGGAATTGGCGGATTTCCTGCCAGTGAGCGGCTAGTGCGACGGCGGACAGGGCTGCCACTGTCAGAATCCCTAACCAGATGCCCGTGCGGGAGAACTGGACCCAGCCCAGGCTGGCCAGCAGCCAGGCCACGTAACAAACTGCCAGCAGGCCCAGGATGCGGGCCAGGACTATCCCCCGGTCAGGCAGGGGCCGGCACAGGAACATGGCCAGGGGCAGGCTGGCCATGTAGATGACCTCCACCGCCAGCAGCCACGCCAGTACCGGCAGTTTGTTGGTCCACGAGTCCCGGTGGACAATCTCTGACCAGGCGCCGCCGTTGCGCTGGGCCGCCGCCTGTTCTGGAGAAAGCATCAGCCCCTGGTCAGTTCCGGAGTCTGGGCTTTGGCGCGAGGGTGTCAGGCGGGCCCGCAGCGATAATTCGGACAGCCGCTCCGTGTTCCGGAACACCAGCACTTGGGGGTGATCGTAGCCCACCACGTTGTCGTCGGCGTAGCCCAGGTTCAGGGCCAGCAGCGACCCTGGTTCCGGCTGGGCTGGGCTGGGTTTGGGCAGCCCTGACCAGGTATAAGGGTCGTCCTGAAAGGCCACGCCCAGCAACTCCGGGTACGATATGAACTTCTTTTCTAGTTGGTAGCCTAATTTTCCGGCAAAAAGCTGCTGGTAATAATGTCCGCTCAGGGGGAACCGCTGGGGGTCGCGGCTGACGCTGGCGAAGGGCCGTTGGCTGTAGAAAACCAGGTACTCCGACTTTGCTAGCTGGCGCGCCAGGGTGGTCATCTTCTCGGCGGAATCCGCGTCGTATGCGGGATACTGCCAGACCTGGTACTGGTACAACCCTGGGATGAACTCGTCCCAGTGGTTGTCGCTGGCTATTGCCTTCCCGGCGGGCACGTTTTCCCGGAGCCATTGGGAAGCGGCTATTGCCGGATGAGGCCTGGCGTAGATGCGCATAAAGGCCAGGGCGTAAAAAACCGTGCCCAGCATCACCAGGGCGATGAGCAGCGTCGGCGTCCAGGCCAGGAGTTTCCGTGGCGCAAATCCCACCAACCCCCCTTTGAAAAAGGGGGGCAAAGGGGGGGGTTGACGGCCCTCGCCCTGGCCCTCTTCCGGTGAGGCGGAGGGCAACTGAGCTTTTCCAGCGTCATCTAGTCGTTGCGTGGCGGCTACGGCCAGCCACACCAGCATCCGTGCCGCCAAGAGCAGCATAAAGGGTATCAGCGGGAACAGGTAGCGCAGGAACCGTACTTCAAAGCTCTCCAGCAGCAGCAGGCTGGGGAGTATCCACGCCAGCAGCAGCCAGTCGGCCCGGCAGGTCTGCTTTTGCAGAAAGGCCATCGCTGCTGTAAAGGGGATGCTGGCCCAGGCGGCCAGTCCCAGCGGCACGCCCAGCCCCCAGGTTATGCTCTGACGCATCTGGTACAGGAAGGGCGTAGTGCCAACGTACTGGATGGTGAAGGGCCAAAGGCCAGCATGGTTTGCCATGTTGGCCTGGGCTATCTGGTCCGCCACAAAAGATTTAAAGTCCAGCAGCGCATAAGGGCTGGCGGCAAAGAAGGTTGCCAGGGCAACTACGGCGGCCAGGGCGGCTTGACCGGCCAGAAGCTGGGCGCTGGCAATCCTCCCTAACCCCTTCTTAATAAGGGGCGAAAAAGACTGGCCCCAGCGCGGTGAAGGTCTTTGTAGCCCCCCTTTCTCAAAGGGTGGTTTGGGGGATTTTTGCCGCGCCAGGTCATACCACCGCCACCCATAGACCAGCGCCAGGGGCAGCAGCAAAGGCAGCACGTTCACTTTGGGGGCCAGGGCCAGTCCCACCAGCAAGCCCAGTATTGCCGAGTCCCGCCAGCGCCCGTACTGGATCATCCGCAGCATTGCCAGGAAAGCCGCCAGGGTAAAAAACACCGAGAAAGTCTCGGGCCGGTAGAAGTGGCTGTTCTGGATGTGGATGACGGCAAAGGCGGCGAAGGCGGCGGCCAGCAGGCCCGTGCCTTGTCCATACATGCGCTTCCCCAGCAAAAAAACCAGATAAACGCTGCCAACGTCCGCCAGGGCGGACAACAGCCTTCCGGCGTAGCGCATGTCCAGGGCGGAAAGGTTGGTGAACAGCTCCAGGATAGAGCGCAGGTACACCAGGGCGTAAATCAGGATGCTGCCCAGGGGGAACCAGTGAGGGTTAAGGGGGCTGCGCTGGGGGTCCAGGAACACGCCCAGGCTGGGGAAGCCCGGCTGGGTCTGGGGATGGTCCCGCAGACACTCCTGGTAGCCAGGCGCCTGTACCAGCAGGTCGTACATGCAGCCGGCTCGCATGTAGATGGAGCGCTCGTCGGGGTGGAAGCCGTAGCCCTGGTCCCAGTTAATCCCGTACAGCCGCAGGGCCAGGGCTGCTGCCAGGATCGCCAGCAGCAGCCAGGTTGCCGGAGAAACAAAAACCCGCCGCTGGCGGATTATTTGGGTGACCACCAGCGGCAGGTTTGCAAACCATCCCATGGCAAAGTCTCGATTTAGCGCGCGCCCGGATTACCCGGTGTTTAAAAAATTCGCCACTCGTGGTTCGATGGGCTCACCACGAGCGGTCCTTCAGCCGAAGGACGCTCACCCTGAGCTTGTCGAAGGGTGAGCATAGAAGTATTAACTATCTCTAACCCAATCTCTTTCCGCCGTCATCCCGGCACCTCCACGGCAATGGCGTGGATGGCGTTATTGGCGTAGCCCCGGAAGTTCCAGGGGATGTTCTTGGGCTGGGTATTGCCTGCGGCGTCGGTGGCCCGCACCATGAGGATGAAATGGCCGGGTTCGGCGACCCGCCAGTCCAGCTCCCAGCGGCGCCAGGCGTTGGGATGATCCTCCCCCACCAGGCGGGCCTGGCGCCAGTGGCGGCCGCCGTTAAAGCTGACCTCCACTTTGACCACCGGGCCAGCCCCGGACCAGGCTACCCCGTGAAGGTTGAACCGTCCCAACTGGACCACTTCGCCGTGCCGCGGGCTGGTGAACAGGGACTTGACCCGCAGCAGCGTCACCGGCTCCCGCTGGATGCGGTGCTCCGGCCCCTCGTTAATCATCACGTAGCGGCGGCCCTGGAAAAAGCCGTCAAAAGGCTGGCTGTCCACCCGGATGCTGGTCAGCCACTTCACCGACGCCATAGCATACCAGCCCGGCGTGACCAGCCGGACAGGGTAGCCGTGTTCCGGGGTCAAGTCTTCCCCGTTCATCTGGTAGGCCAGCAGAGTATCGGGCTGCATGGCCTTGCCCACCGGCAGGCTCCGCTCGTAGCTCAGTTCCACGGCCTCGCCGTGTTCCTCTTCCCTGCCGTGGTCCGCCCCCTGAAAGACCACCTCTTTGGCTGTGTCCTTCAGGCCCGCCTGGGCCAAGACCTGGGCCAGGGGCACGCCCTTCCACCAGCCGGTGCTGACCGCCCCGTGGAGAAAGGCCAGGCCTTCCACCGGCGGCTTGACGTAGGAACGGCTGTTCCCGGCGCATTCCAAGGTTGCCGCCTGCTCCACCGCCGGCATGGTCTTCAGGTCCGCCAGGCTCAGGGTCAGCGGACGCCGCACTTCGCCGCCAACGGTTAGCTTCCAGGTCCTGCCATCCAAGCGGGGGACCTGGGAGAAGTGGCTGCGTATGTAAAACCGTTCGGCGGGGGTAATCAGGCTATCCAGGGAGGTCAGGATAGCCTCCTCGCATTGGGGGTCTGCCGAGACTGGCCGCAGGCTCCTTTGGCTGGCCGCAGGCTTGTTTAGCATGATATGGTTGGCCTCTCCTATTACCGGAACAGACTATATCCCCTTGTCGTTCATCAGGGCGCACAGGTCGGCGGTGCGGCAGGAATAGCCCCACTCGTTGTCGTACCAGCCCATAATCTTGACCATGCGCTTCTGCATCACAATGGTGGACAGGGCGTCAAACACGCAGCTGTGGGGGTTGCCCTTGAAGTCGGCGCTGACCAGAGGCTCGGTGCAGTATTCCAGCACGCCCTTGAGCCCGGACTCAGCGGCCTTCTGGAAGGCCCGGTTCACGTCCTCCACGGTGGCGTCCTTGGCCACGTTGGCGGTGAAGTCGGTGACGGACACGGTGGCAGTGGGCACCCGGAAGGCGATGCCGTGGAGCTTGCCGTTGAGTTCCGGAAGCACCGAACCCACGGCCCTGGCAGCGCCGGTGCTCGTGGGCACTATGTTCATGGCGGCGGCGCGGGCGCGGCGCAGGTCAGAGTGGCGCTGGTCCAGAATGGCCTGGTCGTTGGTATAAGAGTGGATGGTGGACATAAGGCCGTGCTCCACGCCAAAGGCGTCGTGCAGCACCTTGACCATGGGGGCAAAGCAGTTGGTGGTGCAGGAGGCGTTGGAGACGATGCGGTGCTTCTTGGTGTCGTATTTCTGGTGGTTGACGCCCATTACTACCGTCAGGTCTTCGCCCTTGGCCGGGGCGGAGATAACCACTTTCTTGGCCCCGCCCTTCAGGTGGCCGGCGGCCTTGTCGGCGTCGGTGAAGATGCCGGTGGACTCCACTACCAAATCAACGCCCATTTCCGACCACGGGATGCGGGCGGGGTCCCGCTCGGCAAACACGCGGATGCTGGAGCCGTCCACCATCAGGTTGCCGTTCTGGGCTTCCACGCTGCCAGGATAAACGCCGTAGTTGGTATCGTACTTGAACAGGTGGGCGTTGGTGTTGGCGTCGGTCAAGTCATTGACTGCCGCCACTTGCAGCTTCTCCGGATAACGGGCAATGATGGCCCTGGTGACCAGGCGGCCAATGCGGCCGAATCCGTTAATGCCGATGCGGGTAGTCATGGGTTTACCTCCCTGCTTCTTTAATTATCTGGTTTTGAGGACTGCCCGGTGTAGTACGAAGAGCCGGGCCATGAATTGCAAGACCCATTTTATATCATATTCACGGCATGGTGACCATTACGGCAAAGGAATTGGGGACACCTGGTGACAGACAAGTCCCAGCCTGTCTAATCCTCCTCTGGCTCCTCTTTAGGCGGCAACTTCCGCCCCGTGGTCATGGGGAACAGCCGCCGCATGCTCCACGCCCTGGGAGTATAGGCTTGCAGGTACATGCGCCAGAAAGCGTCGGAGTGGCTGCCGCGAGTGGCCAGGTTCTGGGGCGAGTCCGGCTGGTACATATCCTTGAACTCGTTGGGCGCGCGCCCCGACGAAGAGGGTGATGCCAGCAGCGCCAGCAGGCCGCGCAGCGGCAGCACGCCCTGGACTACAGCCCACCAGGCCAGCCGGAAAATCCCAAAGAAGCCAAGCACCGCCAGGTAGCGGCCCACCCGCCACGCCAGCTTCCAGTTGCTGCGGCGAGAGTCCATTGGCCGGGTTCCAGCCCCTTCCGGGCCCTGATCCTGGCCGGATGGCTGACTAGAATATGTGGAGGTAGTCGAAGGCGCTCTTTCCGGCATATTTGGCCTCTCTGCCCAACTCTCCCTCAATCCTGAGGAGCCGGTTGTATTTGGCCACTCGCTCGGAGCGTGCGGGTGCGCCGGTCTTTATCTGCCGCACGTCCCACGCCACTGCCAGGTCTGCAATAGTGGTGTCCTCGGTCTCCCCGGAGCGGTGGCTCATTACGGTGCCCCAACCTCCCTGGCGCGCCATGGAAAAAGCCTGCCCCGTCTCCGTCAAGGTGCCAATCTGGTTAGGTTTGAGCAGCACAGCGTTGCAAGCTTGGGAGTCTATGGCCCGCTGGATGCGCTGGATGTTGGTCACCAGCAGATCGTCACCCACCAGCTGGATTCGGCTGCCCAGTTGACGCCGCAGGTTGGCCCAGCCCTCCCAGTCGTCTTCGGACAGGCCATCCTCAATGCTGATAATGGGGTACTCCTTGGCCCACTGAACATACAGGTCCACCAGTTCCTGGGAAGTCAGGGCGGCTCCTTCCCGCTCCAGGTGGTAGCGCTGGTCGTCCTCATGATACAGTTCCGAGGCTGCCACGTCCAAAGCCAGGAACACGTCCCGGCCTGGCGCATAGCAGGCGGCCTCCACGGACTTCAGCACCATCTCCAGCGCGTCCCGGTTGGAGGGCAGCGACGGAGCAAAACCGCCCTCATCCCCCACGTTCACGCTGTGGCCAGCCCGGTGCAGGCGGCTGCGCAGGGCCTGATAAATTTCCGTGCCCGCCCGCAGGGCCTGGGCAAAGCTGGACATCCCCACGGGAATCACCATGAACTCCTGAATATCTGTGGAGTTGGAGGCGTGGCGTCCGCCGTTCAATATGTTGAACATGGGCACGGGCAGAGTGAAGCCGTGCCCGGCAGACAGGTAACGCCACAACGGAACGTCCGCGCCTGCCCCACCGTTACCTGCGGCCCGGTCTTGGGATGCGGCGGCAGCCCGCGCCACCGCCAGGGAAGCAGCCAGGATGGCGTTGGCCCCCAACTTCCGCTTCTCTGGTGTCCCGTCCAGTTCAATCAAGCGCTGGTCAATGGCGGCTTGATCAAAGGGCGACTGGCCCTTCAGCGCCGGGCCAACGGACTGGTCCAGGTTGGCGACGGCGTTGAGGACGCCACGGCCGCCGAAACGCAGCAAGTCCTTATCCCTGAGTTCCAAGGCCTCGTGGCTGCCGGTGCTGGCTCCAGAGGGCGCCACCGCCCTGCCCCGCGACCCGTCGGACAGCCATACCTCAGCTTCGACGGTGGGGTTCCCGCGGGAGTCCAGGACTTCCCGGCCCTTGATGCCTGCAATGTTGGGCGAAGAACGCTTTCTCGTTGTCATTGGACTTCCTGTTAGGCGTGGTTTCGGGCTTCCGCTGCTTCCAATGCCTTATTAACGGCATCCACCGGGTCTGATGCCCGGATGATGGCCCCGTCCACCAGTTCGTCCTGGCCGTTGCGGTCCAGCCGCCAGGTCTTGAGGCCTATTACCGGAATGTGGTCGCCCAGGGCAAAGGCAATTTCCGACAGGGTGCCAAAGGCCCCGCCGATGGCGATGACCGCCTGCCCGCTGTGGGCCACAATCACGTTGCGCGTGTATCCCATGGTGGTAATGATGGGGATGTCCACGTAAGGGTTAGCTTCGGCCACACTGCGCCCGGGCAGAATGCCAATGGTGGTGCCCCCGGCCGACTTGGCCCCGCGGCATACCGCTTCCATGACGCCGGTGAGGCCGCCGCAGATGACCAGGACGCCGCGCCGGGCCAGTTCCCGCCCCACCTGTTCCGCCAGAGACTCCAGTTCAGGGGTAGCTTTGCTGCTGCCAATTACTGAAATTATGCGCATATGCTTGTTTCCAGGACACTAGCTTGCTATTCCCCCGGGCAGTAAGAAAAGGAATTCTGCTTTCTTCACCGCGAAGGGTGCTAATTGGCAGGAGTCATTCTAGATATTTCCTGCCACAGATAGTGATTATAACAGAGGCAAGTTGCGGAATGACCACCACCGACGACTAATGGTGGCAATAAGTTTGCTTGGAGATGGCGATGTGCCGGCCGGAGCACAGGGACTAGATGCCGGGCAGGATAACCTGGCTCGCCCTTTCGATGGCCTCCAGTAAGGGGCCTGGGTAAACACCCAGCGCCAACACCGCCACCAGGCCCGCTACCACCACGGCCAGCAGCATCCCTGTGGGGGTGCGCAGCGCGGCAGCGGCGGTCTCTGAAGCATGACCGGCAACAGCCTGGCCGTGGCTGGCAGTGTGGGAGGGCTCCTCACCGTGGCCGCTGGCGTCGGGGGCTGTACCTGGTACGGGCTGGATATACATCTGCCGTATGACCTGCAAGTAGTAGTAAAGGGAGATAAGGCTGCTGAAAATAGCCAGGCCCGCCAGCCACAGGAACCCACCCTGGGCCACGGCGGCAAACAGGTAGAACTTGATGGTAAACCCGGCAAAAATGGGCAGGCCCGCCAGGGAGAACAGTCCAATGGCAATGGCAGCGGCCAGCAATGGCTGCCGGTCCGCCAGCCCCGCCAAATCGGCTATCTCCTCCTGGCCGGTCTGGTTGAAAAAGGAGATGAGGGCGGCAAACACCACCAAGCTGGTGGCCGCATAGCCCACCAGGTAAAAGATAATGCCGTTGGCCGCCATGCCGCCGCCAATGTTCAGGGCAGCCATGCCGGCCAGCAAGTACCCCACGTGGCCAATGCTGGAGTAGGCCATCAGCCGTTTCAAGTTCCGCTGGGCCAGAGCCACCAGGTTGCCCACCAGCATGCTGGCGGCGGCCAGCGCCGCCAGGATAATCTGCCAGTGGGGCCAAACCTCCCTGGCGGGCACCAGGCCCTCAGATATCAAACGCAACGCCAGGGCCGCGGCGCCAGCCTTGGATGCTATGGCCAAATACGCAGTCACCGGCAGGGGCGCGCCTTCATAAACATCGGGCGCCCACATATGGAAGGGCACTGCCGCCAGTTTGAACCCCAGTCCCGCCACCAGAAACGCCACCCCTACCCACAGCACTGGCCCCGCCTGACCGGGGCTGCTCAGGGTCTCGGCCAGGGCATCAAAGTGGGTGGACCCCGCTACGCTGTAAATCATGCTGATGCCGTACAGCAGCACCGCCGTGGAAAACGCGCCGATGATGATGTATTTCAGCGCGGCTTCGTTGGACTTGGGGTTGCCGCGGGCGTAGGCGGTCAGCACGTACAGGCTGAAGCTCAGCAATTCCAGAGCAATGTATGCGGTCACCAGTTCTCGGGCCTGGGCCATCATGTTCATCCCCAGAATGGAGAAAAGCAGGATGCCGTAGAACTCCCCCGGGTGGCTCAGGTGCTGCTTAACAAAGTCCACCGAGCTCAGGATGATGAACACTCCCAAGCCCATGAAGAATACTTTGAAGAATAGGGAAAACTGGTCCACTGCCAGCAGTCCGCCATACAGCGACTCGGTGCGCCCGGCCAGCATCCGCACCGAGAAGATCGCCAGCGCTGTCAGACCGGCCATGCCAATCCAGGCCAGCCAGGTCTTGCGGGATTCCGGCAGCACCAGGTCCAGGGCAAACACCAGCAACGCCAGCGCAGCCAGCAGGAACTCCGGCGTCAGCAGGTACAGATTTTCAGTGACGGTGGACATGACGCCCCTCTAGACCTCCCTCTTGGTAAAGGGGAGATGCCCAGTTCCTTCCCCCTTGGCAAGGGAGAAAGGCAGTATGGGGGCCATTTTGTTCAATTTGTGCACGCTTAGTTCTTCAGAAAACCTTCAGCAATGAAGCCACGCCGGTGTTAATTACCCGCAGCAGCGGCTCTGGCCAAACGCCCACGGCAATCAGGATTAGCACAAAGGCCCCGGCCACGCCCTTTTCCACTGGGCTAAGGTCGGTCAGGTGCGCCCACCTGGGATCGGCTTCGCCAAAAAAGGAGCGCGCCAACAGCCGCAGTATGTACACGGCGGTAACCGCGGCTCCCGCCACTGCCAGGACCGCCAGGGGCAGGTACTCTTTAAATGCGCCGGTGAACACCATGAACTCGGCCACAAACCCGCTGAGGCCCGGCAGCCCCAGGGAGGCTAGCCCGGCAATGGCAAAGAAAAAGGTAGCGGCGCCCATGCGCTTGACCAGGCCGTTCAGCACGTTGATGTCACGGATGTGGGCGCGGTCGTAGATGGCCCCCACCAGCACGAACATCAGGGCGGTCATGATCCCGTGGGAGAACATTTGCAGCACCGCCCCGCCCACGCCAATGGGGTGCAGGGTGGCGATGCCCATAATCACATAGCCCATGTGGCTGACGCTGGAGTAACCAATGACGTATTTCAGGTCGCCCTGAGACATGGCGGAGAATGCGCCGTATAGCACGTTGACCGTGCCCAAGCCAATTAGCACGGGCATCCAGGCTTCTGCTCCGGCCGGCGTCAGTTCCATGCCCACCCGGATGATGCCGTAAGCTCCCAGCTTCATCAGCACGCCGGCGTGGAGCATACTGACTGCGGTAGGCGCCGCCACGTGGCCGTCGGGAGACCAGGTGTGGAAAGGCCACAGGCCTGCCAGTACGCCAAACCCTATCATAAACAGTGGGAAGACCCACCGTTGCAGGCCCTCGCTGAAATCGCCCCGCTGGGCCATCTCCGCCAGCGTCGACATGTCAAAGGTCGGCGCACCGGCCTTCCACGCCTGCACGTACAGGGCCAGAATGCCCACCCAGATAAGGACGCTGCCGGCCACCAGGAACAGCATCAGTTTCATTGCGCCGTACTCTTTGGTGCGCCGGAAGGTGCCGAAGTCGGTGCTGCTGCCCCAAACGCCAATGAGCAGGTACATGGGCAGCACTGCTAGCTCATAGAAGAAGAAGAGGAAGAACAGGTCCCGCACCACAAACACGCCGAACACGCCCCCGCCCAGGGCCAGCAAAAGCACAAAGAAGTCACGGGAGCGGCGCTTGATGGTCTGGGCCACCAGCACGCCGCCAAAAAGGATGATGCCGTTCAGCAAAACCAACGGTGCGGCAATGCCGTCTACCCCCAGGGAGAGGTTAATGTCCAGGGGGTAGCCCAGCCACCTAAAAATGTGGGTAAGCTGGTAGCCGCCAGCGCGAAAGTCGTATTGAACAAAGATGAAGATGGAGAGGGCCAGGGTAATGGCCGACACCAGAATGGCGAAGTGCCAAGCATCCTGGGGGCGCTCCCTGGAAGTGAACATGGTCAGCAACGCCCCGGCAATGGGGGCCAGCACAATCAGGAACAGGGCAGACTGCTCAATGGCGGTGAAGAAATCCATCTAACCCGCCCGCAGCCACCAGAAAATTGCCAGCCCAATAAGCCCCAGAGTCATGACCAGGGCGTAGCTGTAAAGGTGGCCCGTGACATGGCGGCGCATGGCAATCCCCACGCGGCCTACCACTTCGGCAGGGCCGTTCACCCCCACATCGTTAACCACTGCCCGGTCCACCAGGGCAATGGCCGCTGAGGCAACCAGCACCACCCGGTCTACCAGCCACTGATAAAGGTGGTCCATGTAATACTTGTTCTCCACCACCCGGATGAGCGGCGCAAAGGCAGTGCGCGCTCCTTCCAGGGAGATGCGCTGCCTTACGTAGACCAGGTAAGCGGCAAAGAAAGCAGCCAGCGCCAGCAGGGTGGACACAATGGCAATCCACCAGGTGATATGGAACCCTTCGTGTTCCTTAAAAAACAGGAAGGACCCGATTCCCTGGTAACTTCCCGGCCAGTTGAAGCTGATTAGTCCGAACCCGGCGGCCAGCACGCCCAGCAGGAGCATGGGCGCCGCCATGGATAGCTGAGCGTCGTGAATGGGGTGCGAGTGGCGGTGGCCGTGGGTGCGGGCCGGGCCAAAGAACACCACAAACATGGCGCGGGCCATGTACAGGGCGCTGAGCAGGGCGGTGAACAACGCCAGCACTATAAATATGGGATTCATGTTGTGGCTGACGGCGGACAGGACCTCGTCCTTGCTCCAGAACCCGGCCAGAATAGGTATGCCGCCCAGGGAAAGGGCCCCCAGGGAGAACAGAAAAGCGGTCAAGGGCATGGGCTTTCGCAGGCCGCCCATGTTCCGTATGTCCTGCTCTTCAGTGCTGTGCAGCACGCTGCCTGCGCCCAGGAACAACAGGGCTTTGGAGAAGCCGTGGGCCATTAAATGGAACAGGGCGGCGGTGTAGCCCAGTGCGCCTAGGGACAGCATCATCAGCCCCAGATGGCTGATGGTGGAGTAGGCCAGGATGCGCTTCAAGTCGGTGGATGCCAGGGCAATGGTGGAAGCCAGCAGCGCGGTAATCAGGCCAATGACCGCCACCACCAGCAGTGCGTCGCCTGAGGCCATGAAAATGGGGTAAGCGCGGGCCACCAGGTACACGCCGGCGGCTACCATGGTGGCGGCGTGAATCAGTGCGCTCACTGGCGTGGGGCCTTCCATGGCGTCGGGAAGCCAGACATGGAAGGGAAACTGCGCAGACTTGCCCATGGCCCCCAGGAACAGCAACAGCCCTGCCGCCGTGGCCGCTCCCTGGTTCAACACCCCGTTGTGCGCCGCTTCGAAGGCGTCCAACATGCTGAAGCTGCCCACTTCCCGCCATAAGAGCAGGATGCCCAGCAGCATTCCCACGTCGCCCAGGCGAGTCACAATAAAGGCTTTCTTGGCCGCATTGCGGGCTGCCGGACGCTCGTACCAGAAACCGATAAGCAGGTAGGAGCATACCCCCACCAGTTCCCAGGCCACGTAAAGCAGCAAGAAGTTGTCTGCCAGCGCCAGGGTGAGCATGGCGGCGGCGAACAGCGCGTGGTATGCGTAGTACCAACTAAAGCGCGGATCGCCCTTCATGTAGCCCAAAGAGTAGATTTGCACCATCAGGGCCACAAATGTGACCATGCCCAGCATCACCAAGGCCAGCGGGTCAATAATCATGCCCCAGGCCAGTTCCACGCTGTCCTCCAGGCCTGGCAGCCCGGCATGGAACCAACTGATGCGGTAATCGCAGGTGAAGACTCCGGTGGCAGAGCTGGTGAAGCAGTTGTTGACGCCCGGCACAACGTTCAAATATCCTAGCAGCGCCACCCAGAAAAGGACAAACCCGCCGCCGATGGCAAGAATAGCGATAGGCGCCCCCTTGCCGGGCAGGGGCTTGCCAAACAGCACAATCAGGGGGAAGGCAACGAAACTAAATACCGGTATAAGCCAGGCCCATTCCATGCTAACGACTTTCGCCTACCACTTCATCAGGTTGATTTCGTCCACGTCCACCGTGGCGCGGTTGCGGTACATCCGCAGAATGATTGCCAGGGCCAGTCCAATTTCAGCGGCGGCAATGGTGATGACAAATATGGCAATGATGTGGCCGTCGAAGTTCAGGAAACGCCCCTGCCCTTCCAGGTGGGACGCCGCCGCAATCAAGTTAATGTTCACCGCATTTAGCATCAGTTCGATGGACATAACGACTAGCACGGCGCTGCGCCGCGCCAGCACTCCGTAAAGCCCAATGACGAAAAGGGCGGCGCTTAAAATCTGGAAGTAAACCAGGGGTGCCATGGCCTACCGCTCGTTCTTTCCGGCGCGGGCGATGATGATTGCGCCGATGAGGGCAACCAGCAGCACCAGGGAAGCGATCTCGAAAGGCACTGCCCACTTGGTAAAAAGCGAGCCGGAAAGCGCAGTAAAATCGGGGCTTTGGAGCTGTGTTATCTGGATTGGGGCAGCCAGGAAGGCCGCTGCCAATACCCCCAGCAGTCCCAGGGCCGCTACCAGCGCCAGGGGCCACTGGCGGTTGTCGGAAATGCGCGGGTACTCGCTGGAGCGGGTCAGCATGATGGCGAAAAGCACCACGATGACGACGGCCCCGCCGTAAATGAGCACCTGCACCAGCGCCAGAAACTCGGCAAAAAGAATTAGATAAATCCCGGCCACGGCCAGCAGCGACAGCAGCAGATACAGGGCGGCATGCACCACGTTGCGAGTGGATACCACTCCCAGGCCGCCGGCCAGGGTCAAAAAGGCTAACAAGGCAAAAAGGTACAGGGACACCTGTAAAAACTCTTGGCAAAAGATGAGCCACCATCTCGGCGGCTCTCAAAAATCATGGCGTTGCCGACCTTGGAAGTCAAAAAACCAAAAACTGGCGCCTAACTCTTAGTCTCCCCTGGTGCCGCCGCCGCTGGCTGCGGTTTTGGACTGGGCGCTGCCGTGGCTTTGGTCTTGGCAGACGGAGGCTGCCAGTTAGTTGTCTGCTGGTACTTCTTGCCAATCTCTAGCAGCGCGGGCAAATCCGCCCGGTCGCCATTGCGTTGGTAAGTGCTCATTTCGTGCTCGTGACTCATCACAATGGCATCGAAGTTGCACAGCTCCACGCAAATCCCGCACAGTATACACCGGTTCAGGTTGATTTCAAACTGGTCAATAATCTTGCGCCGGGCGCTTTTCCCCTCGGCGAAGAGGGGGTTGTCCTTCATGGTTGCGGACATGCACTGGGTGGGACAGTTGCGGACGCATACCATGCAGCCGGTGCAGAACGGTTCCGGCACTTTGTCGTCCCAGGTGAGGGCCGGGAAACCCATGAAGCGCTCTTTCACGGGCGTAGGCTTGGCTGGGTATTGCTGGGTCACCGGCTTGCGCAGTCCCTTCAAGGTGGAGAAAAAAGTCAGGGCCATGCCCTTAACGCTGTTTAGCATTGGCGCACCTCAGATTAGGAACATCTGCGAGCATTAGCTTTGGCCTGGCGCAGAGGGTGTTTGCGCCGCAGGCGGAGCGACCGGTCCGCCGGAGATGCCGGACCGCCGGGACTGCATAGCCGCCTGCTGGCGGGCGCGCACCTGGGCCACCCGCCGGGCCGGGCCGGTCATTCGTTGATATACCAGGTAGCCTACCGCCAAAAGCCCGGCCAGAGACATGAGGCTGAGGCTCCAGGCCGGCCAGCCGTAGAACTGGTAGATGGCGGTGCTGATTACGGCGTAGAAGGACAGGGGAACCAGCGCTTTCCAGGCAAAAGCCATTAGCTGGTCAATGCGGAGCCGGGGAAAGGTCCCCCGCACCCAGAAGACCACCAGCACTACTGCCAAAGTCTTGAGCAGGAACCAAACAATGGGGGGTAGCAAGGGACCAGCCCAGCCGCCCAAGAACAACAGCGTGGTCAGGGCGGCGATGGCAAAGGTGTTGATGTATTCCGCCAGGAAAAATACGGACCAATGGGCGCCGCTGTATTCAACAAAAGGCCCGCCCACTACTTCCGACTCAGCGTGGTAGATGTCAAAGGGCGTGCGGCCCACCTCGGCCAGCCCAGCAATGAAGAAAATCACCAGGCCCAAGGGCTGAAGCAGGACGAAGGGATAGCTGCCCTGTCTTTCTACAATTACCCGCAAGTCCATGGACTGGGCCAGCATTGCCACCGCCACCACCACCATGATGACGGGAATCTCGTAGCTGATTAGCTGGGCCGCCGCCCGCAGGCTGCCCAGGGTGCCGTACTTGTTGGCAGATCCCCAGCCCGCCATCACCAGTCCCATGATTCCAATCACGGACACGGCGATGATGTAGAACAACCCCAGGTCCAGGTTCTCCACCACCAGCGTGTGAGACGCCGGTATGGTGACCCACACAACGAAGGCGGAAAGCACCACAATCACCGGCGCAATCCAGAACACCGCCTTTTCCGCCGAAGACGGCACGATGTCTTCTTTAAGGATTAGCTTCAAAGCGTCGGCCAGGGGCTGAAACAGCCCCATAGGCCCGGCGCGGGTTGGCCCCAGGCGCTGCTGCAAGCGCCCCAAGACCTTGCGCTCCAGCCAGATTAGCCCCAGCACGGCCACCGTCAGCCCGGCAAACAGCGCGGCCAGGCTAAGGAGGATTATCAATAGGTCAGTGATGCCCATTACCGGTCTACTTCCCCCAGCACGATGTCCAGGGAGCCAAGGATGATTACCGAGTCAGCAATCCAGGCGTTCTGCAGTAAGTGCTGGATGGCGGAAAGGTTGCAAAAAGAAGGCGGGCGCACTTTGACCCGGTAGGGCTTGTCCGTGCCGTCGCTGATTAAATACACGCCCAGCTCACCCCGGGGGTTCTCGCCCCGCACGTAAACTTCGCCCTTGGGAGGCCGGAGCAGCCGCCGCCCCAGAGAGGAAGTGACCGGCCCTTGGGGCATCTGCTGCAGGGCCTGCTCAACAATGTTCAGGGACTGGTACATCTCCTGGACCCGCACCCAATGGCGGTCCCAGCAATCTCCGTCCAGGCCCAGGGGGACTTCAAAGGTAAAGCGGTCGTAGACCGAATAAGGATGGGCCTTCCGCACGTCGTAGTCCACGCCGCAACCCCGCAAGCAGGGGCCGGTGAAGCCGTAGCTGATGGCCTCCTGGGGGCTGATGGCCCCCACGTCCTTCAGGCGGGCCAGGAAGATTTCGTTGAAGGTGAGAATCTTGTCGCTCTCCTCCACGTCCTGGCGCAGCAAGGGCATCAGGTCCTTGACCATCTGGACAAAGTTTTCCGGCAGGTCCTCTTTCAGCCCCCCGATGCGGAAGTAATTGTGCATCATGCGGGCACCGGACACCGCCTCAAACAGGGCCTGGATGCGCTCCCGGCCCCGGAAGCAGAACATGGTGGGGGTCATGGCTCCGGCGTCCAGGCCCATTGTCCCCACGTACAGCAGGTGGCTGGCGACGCGGTTCAATTCGCCCAGAATAACGCGGGCGTACTCGGCCCGTTCCGGGACTGTCAGGCCCATGAGCTTTTCTACCGCCCGGCAGTAGGCCCACTCATTGTTGAAGTTGGCTACGTAGTCCAGCCGGTCAAAAAGGGTAATTACCTGGTGGTACTGCTCCCCTTCGCAGAGCTTCTCTGAGCCGCGGTGCAGGTAACCGATGTGGGGTTCCGCCCGCACGATTTTTTCGCCGTCTATCCACAGCACCAGCCGGAACACGCCGTGGGTGGAGGGATGCTGCGGCCCCATGTTCAGCAGCATTTCCACCGGGTGGGCATCGGCGGCTATGTTGGTATGCACGTTGGTCATGGTCATAGCTTCTACTGTATCAGGACTTGGAATCCCTTCTCCCCTTGCGGGAGAAGGCCAGAATAAGAGATTGCCCCTCTCCTCAATCCTCTCCCACAAGGGGAGAGGAAGTTTTCAACACCCCCATCCCAACCCTCCCCCTTTATTGGGGGGAAGGCGTCTGATCCCCTCCCCATTGCCAAGGGGGAGGGCCAGGGTGGGGGGCTTACTCCACAAACTCCAGTTGGACTTCAGTGTCTTCTTCCACTCCTGGGATCCCCGCTTGGGCCAGCGCTTCCGGCAGCTTTCCTGCGGCGTCCTGGCTTTCAATCCAGCCGCGCACCACCTGCACCAACTGGTCCTGGGCCTGCTTGACCGAGCCGCCATGCCCTTCCAGCGGAAGCTGGTCCACCCTGGCAATGTATCGGTCACCTTCAGTAACTACCCGGGCAGTCAGCACCACATGCTCCAAGGCAATCTAGAACTCCTGGTAATCGTGGAACGGGAAGTCCTTGCGCCCCGGGCGCCCCTCAAATCCTTCGTAGAGCAACAGGGGAGTAAGCGCCGGGTGGCCGTCAAAGACCACGCCGAACAGGTCGTGGGCTTCCCGCTCGTACCAATCGGCAGCGGCCCAAAGGCTGGTCACAGTGGACAGGCGGGGCGCTTCGTTGGGCAGGTCGGTCTTGATGACCAGAGTCTGCCCCAAACTCAGGGCGTAAAGGAAGTACACCACCTGCAGGTGGTCCTTGTAATCCACGGCGGCCAAGCAGGACAGCATTTCCATTTGCAGCTTGGCGTCGGTCTTGGCCCGGCGGCAGACTTCCAGGATGTCCTTGCTTTCCACATGCACTTGGGGCAGGTCAAAGAGGGCTCCCGGCTGGGGGTGAAAATCCTTCAGGGCTTCCTGCACGGCGGCCAGGAAATCCTTGCCAGCGGGGGAAAGCCGGTCTGTCCCTTGCTCTGCTGCGGGACCGTGGCCGGGGGCAGCGGCGTGGGGCTTGGGAGAGGGGACGGCAGGCTGAGAGTTACTGGCGTCCGCCACTCTTCCTGGCGTCCTGAGAGATTTTGTCCTGGAGCTTCAGTATGCCGTACAGCAGGGCTTCGGGCCGGGGCGGGCAGCCGGGCACGTACACGTCCACGGGAATAATGTGGTCCACGCCCATGACCACCGAGTAGGAACGGTAGTAAGGCCCGCCGTTGGTGGCGCAACTACCCATGGCGATGACCCATTTGGGGTCCGGCATCTGCTCGTACAGCAGGCGGATGGGGTCGGCCATCTTCTTGACCACTGTGCCTGCCACAATCATCACGTCGGACTGGCGCGGCGAGGGCCAGGTGACCACTCCAAAGCGGTCAAAGTCGTGGTGGGCCATGTAGGTGGAAATCATCTCGATGGCGCAACAGGCCAGCCCAAAGCTTAGGGTCCACAGGGAGGACTTGCGGGCCAGGGCAAAAAGCTGGTCTTTGGTGGTGGTAATCGCCCCAGGTACGCGGCCCGCCAAAGCCTGGTCCAGCAGGCTGGGCGCCGGGACATTGCCGGGACCCAATATCACTTCTGCCATTCCAGCACCCCCTTCTTCCAGCCGTAAATCACGGCAAAGAACAGTACGCCCAGGAAGATAATCATGGCGTAGAAGGGCACCGGGTTGCCCAGGGCTTGCTGCTTCAGGAACACCACCGCCCAGGGAAAAAGGAACACCGCTTCCACGTCGAACATCAGGAACAGGATGGCGAAGATGTAGAAGCGGATGTTAATGCTTGACCAGTTATACGCGGCGGGAGGGATGCCGCATTCGTAGGGGGTAAGTTTCACCGCCGAAGGGCGGCGGGACGACAGCAGCCGGGAGGCGGCAAACATGAACAGCATTCCCGCCACGGCCACCGCCCCGGCCAGGGCTACCGCAGTCCAGTTGTGGGCGTACCGGCTGGCGTCAAACGCCTGGAGAATGGCAAGCGTCATGAAAGAACTACTACGGGACAATCAAAAATCACGTCCACCCGCGGGGCAAACGAAGCTATCATCGCAGCCAATATATCATCGGCTTGAGAGGAGTGTCAATTTGAATTGCGCTGTGGTGATGGATCAGTTTGCTCCCCGTCATTCCGGTAGAAGCCAGACTCCAGACAACGACTATAAAGTCATGCAAGTCATGCAAGTCATGCATTAGTAGCTCAATATTTCCGCCGCTCATCCTGAGCCCGTCGAAAGGTGAGTGGATTAACAAGCTGTGCAAGGCTGGTTAGGTTGACGCGCTTTACTGGACACCGGCTTCCCCCGGTGTGACGAGACCCAAACTGAACCAGTGCCCTGAGCTAGTACAGCTTGACACCGGCAACCGCCTTCTCTAGCATCACAGCCAGTTCCCATTGCCCGCAGGAGGTGTTCCCATGCAAGCTCTGACAGGCGCAAGGCTCATTGACGGCACGGGCCGCCCGGTAATCAACAACTCGGTGGTGCTGGTCAACGGCCAGCGCATAGAAGCGGTGGGGCCGCGCGGCTCGGTGCAAATGCCGCCGGACACAGAAGTGGTTGACCTTACCGGCCTGACCTTGCTGCCGGGCCTGATTGACTGCCACGACCACCTGGCCTCCAAAGGCTACGACCTGCCCAGCCGGTGGGGCCTGCAGGAACCCCTCTCCTTGCAGTACCTGCGCACCGCCAAGGTGCTGGAGGACACCCTGGCGGCGGGCTACACCTGCGTCCGCGACGCAGGCGGGCTGGACGCCGGGTTCAAGCAGGCGGTGGAAGAAGGCCTGTACCCGGGCCCCCGGCTGGTGGTCTCGGTGAGCATCATCTCACCCACCGGCGGCATCGGCGACCGGGTCAGCCCCTCGGGCCACAGCCACAGCTTCCCGGAAGACCCGCGGCTGCCCTCGGGAGTAGCCAACGGGGTAGATGCGGTGCGGGCCAAGGTGCGGGAGATGGCGCGGGTGGGCGCCGACGTTATCAAGTTCGCCACCACCGGCGGGGCCAGCTCCCGCTCCGGCCACGGCCCCAGGGACATCGCCTTTGGCCCCGACGAGGTAAAAGCCCTGGTGCAGGAGGCCCGCGCCCTGGGCCGCAAGACTATGTGCCACGCCCTGGGCGGGCCGGGGCTGCGGATGTGCATCGAGGCGGGCGTCGGCTCTGTGGAGCACGGCTGCTACCTGGCAGAGGAGCCTGACCTGCTGCGCATGATGGCCGACATGGGCACATTTTTCGTGCCCACCTTTGAAGTGTACGAGTTCCACTCCACGGTCAGCGCACCCCATATGCAGGCCAGGGCCAGGGCGCTGCAGGAGATTCACCAGGCCAGTATGCACCAGGCCCTGGCCGCAGGAGTGAAAGTGGTGGCAGGCACCGACGCAGGCGGCTTTGTCCACGGGGCCAACTCCAGGGAGCTGGAGCTGCTGGTAGAGCGGGGCATGACCCCCATGCAGGCCATCCAGGCGGCCACGGGCTGGGCTGCCGAGTGCTGCGGGCTGGACAAGGAGATTGGCGCCCTGGAAGCGGGCAAGCAGGCGGACCTGCTGGCGGTGGAGGGCGATCCCCTGGGCAACATTGGCCTGCTGCGGGACCGGAACAAGCTGAAGCTGGTCATGAAGGGCGGAAAGGCTTTTGTGAATAAGCTGGGGGCGGGGCAGCAGTGATTAGCAGGCGTAAGCTAACGGAGGAAGGCCGTCCCTAAAAGTCCCCCTCGCCCGATGGGCGGGAGAGGGGGATTAGGGGGTGAGGGATTCCCTAGTTGTGACATTCTCTCCCCTTGACACTCCCACTGGCGCAAGGCAAGATGGTGGCGACATTTAAACTAGAAATAGTTGCGGCCTTCGCCTGGCCAGGTTAAAGGCCCGCCGCTGGTTGAGGTGCGCCCATGGACTTTGGATTTACGCCCCGGCAGGAAGCCCTCAAACAAGAAGTCCGTCAGTTCATTGCAGAGAACGTGTCTCCTGAGGTGCTGGCGGAAGCTGCCAAAGGGTGGGAGGAAGGCCGCGGGCCTCGGACCCGGGAGCTGCTGAAGAAAATCGCCGACCGGGGCTGGGTGGGCATCAGCTGGCCCAAGGAGTACGGCGGCCAGGGCGGCAGCCGCATTGACCAGTACCTGGTGGAAGAGGAGTTCGCCCGCGTAGGCATTGGCGTGGGCGGCGCAGGCAGCGGCGCTCCGGCCATTCTGGCCGCGGGCACCGAGGAGCAAAAGCAGTACTTCCTGCCCCGCATCATCCGGGGCGAGATTGTGTTTGGCCTGGGCTTCACCGAGCCGCAGGCGGGCGCGGACCTGGCCAGCCTCCAGTGCCGGGCAGTGCGGGACGGCGACGAGTACGTGGTCAACGGCCAGAAGATGTTCACCTCCTCGGCCCACTTCGCCACCCACCTTTATCTGATGGCCCGCACTGATCCCGAAGCTCCCAAGCACAAGGGAATCTCTATTTTCCTGATTCCCATGGACACTCCCGGCATCACGGTCCGCCCCCTGTGGACCATCCAGAGCAACCCCACTGCGCCTCTGGGCACCACTTACGGACAGGCCCGCACCAACGAGGTGTTCCTGGAAGACGTGCACGTCCCCGCCTCCTGCATTTTGGGCGAGGAGAACATGGGGTGGTATGTGGGGGCTATGGGCCTTAACCTGGACCGGGTGGGGGCCAGCCGCTACCTGCTCTCGGTAAGCCGTGACGAGGACATCATCAACTGGGTCAAAGAAAACGACTTTCAAGGGTTCACCCCGGCCCAGGACCCGGCAGTGCGGGACAGGCTGGCGGAACTCTGGATTGAGGCCCAGGTCTGCCGCCTGATGACCTTGCGTTCCATGTCGCTGGTGGAGCACGGCGGCAAGTTCACCTATGAAGGCTCCGCAGAAAAAGTGTTCAGCCCGGAGCATGGCGTCCGCACCACCGAGACCATCACCCAGGTGTTGGGGCCTTATGCCCAACTGATGAACGGCTCGCCGGAAGCTATTGAAGACGGCATCTTCGCCCACAACGTTCTGGGAGCCTTCCAGTCGGGCATCAACCACGGCAGCGTACAGGTCATGCGGGACCAGGTAGCCCGCCGGGGCCTGGGCATGCCCAGGAGCTAGAAACTCGCAAGCTGCCCCTTCTAAATATCCCCCGGTTAAGTGGGAGAGACTTATTCCTTCCCCATTGCCAAGGGGGAAGGTCAGGATGGGGGTTCTTGGACGGTCATGGACGTACTGCTTAACGAAGAAGAGCAAATGCTCAAAAACCTGGCCCGGGAGTTCCTGGAAAAGGAATGCCCCCCGGAAATGGCCCGGGCTATGGAGGCCGACGACCTGGGTTATCCCCCGGCGCTGTGGAAGAAGCTGGCTGATTTGGGCTGGCTGGGCCTGGCCTTGCCGGAAGCCTATGGCGGCCAGGGCCTGCCTCTGGCCTACCTGGGCCTGATTTTTGAAGAGCTGGGCCGGGCCATTGCCCCCGTGCCCTTCCACAGCACCATGATGGCGGCTCTGACCATTGCCAAAGACGGCAGCGAGCAGCAGAAGAAAGAGGTGCTGCCCGCGGTGGCCAGGGGAGACATGGTCCTTACCTGGGCACTGCTGGAAACTGACCCGCGCTTGCTGCCTGAAACGGTGCACGCCCAGGCCACGCCCCAGGGCAACGGCTACGTCATTTCCGGCACTAAAATGTTTGTGGACAACTTCAACGCCGCCCAGAAATTCCTGGTGGCTTGCCGCACTGCGCCTGTCAGTGGAGACAAATCCCCCGTGACCCCCCTTTACGAAAGGGGGGGACTGTCTAGCCCCCCTTTGCAAAGGGGGGTTGGGGGGATTTCAGCCCAGGGGAGTGAAGCTGGCCTATCCCTTTTCTTGGTGGATACTAACCTGCCTGGCATTTCCCACACGCCCCTGGGCACCATGGTCAAAGACAAGCAGAGCCGGGTGACTTTTGACCGTGTAGCTGTCCCCGCCTCCAGCCTGGTAGGAAGGCTGCACCAGGGCTGGCCGGTGATTGAAGGAATGCTGGACCGGGGCACCATCCTCCTGTGCGCCCAGATGCTGGGCGCCACCCGCAAGGATGCGGAGATGGGCATTGACTACGCCAAGAACCGGGTGGCCTTTGGGCGGCCCATTGGGGCCTTCCAGTCCATCCAGCACCTGTGCGCCGACATGATTGTTTGGGTAGACGGTGTCCAGCTGCTGACCTACGAAGCCCTGTGGCGTATGGACCAGGGGCTGCCCGCCAGTATCGAGATATCCCAGGCCAAGGCCTTCGCCAACGACAAGTGCGAGGCAGTGGTGCGCTCCTCCCAGGTAATCCACGGCGGCATAGGGTTCATGGCTGAGTTTAACCTGAACCTGTGGTTCCGGCGGGTGTCCTCCTGGACTATGCGCATGGGCACCAGCTTTGAGCACCGGGCCAGGATTGCCCGCGCCCTGCTGGACCAACCGGGCAGGGTGCGGCTGGGCGAGTCCATGTACGACCTTGCCCCTTCGGGGTGAAACAGCGGCCAGGATAAACTACCGCTAACAGAGAATCATGCTCCCCCTTGTGGGCCTTGTTCCAAAAGTAATGATTTCGCTGGGAGAATACGATTTTCATCCAACTCTCGTCACCCTGAGTCCTTCGGCTGAAGGACGAAGGGTCTAAAATTCCGGAAATTTAGATTCTTCGTCCCGATTGCATCGGGACTCAGGGTGACATTTGGAACAAGGCCCCCCCCTTGTGGGAGAGGATTTAGGTGAGGGGGTAACCTGCACTCACCCTATCCTCTGCTATCTGGGATGGAGAAGTCGTAGCATTCGGAGTTGTTGAAATGCCCAAAGACCCGGTCTGTGGCAAAGAGATAGACGTGGCGGCGGCCCGCAGCACTACCGGCACCACCAGGTTCGGCGCGGTGGAAGTCGACCCGCAAAAGGGCACCCGCAGCTTTCACAACGGCCAGTGGGTCTATTTTTGCGGGCTGGAATGCCGCACCAAATTTCTGGCCAGCCCCCAGACCTATCTAAAGCAAAGCGGCTAGCGACCGAAGCTCTGGCGTTGTCTGGTACACTAATAAGAGTGGTATTATTCAGACTGTGAGTTGCGGCCTTGCTTCTGGAAGCAAGGACCAGGAGGTAGAACGTGCACGTCGGCCTAGTAATGGAGTGCGATTACCGGTCTGGGGTCACTCAGGAAGAAGCCTTTACTGAAGCCTTTCAAATAGTGGACATGGCTGAAGAGCTGGGGCTGGATGGCTTGTGGCTGGCGGAGCGGCACTTTGCCGGGCCGCGTCGCCCCACCGACCCCATGGGCGCAGGCATACCCTCAGTGGTGTCGGTGCCGCTGGTAATGGCCGGCGCCATTGCCGCCCGCACCGAGCGCATCCGCATCGGCACCGGCGTCAGCGTGCTGCCCCTGTGCCATCCGGTGCGTCTGGCCGAGGAAGCGGCCACCGTGGACCAGGTCAGCCACGGCAGGCTGGACTTCGGTGTGGGCCGTAGCGGGTTCCCCCGCTCCTACGAAGGCTATGGCATTCCTTACGGCGAAAGCCGCGAGCGCTTCCAGGAGTCTCTGCAGGTGATCCTGAAGGCCTGGACGCAAGAGCGCTTCTCCCATCAGGGCAAGTACTTCACTTTCAAAGAACTCAGCGTGGTGCCCAAGCCCTACCAGAAGCCCCATCCGCCCATCCGGGTGGCGGCTACTACCAAAGAGACCTTCCCCCAGGTTGGCGCCATGGGTATGCCCATGGTCACCGGACTGCGGGGTTTCAGCCTGCCTGAGATTGACCAGACAATAAAGAGCTACCGCCAGGCCTGGCGCGAGGCCGGCCACCCTGGTGATGGCGACGTGTACGTGCGCATCCCTGCCTACGTGGCGGAGACTAAGGAAAAAGCCCTTTCTGAGCCGGAAGCCACCACCATGCGCTCCTACCGACGTCTGGCAGAAAACTTTGCCAAGTCGGCCAGCAGCGCCGGGACCACAGCCTCGGAAGAGCGGGCTGAGCGGGCTGAACGCCTGGCTGAAGTGACATATGAAGAGTTGCTGCGGGACCGCCTGGCCTACGGCACTCCGGACATGGTGGTGGAGCGTCTTACCCAATTGCGCGACGACCTGGGGCTGACTGGCGTAATGATTGAGCCAAACGTTGGCGGACAAATCACGGTTAACCGTGTCATGAACTCAATCCGGCTCTTTGCCAAAGAGGTGGCGCCTAACCTGAAATAATGGTCTATTCTGCCAACTTGGCCTGTGAAATGTTTCAGACCCCCTTGGCCTAAGAGGACCGCCAAGGGGGTTTTGCAGTGCCGGATTGAGTTCTAGATTTTTCCTGTCCTGCTCCCTGGTCAACTCATGTTTAACTCCATTCGCTCCATAATCATTGGCAATCCTCTCGCCTCTTGGCAAGCCAGAAGCGCCCGTTTGGGGGTGCCGCTGGCCTTTGTCATTGTGGCGGCCAACGCCATTTCATCATCCGCCTACGCATCGGAAGAAATTTTGCTGGGCCTGAACGTGGGCGGCAAGACCTGGCACGTGGACATACCGTTCATCACAGCAGCCATTGCCATCCTGCTGGTGCTGGTGATGCTCAGCTACGACTATGTCATCCGTACCTATCCCAGTGGCGGCGGGGCTTACGTGGTAGCCAAGGAAAACCTGGGAATAGGTCCCGGTGTCGTGGCGGGAGCCAGCTTGCTGTTGGACTATGCGTTAACGGTAGCGGTATCGGTCACCGCAGGGTCTGCGGCGGTAGTTTCCGCGTTCCCCAGCTTCATTCATTTTCGGGTGCCTCTGGCGGTGCTGCTGGTGGTGGTACTGACAGTGCTGAATCTGCGGGGTGTGCGGCAGTCCGCCCAGTTCCTGGCACTACCCGTGTATCTGTTCGTGGGCAGCTTCCTGCTCATGCTGGCAGTAGCCGCGTACCGTCACATATTCCAGGGCCTGGCTCCCCAGCCGCTGCCCGCCTCCATAATGGTGGGAGCGCCAACCCTGAGCGCCTTTCTGTTGCTGCGTGCCTTTTCTTCCGGGTGTGTGGCCATTACAGGTGTTGAAGCTGTCTCCAACACCTTGAACATCTTCCGTCCTCCGGAAGTGCGGAACGCCCGCATCACCTTGCTGGTGATGGGAGTGGTATTGGGCGTCATGTTTGTTGGTCTGAGCGCGGTGGCTTATGTGTACGAGTTGCGGCCCGTGGAGGGGGAGACCCTGGTCTCTCAGGTGGCTCGCTTAAGTTTTGGCAGCAGTGTGTTCTACTATGTTACCCAGTTAAGCACTTTGTTTATCCTGGTGGTGGCAGCCAATACCAGCTTTTCGGCCTTTCCTCCGCTGGCGGCGCGGCTGGCCCATGACGGTTTCTTGCCGCGGCCCTTGTCCAACCTGGGGGACCGCCTGGTGTTTTCCAACGGAATATTACTCCTGGCGGGATTTGCCATCCTGTTGATTTTCCTCTTCCAGGGCGATGTGCACCAACTCTTGCCGTTGTACGCCATCGGAGTGTTCATCGGTTTTAGCCTGACTATGGCTGGGATGACCCGGTACTGGCGGCAAAAGCGAGGGCATGGTTGGTGGCACAGTTCCCTGGTGACGGGAGTAGGGGCGCTGGTCACTGGAACCGTCCTGATTGTCCTGACTGTCACCAAGTTCACCACGGGAGCGTGGTTGGTGGTGGTGGCCATACCCATCTTGCTATCGGGGCTGGCTGTGATACATGGCCATTACCGTGCTCTGGCTGAGTCCCTGTCACTGGAAAATCATGTGCCCGCGGTGCCCACTCGTCGCAGGGTGGTTATCATTCCAGTCGGCGGAGTGCATCGGGCAGTACTGCCGGCCATTGAGTATGCCCGTCTCATTGGCCGGGACGTGCAAGCGGTGCATGTGGCGGTGGACACGGAGACGGCCCACGTGGTGGAACGGCGTTGGGACCGTCTGGAAACCAATATCCCGCTGACTATCTTGCCTTCACCGTACCGGGAGGTGGTGCGCCCGCTGGTGGACTACATCAAGAAGGTGGCCAGCGAGAACCCCAGCGAGCATATTACGGTAGTAATTCCAGAGTTTGTGCCCCGCCGCTGGTGGCAGCAGCTCTTACACAACCACACGGCCATGCTGGTGCGTTCCGCCCTGGGGCGGCAAGACCGGATAATCCTGGTGAATGTGCCCTACCACGTGCCCCGCTAGGGGGCGTGGATTAAGGGAAAAATAGGGGGGAGCGGATTAAGTCCGCTCCCCCCGCAATTTTGCTGTCTTGTGGTTGGTGGAGCTGGGGGGACTCGAACCCCCTACCTCCCCGATACCATCGGGGCGCTCTCCCAACTGAGCTACTTAGGGAGGCCCAAAGTCTTTTGGTGGAGCTGGGGGGACTCGAACCCCCTACCTCTTCAATGCCATTGAAGCGCTCTCCCAGATGAGCTACAGCCCCGCCCTGGATGCCCGAAGGCACCCAGACACTATAACAAAACCGCCTTCCGCCTGCAACGCCTACCTGCGGACAAACTTGACCACGGTGCGCCCCTCGCCGCCGGTGTAGGGCTGCACCACGTACAGGTCCTTGTGAGAGTCCACCCAAATCCCGTGGCAAGAGCGCCGCTCCATGCCGCCCCACTGGGCCAGCCGCTGGCCGTCCAGGTTGCAAATGCTGATGAGGCCGCCGTTGTGCTCAGCCACATATACGGTGTCCTCACCGTCCACGTACATTACGGCGGGGCCGATGAACTTGGTGGGCCAGGTGGTCAGGTGCTTGCCGTCCTGGCTGAACACCTGCACCCTGTCGTTCTCTCGGTCGCAGATAAGCAGCCTCCCGCGGCGGTCAAGCCAGCAGCCGTGGGGCAGGTTGAACTGGCCGTTGGCCTTGCCGGGCCCGCCCCAGGACATGAGCAAGCGGCCATCGGACGAAAACTTGTGCACCCGGGCGTTGGCGTAGCCGTCGGCGATGAAGACCTCTCCGGCTTCGTTCACCGCAATGCCCGCGGGCAGGTTGAAAGGTTCCGCGCCGCGGGTGACCAGCTTCCAGCCGTTGGAGCCGAAATCGGTGTTATCCGCGCCGGTGTTGGAGCGATAGCCCTTCTCGCCGATGGTCATCAGCCGCCGGCCGCCCTTGGTGAACTTCATAATCTGGCAGTTGTTGCGCTCCACCAGCCAGACGTGCTGCTCCTTGTCCAGGATGATGGCGTGGGGAAACTTGAAAGTCCCCTTGCCCCAGGAGGAGATGTAGTTGCCTTGCCGGTCAAAGATGCAGATGGGATGGTCCGGGTCGCGGTTAAAGCAGTAAACCCGGTCCTCATTATCGCCATACACGGCGGCGGCGGGCATTTTCCAGCCCGCGGGCACCTTGGCCCAATCCTCGTGCATCTCGTAAGTGAATTTCCCGCTGCCCACTATTGTGCGCTGCTTGGTAGCCACTTCTGTTCCCTCCCTTGCGCTGAGTTGATGGGATTATGCCCACTCCAAGGGTGGCCGTCAACTTGGCCGCCTTTAAGGTAGTGTATCAATTAGCCGTTCGTCATTCCGGCGGAAGCCGGAATCCAGGAGAACACATAATCCATGTAAGTATCTGGGCATCCCGACTTGTCGGGGTGCGACGAGTCGAGCCTGGGGTAAACTGACATACTGCCGCCTTTAATTACCAGGGCCTAATACGGCGCAATGCCCGGCTCCTTCACTTTGATGCTGTAAAGAGACTTGCCTGCAGTAATGAACAGGGTCTTGAAGTCCGCGCCGCCAAAGGCCAGGTTTCGGGGCACCTCCGGCACCCGGATGGTGGCCAGGCGCTCGCCTTGGGACGAGATTATCTGGATGCCGCCGGAGCCGGTGGAGAAGATGCGGCCCTTGCTGTCCACCTTCATGCCGTCGGGCACGCCCGGCTCTGCCGATGACAGGTCCACCAGCACCCGGTTGTTGCTCAGCGTGCCGTTCCGTGCCACGTCAAAGGCGCGGATTTTCCGGTGGGCGCACACTTGCTTCCGTTCCTCCTCCTGAATGCACCGCTCATCCAGGCGGCTGATGGCCACGTACAGCACCTTCTCGTCGGGGGAGAAGGCCAGGCCGTTGGGGTACTCGCATTCGTCCGTGCCCAGGTGGGTCGCTCCATCGGGGGAAATGCGAAACACTCCGGAGAAGCCCAGCTCCCGCTGGTCCTTGGGCACCCGCAACTCCGGGTCGGTAAAGTAAATGCTGCCGTCGGAGCGGCAAACAACGTCATTGGGCTTGTTCAGCCGCTTGCCCTGGTACCCCGCGCTGGCGGTGGCAACCACTCCGGAACTGAACATGCGGGAAATGCGCCGGTGGTCAGCGCCTTCGCACATCAGCAGGTTGCCGCTGCGGTCAAAGGTGCAGCCATTGCCCTCGCCGGTACCGGCGCGCACCGTGGTCACTTTGCCGCCGGGGCTCCAGCGCAAGAGCTGGCTCTTGCCCAGGTCCACAAAGGTCAGGTAGCCCTGGGCATGCCACAGCGGCCCTTCCGTGCGCCATTCAGGGTCGGAGGCCAGCAGGGTGGGTTGCGTGGTTTCCACAAAGTTAGTCAGACTTTCCGGCATGGGGAACCTCCTTTTTACCTTCGTGAGGAAAGAAACTACTTCCTCTTCCCTTGTGGAAGAAGAAGCTGCAAGCCACTTGCAGCGCAGGGGGATTATACGTTGGGCGTTCAGGGCCAGCAAGCAAGCGTGTCAACTCAAACAAGAATGTTACCGAAGGGCAGATGATTCACTGATCCAGGAATGTTACCGAAGCATTGTTGCCGGGTCCCTGTGATTGGCTGCC